>Ga0210040_10008796_pt1 | contig 11873 bp, 12 predicted proteins | sample CryGeyCG12114_NA_FD_185462 | JGI IMG/M metagenome (GOLD analysis project Ga0210040, IMG submission 185462) | Groundwater microbial communities from aquifer - Crystal Geyser CG19_WC_8/21/14_NA (SPAdes) (version 2) | ecosystem: Environmental > Aquatic > Deep subsurface > Groundwater | place: USA... | reverse complement strand
TGTGTGCAAACATGGGGCCTCCTGGACCAGAACGGAGGGTGCCGCCAGCAGGGGATTGGTGAGGATGAGGCAGAGGCTGGCCTTGACCATAGCCAGGCAACGGCCCAGCGCTTGGTCCTCCATAACCTCTTGGGGGATAAGAGCCGCTAGCCATACCACCGGGCGGTCGGCCTTGTATGGGGGGATACGTACTGGGCATACGAGACTCATGCTGAGAGTCTTCGTTGTTGTCGTCTCCGGAGGGTGCTTGACGTCTAATGCCCGGTATACCGGGTGTCTTAGAGCCTCCGTCATCCTCATCCATAGTGTCGGGTTCACCATACATAACACCCTCCATAGACTCGTCTCCTTCAAAATCGTCATCACCACCAAAACTACCCATGCTGGATCGTCGGCCAGCACAGCCACCGGGTCCTTTGTTGTGACGCGCCAGAGCGTCGCCTCGGGCGAATTTGCGGCCGCATTTGGGGCATATATGTGGTCGTTCTCCAGTGTGCAACTTGGTATGGCGCTTGAGATCGTGGAGACGTCGGAATCTCGATTGACAGGTGGAGCAAACGTACGGTTTTTCTTGGCTATGAGTCAACAGATGGCTCTTCAAATTGTGGTGCCGGGTAAATTCGGTTGCGCAATATGGACATCTGTGCTTTTTGCTGGAGGGAGATCTTGTACCTTGTCGTGTACCTGAATGAGGCAAACTCATTCCCCGCCGCCCACCCTCGGCCAGCTGTGGTTGCAGCAACGGCGCTGGATACGAATATGCCTTGTTGCCGTCCTCTGGAGAAGTGGAAGACACACTAGCTCTGTTGGCAACGTGACGTGCTGTGTCCTCCATCGGCAGAGGACTACCGACAGTCGTTGTCATGCCCGAGGGCATAGCCATGCTCTCCATTGTCGCGAAACTTGATACACTAACAGGACTGGTCTGAGCGTGACTATCTGCCATACTGCCTGATTCAGCTGCAGCAATGGTACTATTTCCCACACCGCCCGGCGTTTGTAGGTTCTCCGCGACAATACCAAATGGCTGACTCATGGTTGTCGCGGGGTTCGTGGTGGTGTTTAAGGACGTGTTAGGCTTGCTCACTGCATTTTTAGTGATTCCCATAAGCGCACTCAATGCTTTAGAAGCAGGGTTCGGACTGGTGCCTCTACTGGTAGGCGAGGAGTGCCCCGCTTTCTGCTCCGTTATAGCAGTAGCAGCCGTCATCAGCAAAGGAGGATCTAGCCTGGGTCTCTTGCCAGGTCTTTCCGACTCCTGTAAGTCACGGACGCGGGCAATCGGACTCAGAGGCAGATGCGCTGCTGTGCGAGACCCAGTCTTGGGAAGGATACTGGGCTTTCGGAACCCTGATATCGGGCTTGAACGCTCCTGGTCAGGTGCGCTGGTTGGGGTGACTGGATCAGCCATCAATCAAGTGGATAAGGTCTGCAGTACCCGTTGCCTGGAAGTAGATGTTAGTCACCTTGGAAACTCTTTTTGACAAAAACCCAAGGTCCCGAGATTTAGATGAACCGAATCAAAGACCTCATAGCAATGGGGCATTTTGAACTGCATATAGCGCAGCCGCGCGTGCTCTGCCACACCAGCCAGAAAGGCCGAGGCAGTTTGAAGCACCGCAATGAAGACTCCTGACATACCTCTTCTGAGAACATGGATCAAGTGTGGCTAAAAGTTCGAATAGTCGTGCTCGAGCCAAGTCGGATGCTTCAAAACCGCACCAGGCACAGCCTTACTCAGCCACGAGTAGGCTCCACTGAAAGTCTGACAATAATATGCCAGCAGCACAGTTTTTGACCAAGATCGATGTACACCTTTCTCACCATGCACCTTGTTTCTCTCAATTTTCGAAATTCGAGACCAGGTTGGCCGCAAGACGTCCACGTGGCAAGTGGTCGAGGTAAAAGCCGAACAAGGCGCAATGCCCGATTCCGTGAGTGCGACAAATCCTGGCAAGACAGTCAAGCGATACTATGTAGCGCGGGTGTCGCACCGCAAGCCGAAGGGTGTAGAAATCGCTGTGGTAGTGGTCGTGTATGGAGAGAGTGGCGTGGGGCGCATAAAGTCGGATCTTTTCGATGCAAGCGCGGCGAGTTGAAGTTGCAGTTACTCGAGCGAAGGAATCGGTTGAGGGAAGGGTAGGGACAACGGCGTAGAGAGGTAGTCGAGTTGGTGCACGGGACAGTGCTGTATGGAAAAAGGTTATGTGTGTGATGAGTTCGAGGAAAGGTGAACGTGAGGACGGAATGGCGAGCGCAAAAAGGCGGGTGACGCTAGTGGGCAAGATTGAAGAGAGAGCCTGAAGTTGAAGACGAAGTTGAAGATGAACGACGCGATCCACTGTCAGTGGCACGGATGCAGGGCCTCTCAGGGCTCGGTGCAGGGTACGGGTAGGTAGGCTGATGATGGATGGATGCAACTTGAATATGCTGCACACAGGCGGCACTGGTAGTAGTGGCAGTGGCACTGGCAGTGACAGTGGATGCTAAGCTTGGCGGGATGCTGATGAACTCACGAGGTCACTTAAGTTAACTTACCAGGTAGGTAGTTAAGGGACCTGCACTGTCCCGGTGCTACCAGGGAGCATATTTTCCACCATGTCCCGCTAGTGGATCATTATGATACAGCTTGAACTGGTTCACGAGCGTAAGATACGCAGACTTCCAGGTACCTACCTACCTACCTTCATGTGGGAAAAGCTGAGTACGAGGGCAGTCTGGTTGAAACGACGCGTACGATATCAGAAAACGGTTCCGGTGGCGGTGGCGGTGGCGTCGCTAAAGCGACAGGGAAGGAAACGTTAATCCCTGTATCACGGATTTACGGTAGTAGTCGTCGACTGGGTAGAACAGGACAAGCAGGTGTAGGCTGCAGATGCAAAAGAGCAGCGAGGCGAGCCAGAGCAGAACAGAGCAGAGCGAGACAATAATGCATGTCCAAGAAGGCCGCCGATCAGAAGCAGCCACACACTCCCTTCAGGAACAGCAAGGGAACCGGACTCGGACTGGGACCACAACTTGAACAGCCTACCACGGTACGTGTACACAGTACCACAGTACCACAGTACCACGATACTCGCTCCACCCTCGCTGCAAGGTATGATTGACGACTTAGACAGGCACCTACTCATAGGCATAGACCATCAACGGCTGCAAAAGCAACTCGCTGACCTAGGCATGCTAGATGGTGGACCCAACTGTGAACCCCTCCAACACCACATTCAAGACTGCCACGGTGTGTCATGTGCAACTTCTTGGGCAGTGTGCGAGACATGTCCCATCTCCAGCTGCCTCGGGGCATGGAAATGGCGGAAACGCCAGGTATCGAATAGCGCACGGTTATATCGTCCGCAGGATGTACTCATACATGGCCTGAGGAGGATACTCGTAAGCTCAGCGCCCGCTGGCAGGCACGAATAAGCGTGCCTCCCCTACCTGGTAGCAAACTTGCACAGCCTCCTTCCACCGATCTTGCACCCCATACTCGTACATTCCAGGGTTCCCACAGGGCTCCTCATTTAACTTATTGTTACCTGTTGTCCCCTCAGGCTTAAGCTTCCGGGACATACCTTGTAGCAGCATGCTCCCTCAAGTTTCATTGGCTCGTTCACGTCTCCCGTCACCTCGCACCACTCATCTGCTGTTGCTGTTGCTGTCTCCGATGATGCTCGTCTCTCAATAGACACGACTGATGTCATCGGTGGCTGGAGACGCCACCGGCGCTCCACAGCCGCCATCAGGGCCGGTCCCTCTTTCAGCTTGACGCCGGACGCCTCTGAATGATGGGTCTGCTCTTCGGCCGGGGCGATTTATGATTCCTCTGCGCAAGCTCTATGCTAGTTGACGTCGCAAGCAAGGCTCATATCCAACTTGATTACTAGTAACGGTTGTAACTTGTACGTGCTCGCTGCGCGCCAGTTTGCAGTCAAGCTTTGGTCGTGACCGGGCCCCGGGGGCGCATAGCTTGGGCGTGGCGTCGCCTACAGCCCAAGCGGCGATAGTGGGTTACGGAGGGCTAAAGTCTAACTCAAAGGGCTGTTCGTGCATGGATCGTCATGGGGCCTGACACTGTGGCTGACTACTCGGACCGTGAACTTGAAAGCCAACTTCAAGGGCCCAAGGAGCCCATGCGTCAGCTTCAGGTTGCAAACGTCTCAGGAATCTCCCGATCTGCGTCTCATCTGCGTTGGCGATGTCTACCTACTAACCAGGTGACCCGCATTTGCGTGCTCCTGCCAATGCTTCTCGGGCACTCAATCCCGTCATATCAAGACAGCTAACGACTTTTGAAGAGAAGGCACGCCTGTATCGCAACATGATAGACGCCGCCAGACTGTCGCTGGATCTTCGTCTGCGTCTGGGTGATGACGAAGCTACAGAGAGCGAATCCTGAAACTTGAAGCTGTCAGAGCTATCAAAGCTACCAAAGCTACCATGACGATGGGAGCAAGGGCGTTTGTGCATGCCCCGCAGCCACACACCCTGTGATACCGGATCGCAGTCCGTCGCCAGAACGAGTCTCACTTACAAGGTACCTAACATATGGCGGGGTGCAGTGCGGTTGCAGTACTGTGAGTATGAGTATCACCGGTCATTTGATAGCCTGCATGATTTGATACCTAGGTAGGTAGATAGGTAGTAAGTGATAATCGGTTTGCACGCTGGAGAGGGAATGGATTACGATGAGCTAGCTCTGTATTGTACGAGTATACCTACCACTTCAAGTTGAAGGATGACGACGATTCGGCACCGAACGCGAACGTCACGGTGAACGTGTCGAGGACTCTGACTCGAGCCTGCGGTTGCGATGTGACGACGTCACGATCAGCCTTCCACGTTCCAGGTTTACTTCGGCCGTGGGGCGTCTACTAGTACAGCCTACCTACAGGCCCTGCAGAAACCCTAGGTACTACTCTACTCGTGGTATCTTGTACTGCCCGGGGTCCCTGGGCAGTGGGACACGCTCCTGCTGGCTCAACGGACGTGCTCAAACAGGCCTCATCCCAGCAATCGCGGTTGCTGCCTCTTAGCTCCTCTGCACGCTTCATTTCTCTCCGACACCTCAGATATCCCAAACTCTATCCTCTTTGCTCACCTGCGCTCCATGCAGTGCCCGATGTGCATCATAACGTCTACAGCACGGCCGTTGTGGCTCCAAGGTACCTACACAGAGAGGTACGTAGATTGCTGGCACGGGCACGGGCACGGGTACTGTAAATCTGTACCTCACTCCTCGCTAGGCGAACCCAGTCATCTCTGGGGCCTAGCCCAGGCTGCCACCCAAAAGGTAGACTATGCCACCGCAATCATCGTCCCTCCAGCAGCACCTTGCTGCCGGTCTTTGACAATCCCGAGCAGGAATGATGATGGTGCTGGATTCCCAAATAGCGCCGTCGATCGAGAGCAGCTATAGACAGGCCGAGGAGCATTCATTATTATGGCAGTCAGCATCTGGCAACCTCAAGTGTAGTATAATCCGCGAGAGAACAATCGATTGGACTCGTTTCGTGAACACCTACGCACCGGGCCTCTAGCTCTTTTCATCGGGGCATTTTTCCGTACAGCCATTCAAGAAATTGGCATTGTCTGAAAGACAGATAGTTGCTCAACCTGCATCAGCCGTTGCGTTCCGCATTCTGGCGTCTACTAAAGCGCGTCTGATGCGTTCACGATGAGGATCGTCTCCAACATGGTCGACAATTTCTCGTATCAGATTCGTCGCTTCGATAGGACTTTTGGAAATGCTATTCATGCGGCTGTCCGTGTCTTCACATATCTTCGCGTCTTCCTTGGCTTTATCCTTTTGCAACTTTTTGTAGGTCTCTTCGTTTGCGTCGGACACCCTCGCTTCGGCGATAGAAACGCCATAGTCGGCATCATTGAGAATGCTATCAGCCACGTTGGACGTCGCCAATAGTTTCCGGGAATCAGCAAGAACAAAGTCGATCGTTTCTTGAGCCAGACTCAATGTATCTCGTGGGCCGTCTATGCCATATAAATCGTCTGACGTTCTCGTAGTCGGGGAGAACAGTGCTTCTCTCAGAGCTCTGACTTTTACTAACAGTTCGTCCACGTATGTTTGATTGTCTCCTAACCCGCGAACGGTAGCGCGATCAAACGTGTCCATAAGCTTGTTCGCTCTCGTGTCTTTGCTTCGAGCGTCTTGTAGCACTTGCATCCTCTCGGCAACTATGAAATCCTTCTCGAGCTGTTTCATGCCGGCAATGTTGCCATTCGCGCGCAGCACGGTCAACTCGAGCTGCTTGCGGCGTCGCTCCCTTTCGAACTCGGCTTCGGCAAGCTTTTGATGCCTGACTTCAACCTTCTTGAAGATCGTAAGTACAGTCGCCATAGCCTCTGCCATCAGAGGTCGGTTGTTGTCCGATCTCAGATCGTGTGCCGCAGCAACACTACCGAGATCCAGAATGTCCACAGCGATGGTATACTGAGCATTCAACTTCGACAGCTCGTCTTGGAGGCGCTCCGTGACTGGTGTAAAAACCCCTCCCACAAACGATTCTAGCTCTTGCTGATCCTCGTGGTATTTCCGCTCGGCCTCTGCAAGCTTGAACTCTGATTCTAAGACTCCAATATCGGCGTATGCGATCTCATTATCGTTGAACAAACTATCAATATGCCCCTCGGATTCGGTCTGTCTGGTGTTTCGCTCTTGATCTTGAACCCTCCTGATCTCGCGATTTGTACGATCCCATTCAACGACAGTGTCGTGGATGAATCCGAACTCTTCGGGTATCTTGCCTAACTCGGTTTTTACTGCAGCTAATCTCGAATGAACTGGTCCATCGATTTTAGGAGTTGTTTGAGGGAGCAGGGATCGGAGGGTGAGAACAGCTATGGACAAAGGATCGACGGTTTCGACATTCGTGGGGGTTCCCACTCTCAGCTGTGCGATATGTGAAACATCGGGTGTTGCTTTCATGTGTAGGTTGCTCTGTTGCCTCAGTAACCCAATAAATGCTTCTTCATGTTCTCTTCTTCCATTACTTATTCCAAAGCCCGTGTCCGCACGGCGCACGCTGTTTGCGAAGTCGGGTGTGTCGTGAGCAAGCATCCTGCCGGAATCAGCAACTTGGTTCCGAAGAGAAGAGTATGCCTCATCTGCTGGACGACCACTCGCGTTTGATGCCGAGTTGACCTCTTTGTATCGGAAAGGGGTATAGGATGGTCGTAGAGGCTCAAAGTTAATTGGCATCTGTTCCTTGTCTTGAGCCTTTGAGAGGCCCTCGGTCATCGCTTCGGTCTCAAACAAGATCGGTGCATTGTCGCTGGGCGATGGTCGATCTGAAGTCACGTAGTCTTCCAAAGGTATAGGCGCATCATTGCTCGGAGAAAGCGGAATGGATTGACTTGGTGCAGGGGCAGCAATACGTGGAGCGTGGGTTTTGAGCGCTGCGGGCTTGGTTACAATAGGACGACCACCCGGGCTATATGCTACGCCATCGTCATCAAGAGGAGGTGATGCATCCTCAAGCACGTAAGATTCCTCTTTCGGTTGAGGCGTGCCGATGATTGGAGCTGTTGTTTCTTTGGCTGGCGTCGTCTGTGCTCCCGAACATTCAACAGCTGCAGACGTGGAGAGCGGTGCTCCCAACACCGGGGTCGCCTGTGTATGTGGTAAGCGCGTCGCAGATTCGTCGTCGTGCCCTTTGCTTCCGTGCTGTGCCTTGCTTTCCGATGGATCGGACATACCGTGGTCTGCTTCCTTGATCCGCTTGGGCCGGAGATCAATCTCGATACCGTACAGCAGGCTTCGTAGCCGCAGCTCCTTTTCGACGAATGCTTGGAAAATCTTGAACTTTTCTTCATCCATCTCTGCAGCGGTCTCATTCCGAAGCATCAGAGCGAAGCGTCTCAAGGAGGCACGGTACTCAGGCTCGAGATCCTCATAGGGGTCTACGGTCCTTACAATGACTTGTGGTTCCGGTGCGGCCTGCTTCGGGAGAACAGCATCCTCTTTGGATGACACTTGTCGCTCATTAGCCGCCTTTGATACGCCGCTGCTGCTGCTGTGTGGTCGTGAAGATGCCTCTCGATCTGACAAAGGCTTGTTCCATGCATGGATCACACTGTCTATCGTACCAGTTCGCTTGATACCGTCCAGGGTACCAATAGAGGTGGTGCTGCCATGGCGCCTCTTCACATCGGATCGTTCTTCAGACTGTGATTGGATATTGTTGCTAGAGTATTGTTCCAGTGGTCCAGCTTGCTCCGCCGCATCGTCTTGAGCGGGTCCAAAGGCAGTCACGCCTTCAACGTTGGGCTGAGTGTATGCCGTGGTTTGTGATTGTGCAGGTACAGCAGCTGATGTTTGAGCAGGAGTTGAAGGATTTTGTGGGGCGTCAAACATGAAGATTGGGCTAGTTGCATTTCTATTGCCGTGGGGTTGTGTACGTCCATCATAATGCTCCCAGTCTGATGATTTTCCACTCCCGACTGTTGTAGAGCCAGGTTGTGTCTGTGCCGTGTTCGGCTTCGGAGACGGCCAGCCATTTCCTTGCGGCCACGTAGATGTAGATCCCAGCTCTGCAGGCATATTGCTTGTCCATTGATGATGCTCGGGGTCAATGGGTGAGACGAGAGACGCTTCGCCTGACGGCGGGACATACTGCCCTAGCGGCGCATTGGGGGCATATGCATTCGTATGTAGATTGTCCGCAACAAAATCGTAGTGATGGCTTGGAGGTGGATGCGAATATTGGGCATGAGGAAAGTTGTTCTGCCATGATATTTGTGCTTGATATTCAGGTGGACGGGGCGGAGGAGGTGGTGGAAAATCGGCCAGTCCAGAAGGGCCCCATTGTGTCGCGTTGTAGTAATTGTTTTCATGAGAGCCTTGATGCGAATGGCCCATGGCGCCCTGATCTAGCCTCGGACTTCCATGACCAGCAGCACTAACTGGTCTAGGAGGAAGAGGAGGCTTGGCTTCAGTTCCCGATTGTTGGTGAGCTTGATGATACTTTACTCCCCAGGCGGAAGTATCATACTGTGGAATGTTGGCGGGTGGAGCGTAGCCCGGATTCGGGGAAGGTGGTATCGGAGGAATTGCCTGCGGCGTATAAGGCGACACCGGTGATTGCTGCTGAAGATGCTGTGAAGGTTGCGGCCTCGGGTCTCCCCATCCTCGCCGAGGAGGTTGTTGTGCTGCCTGCCATGGCGGTTGTGGAGGGTCACCCGGGTTCTGATAGTACTGATACGGAGGTTGATTGTACGGGTTCATGGTGGCCGAGTCAGAAGGATGCCAGACATGTGACTCATGGATGAAGCATTGTGACCGCGGTTCTGGGAATAGTCGCTACTGAGCTCATCACGTCCTTCAGAAGAGCGTGGACACAGCAGGGTCCTCAAGCAAACCATCTCGAAGTCACAGTCGGGTGCGAAATGAGGTCGCATCCCGGCTGATTGTGGCTGACTTCGGACTGCGCCGTCGAACATCACGACCTCGGAAGTTCCGTGTCAGTACAGTAAGAACATCATTGCATTGCTAGTGGTAGTAGCCATGTATGGCAACCGAGCTCGATTTATATGCATCTGTTCTACATCCCTCATTGTTCATACGTACATGCTCAATTGCTCAGGTCCAACACAACTCTGCCAATGAGCTTGCCCTTGTCCATTCGCTCAAACACATCCGTCAGCTTATCCATCTTCTCGACAGTGAAATGTGTCTTGACCACGCCTCTAGACGCCATCTCTAGAGTCTCGATAGCCTCCTTCCTAGTGCCGACAGCGCTACCCACAATGCGCAGCTGAGAAGTCAAAATCCTTCCCGGATCCGCCAATGCAATGGGTTGAGGGTCGCCCTCAGGTACACCAACACAGACCAATGTACCGTTGAACTTAAGGAACGACAAAGCCTGTGCATAGGCGGCGTTGCTAGCTGTGCACACGACGACTGCTGTGGCGCCACCTCCGGCAGCCTTCTTGACTTCCTCAGCAAGCTGGTCCGAGCCGGCCTGATCTCTGCCGTACTTGCTGAGGTCGATAAACACTTCAGCTCCACATTCCTTCGACAACTGCTCCTTTTCGCCCATATCGATGCCGATCATCCTGAAGCCCATGCCACGAGCTCCGATCTGAAGAGCAAGATGACCTAGTCCACCACCGGATCCGGGGATTACCACCCAGTCACCGGGATGTGCACCACTCTTCTTCAGCGCTGAATATACTGTCAAACCTCCACACAGCATAGGTGCAGCATTGTCGCTGGGAAGGCCATCTGGGATCGGAGTAACGTAGTGTGCAGGGGCGAGTGTGTACTGTTGGAAGGTTCCAGGCGTGTAGTAACCTTGACTAGTCAGCCTACATTGCTTCACCGCAGGCACTGACCAGACTTACCGGAGATTGCTCCTTTCGGGCAGCAAGCATCAGCACCGGACATACACGCATCGCAGTTTCCACAAACACCAGACATCCACTTGATACCAACACGATCACCAAGCTTCAGCCCAGAGCCTTCTGTGCCAGAACCCAACGCTGCTACCGTCCCGACACCTTCGTGACCGCCTACCTGGCCTTTCTGTGTAGGATATGGGAGCATTTTCCAGGCATTCAGCATAACGCCCATATCACTATGGCAGACGCCGGAGTGAGTCAGGTTGACGAGGACCTCGCCGACACCGGGTTTGGGAGTCTCAATCTCCTCCATCTTTGTGGAGATTGAGCCAGGGTTGTCATAGACAAGAGCCTTGTGCTTGGTAGGTACATCGACGGAGCCCATGTTGAATGTGATTGGTGACACTATTTCAATTTCTCTTCGGTATGAAGCGACAGTCAAGCAGGATTAGAATGTCGACAAGCGTTTGAACGGAAGAAGAAAGGAAAGAGCGTCGAACACGGCTTTCAGGAATATGAGCGCGCTTTGTGAGAGGGGTACACTATTGTGCTCCGAGCAGGCCGGACATGCTTCGCGGGGCAACTTGGACTAGCAAGTCGCACGAGATCTGCCTGTCAAGCATGGCTCGATCGGCCAGCCAGGTACACATCATTTGCATGTCAGCGCTACTCCATAGGTACTAGGCGCACCCATTCAACATTGTTTGCTGAATCGCCTCAAGTTGACTGGGACCGGTAATTGAGGACGGTGGTAAAATACCTCGGTTCTGGGAGAGGTTATGTTACCCCACGTTTGAAAGTCGCTTGTGGAGGCCCTTCTCGAGCATGTGGAGTGCTTGGAGCATGTCTCCAATCTTATTCTTGTGACCAGTTTTGCTGAGCCCCGTATTCACCCAGGTACCTGGTGCAAGGATCGTGGGAAGCATTGTTTCGGCGTCGACTTACATGTTCAGCTTGAACCGAGAAACTCGTCGGATTAGAGATAATGTCCTCTTCCTTATGGTTGCACAGCAAGGTAATGCACGTCTAACCCAAAGCAAAGGGGTGGCTAAAAAAAGAGATACTCGCTACTCTCTATGAATCCCCAACGTTGGTAGACAAAATAGTACAAATACCCGGCAAGCTACCATTCCTCCTACAACTTCGCCTTCAATTTCTTTCCCTCTATTTCCGCAAAATCCTTCTTGGCTTTCTCCTTGAGTAACCTTCTCAAAATCTTTCCGCTCGCACTCTTGGGCACCGCGTCAACGAAGCCAACGCCGCCTCGGAGCTTCTTGTGGTTCGCTACCTTGGCATTCAACCAGCCTACAATCTTGCCTTCATCACCGTTCTGTACAGCTTCCAAACCGCCCTTTCTCACGACGTAGGCTCTCGGAACCTCAGTCCCCAGTTCTTGCGATTCAACTCCCACCACAGCAACATCATCCACCAGCTCGTTGTCCACAAGGTAGCCCTCCAACTCGGCTGGCGGTACTTGGAAGCCTTTGTATTTGATTAGTTCCTTCACTCTGTCTGTGATG
>Ga0210040_10008795_pt1 | contig 11875 bp, 1 predicted proteins | sample CryGeyCG12114_NA_FD_185462 | JGI IMG/M metagenome (GOLD analysis project Ga0210040, IMG submission 185462) | Groundwater microbial communities from aquifer - Crystal Geyser CG19_WC_8/21/14_NA (SPAdes) (version 2) | ecosystem: Environmental > Aquatic > Deep subsurface > Groundwater | place: USA... | reverse complement strand
TATATTAATATATATACTAAAGTAGTTATAGTAATAGATATTAGCCTAGATATTAGTAACCTAATTACCTTTATCCTCTCTATCTATATTAGTAGTTAAGTATTAAGTATTATATAGAATAGTAGTATTTAGTGTTAGACTTATATAAGCGCGACCTCTATTATTAAGGTAAAGTTTAGTATTATTTAGATATTACTTAACGTATAGTTATATACACTTCTTATAATACGCGTATAGAATATACTATATTACTATATATAGATGTAGGTACTTTAGGAGTTTACACTTATATAGCCTTTCTTTATCTTTATATAAGTTAAGTATTTTTATATTATTAGAGTAATATTTAGTATAAAGTTCTACTTTTTCTTCGTATACTAGTTACTGTAAGTACTATTACTACTAGGTATCTTAGTAATTTATATAGCTAATCTAGAGTATGCGTATTACTTCCTTATAACGCTATTCCTTAAGAGCGCTACTCTATAGATAACTAATAATAGTATAATTCTTAGATCTTAAGTATAGTATAGTAGTTCCTACGCCTATAAGTGCGTACTAGTAATTACTATTATATACTAGTACGAAGTTTAGAGCTGTAGATCCTAGCCTATACTATAGCAAAGCTGTATAGTTAAGCTAAGTATTAATTTAAGCCTATTTAGCTTAACTAGCTAATTCCTAAGTACAGATAGTATCTTAGTACTTATCTTTCTATCTATATTTACGATAAATAAGGGAAGTTACTATTTATTAGTACTACTAATAATCCTCTACAGTAAATTTAATAGCTAACTAGTATTATAGTTTAATAACTTACCTATTAGTTACTTTATAGTAGAGTTATAGATCCTAAGCTTACCTACCTTACTATTATAATAAACCTTACTTTCTTATCTAGTCTTTACTTATACGTAGTAAGTACAATTCTTATATTATTTATATATAGAAGTTGTATAAGGCTAGAAATCTATCCTACTCTATAACTAATTACTTATACTATAGCTCTCTGTCTAGTCTTAGATATACGAATACAACTAAATAAAATTGCCTTTTAATATCTTACCTAAGCTTAACTAATAATCTTAATACGCTATTAAGAGCTATACTTTAGTATAAGCTAAACTTACCTCTTTACCTATATTAATATAGTAGTAGCTCTAATATATATATAGGTATAGGAGCTAGCGCTAGAGCAGCGCGCCCTAAAGTTAGTAAATAAAGTATCTTACTAGCGTGTTCTTTCTATCTAAAGTTATATCTCTATTATATTTAGGCTGCTTAAGTTAAGCGCTTTATCTTTCTTCTTTACATCTTTATATCTACTTTACTATTTATAATAGCTTTATTAACTATACTTCTAAAGCGTAGTAGTATAAAAAGTAAGCTATTTATATAAACGTATAAGTGCAAAGCAGTTATAGATTATACTCTTATTTCTATTATTCTCTAAGATTAATAGTAAAGCTAATATTCTAGTAGCTGCTGCCTATTCTAATATAGTAAAGTAGCTAGGTAGGTTTTAGATATACCTTAAATACTATAGGAACATTAATATTATAGTACTAGTTATCTATAAACTATAACGTTCGCCTTCCTATAAAATCGTATTAGTACTTTCTAGCTCTAGATACTCTAGCTCTAGTAGTAGTAATAATAAGAGTAGTAAGGATAAGAACTATAAAGAGCTTAGTAACTATAGACTTATAACTCCTCTTAATAAGAGTATAGAATCTAAGAATAATAAGTCTAAAGATAGTAATAGTAATCTTACTAAGGCTACTATAGCTAAGGATAAAGACGACTAGTATACCTCTAATATTACGTCTAATACTCTAGACGAGGGTATTATCTCTAAAGATAATAGATCTAGCTATAGTAATTAGGCTGCTAGCGAAGAGAGTAATAGGCCTATCTAGAGTAATAATACTAATAATTATATCTTAGGTAAAGCGTTTATTAACGCCCTCTTTAATATAAGTAAGAGTATTTCTACTAGCCTCCTCTAGGTAGGTAAGAGTATTACTAGTAGCCTTACTTAACTCTAAGGTAACTATTAGAGGATTAAGGCCTTAGATACCCTTATACGCCTTTATTAGTAAGACGATAACTTTAATAAAGTCTATAACTTACTCTTAGAATATAACGTATTCTTCTAAGAGTTAGAATTTGCTATAGTTTAGTTCTTTACTATTAAAAATAACCTATAAAAGCTAGAGTAGTTACGCGTAAATACCTAGAAGATAAAGTAGGTATAAGAGTACGCCTCTAACTACGTCTTCCTATATTTAAGCTATAGAAGATTTCTATCTAATATTATTAGCTTCTATAATACTTATTATAGAAATAGTACTTACTTTATTATCTATAACTTCGCTAAACGCGTATATAGTCTACTAAATATAAGACCTTATATATAGAATAAGGCTATTAAAGACTTAGAGCTTATTACTATTTTACTATTAGATTAGCTCCTAATCCTAGAAGCTTATATTAATAATTTAGATACGTCTGCTAGTAAGAAGTGTACCTTAGAAGAGGTAGAAGATATCTAGGTAATAACTCTATTAAAGAAGGTATAGTCTTCTAACGCTTCCTATAAGGCTAAAGTCTTAATAGATAGTATTACTATACTCTAGGCTAAAGTAAAGAGGCTAAATAGCTTATTAGGAATAAGTTCTATAACTCTTAATATTCTAGCTAAGGCTTAGAGGCGTAGTAGTACTATAACTTATTCTAGTACTTATCTACTGCGTAGTTAAAATAGAGACTACTCTCTAACCTCTTACCTACGCTTTAGCTCTTTCTGCAATTAATAATTACTTTCTTCTTAATACTACTTACTATATCTATTCTTACTTTACTTAAAGATAGGTTTAATACTAGTTTATATTATTAAATAGTATTAGGTAGGATATATAATAATAGTTATTATATAGATCGTTTCCTCGTTTAGTTGTATATCTAGATTAATAAAAATAAGAGAATATTAGATATTTACTATACGCACTACTAACTATTAAAGTAGTTATATTAGCCTATACTTACCTAACGTATTAGTATAGTAATATCTAGGTATTAGCTTCTTAATCTATTAAATTAGCTCTCTACGTTATAAGTCTCTACTTACTAGTATATACTAATAAGCTAGTAATACTATACTATATTTTAATGCCTAAAAGTCTTCTTAGTATATTATAGTAGTACTATATTAAATAAGATCCTTCTCTATACTATAAACTAACCTAAGTATAGTAAAAGTAGTATATAAATATTAAGACGTCTATTTACCTAAGGTTTACTAATTATTAGGATACTTCTTTACTAATTAAGCCCTTATTAGATATCTTATTATTAAAGGCTATCTATACCTTCTATATAATCTACGCTCTATCTATATCTCCTAATACCCTTTACTCTATCTATAACGCTATATATTATACGTAAATCTAATACTATATCTACGCTACTATACTCTTCTACGTCTAGAACGCCTCTAGAGACTCTAGATACTATACCTATCTTAAAGTTAAAATAGATGTTAAATCTTAAGAGCTATAAGGCTAATTATAATAGAACTAATCTTAACACCCTATTATAATTTAATTTTACTAGACTTAAGCGTATTATATCGTACGTAGTAGACTATCTCTACGCTTTATAGCAGCCTATATATCTAACTTATTAACGCTTCCTAAACTTTATTATTAATAGTACTATAAGAGCTACTACTACTAGCCTTTTACTATATAATAGCTGTAATCTAAGAGCTAAGTATAAATCCTTATTTAAGGATACCCCTAGTATATTTTAAAATACGAAGATACGCGTATTAGTACTCTTTTACTTTAGTATATATATAGTATTCTATATTAACGCTAGATTAACTAATTATATATAGTAGCTAAACTTATTAGGAGTTCTTAATAACTTTAAATAACTATAGAAAGAAGAGGTTAGGTAGAGACTTTAGGGGGCGCTTTATATAGATAAGCCCCCTTATAGTCTTATAAAGTTTAACGTACTTAAAGCTATAAGCTAGGTAGTTTAGAATACTTAATTTCTTATAGAGTTTATTAGCGTATTTAAAGGTAATATCTTATTAGAGCTGTATAATTTTAGTATTGCGTAGCTAATAGTAAATATATATTATTTATAGGAACAGTATTAGGTAGAGTTATAATAAGTAAAGCCTGTATATTAAGTATTATCTTTAAATCCTATTATTTATACATTTTACTATAACTACCTAAGTAGTTAGATATCTTATCTTTATTTTAACTACCTTTATCTAGTATATATATAATAAGTAACTTAATCTAGGTGCCTAAATTAAATAAATAAGAACCTTTAGATAAGTTATAATATAGTACTTAACTAAACTATTACTTAGCTAGTCTAGTTGCTAGTACACTAATAGAGGTAACTAATAGGAAACTATAGAGGTATATATAGAGGGAAATATACTATACTAGTAGCTAGAGGGAAATGCACTATACTAGTAGCTAGAGGAAATATACTATACTAGACCTATATAGATGTCGCTATAAGCTAGTATATTAACTTTAATATAATTATTTATAAAATAGGCCTCTAGAATATACATCTTTATTATAGCTTTCTCTTCTTAAGTTAGCTAATAGGGTAATAACCTAGCGTCTACGCCTAAAGAGTAGTTAAGATATAGTAGGCTCTACTCTACTATAGTAGAAAAATACCTTAAACCTATAGCTACTACTCTATCTAGCTCCTTACTACTTAGTACTATTATAGAGCTAAAGGGAATAATATAGGGTAAGGCTAGCTATATTATATTTAAACTAATTATAATATATACTTATACTACTAAACTTAACCCTAATATAGAAGTTATACGTTAGATTATAGAGAACTAGAAGTACGTATAGTAGGTCTTTACTACTACTATATTACAAATTACTATTATCTATAGCTATATTACTAGCGCCTAGAAATAGGTACCTTTCCTTCTTAAAACTTAGTTTTTTAATATAATTACGTTAAAATTCCTTTAGATATTCTTAATATACTAGGAAGATTAGTTCGTAGAGAAAATAGTAAAGTACGCGCTTAGTATAGTAAAGAAATTAAATCTTACTAGATAATAGTAAAATATAGTACTAGTTCTAAATAAGGTTATAGTTATATCTAGTATATTTTAAGACGCCCTATACTAATATCTTTTATACTAATATATATATAGTAATAGTTTAGTTATATCGCAAAAGGAATATAGCTAATATCTATACTTACTTTAGCTCTATAAGTAGTAGTAAATATATAATTCCTCTTATTTAAGATATATAGCTAGGTACTATTATATATTATAAGTATTATACTTATTTCTATAAGAGTAACGCTAGGAAAGAACACGTTTAAGAATATATAGTATTACTATATAAGAGAGCTATTATTAAGCTATAGGCTAAGCGTAGCGCGTTTATTAAAGAAGTATAATAGGAGTTTATAGAAGCTTATTAAGCACGCTATAGAGACCTTAGTAAAGTGTATACCTCTAAGAACTATAAGTCTAGAAAAGATAGGCAGTCCTTAAAGCGCGCTATAGCTAAGAGTTCTCTAGCTATAGGTAGTAAAAGTAATAAGAATAAAAAGAAGTCTATAACTAGTTCTAAGAGCAGTTTAGCTACTAAAGAATACTTATCTTAGAAAGCTCTTAAACGCTTAAAGCACTAGTAGAAAGACTCTAATTACTTAGGTTTAAAGTTATCTATAGACACCTTAACTTTAAAGTTATTAGCGCTTAGTAAAGATAAATAGAAGCGTAAGAGGTTAAGCTTAGTATTAGATAATTCCTACTCTTATATAAAGCGTAAGATAATACTATTAACCTATAATAAGAATAATAATATACCTAAGAAGCCTAAGAGTAAAGGTAGTAATTAGCTTAGTCTAAAGTAATTATCTTAGCGTATAGTAAAACCCTCTATAAAGGCTAAAGCTAGCTAATAAAAATAAGAGTAAGGATATAGTTAGAAGTCTATCTATTAGAGTAACTTTATCTATTATAGATATATTATTATTAGAAAGTATCCTCCTAGGCAGCTCTATTAGTAGCCTAAGCTATATCTAGACGTATCTCTAAGCTATATATAGCTTACTTAGTAGTATTTACGCAATTTAATAGACTATGTATTAAAACTTAGCTTAAGCTACTTAGCCTATACTAATAGTAGGAATATATTTAAATATAGTATATACTACTTATAGATTAGTTATAGTATAGAAGAGTACTATAGAACTATCTCTAGGCCTAGCTAGATCTATAGTATAGAAGAACGTAATAGCAGCCTTTATAAGTTAGTATAACTTATATAATATATTGTAACACTAACTTATATACTCTCTTATTATAGTTATACTATAACCTATATACTTCCTTTAATATCTAAGAAGCTTATACTAATAACTTACTATTTAGCTTAGCTTAATAATCGCCTTAGATCTTAGTAACCTAGTCTTACTACTACGTATATATAGTATAAAGTAAATATTATAGTTTATGTATAGGAACTAGATAGAGAATATCTAGAATATACGCTAGCTTCTCTAAAAAGACTTATCTATATATATATTTTAGAGAATAGTAAAGATTATACTAAAGTAGCTATATAAGTAATCTAGGTAATATAGACGTTTAAAGAACGCTAAGAGTTAGGAAGAGGTATATAGACTAAGAACTACTATTAGGCTAGTATCTATATACGCGCGCTAGAGGTAAGATTATTAGAAGTTATAGTAGTTATCTTTATAACCCTACTAGAGAGATTAGAGTAGATAGACTAGCTAGGAGAATAGTATAATATAAGCCTATACAGCGTTCTTATCTATAAACTATACGCTTAAGTAGATATAGCTATAAAATATAACCTTTAAGTAGTAGCCTATTAACTAGACTATAACTATTAGCTATATACTATATAGCTTATAGTCTCTACGTTAACGTTACTATAAGTATATAATTAATAAGTATATTTATAGGATCTACTATAAGATATTATAGTATATAAGTATTATAATACTATACCTACTAAAGAGGATAGTAGCTAGGAAGATAGTAGTATACTACCTAAATAGGTAGACGAGGCTGCTAATACTATACTATTAAATAAGGAAGGTAATAGAGCGACTAGCTAAGAGGATTGCAGAGCACTACTTAACTAGGATAATAATAGAAGAGTAGTCCTTACTTATATAGCTACTAATATAATAGTACTAGTATATAGAAATTAAAGTAGTAATAGTAGAGCGTTTCCTAATTATATAGCTGTAGACGAATATAAAGAAGTAAGAAACTATAATACTATAATAATAGAGAAAGCTAAGTCTCGTTTATTACTTTATAATATTTACTATTAGCTGCTATATACGTAGAAGAGCTAAAATAGCTCTATCTAGTTAGTAGTAAATAGAGAGAAATATAGACCTTAGGAGGTTTAAGGTCTACAAAATATAAAGAAAGTAACTCTATTTATATACGTCTTCTTATTATACCTACGCAACTGCGACCTAATTATAAAAGTATTATATAATATAATAGCGTAAGGACTATATACGTATTAAGAGAAGATACTAAACTAGAGGGGATATAGAGTTAGGGGCGAATATAGTATTACTCTACTAGTAGGCCTAAGAGGAGAAACTTTAGTAGTAATATAAATAATAATACTCTATTAATAATAGAAGTAAAGAGCAACTATATTATAATATAAAATTTTATTAAATATAATAGTAAGTATAAAACTTTTCTACTTCCTTTATTTATAAAGGTTTATAATTAAAGAAAGTAACTCTTAGCCTATAAGCCTATAAACCTATAAATACCTAAATATAGAATACTAAATACTAGTAAACTAGAAATCTAGAATAATTATATATAAAATAGTTATACTTAAAGTAGTTCTACTAAGAACTTAGCTAATATTAGAACTAGAGTAGAAAGTTATTACGAGTAGGCTAATCTTCCTTTAGTAGCTACTTCCTATATAGTAGTACTCTATTAAATAACCTAGTGTTATAGTTATTCTACTAGCTAGTATATTTATTACGTAGCTACTTATAGATAGTATACTAGGCTGCTTATGCGTCTATATAAGGAGTACTACTATAGTAGAACTATAAGAGGTTAGGTACTATAGTCTAGTTATAGATTACAGCGCTATAGTAGTCTTAACTATCTTTAGTAGTACTAACCTAGGTATAGAGGGTTAAATTAGTAAATTAAGTGCTATTAAAGTAGGTCGCCTTAGTTTATATACTAATAATAGGTATATTATTATAGTTAATATAGACCTTACCTTATTAAGTTATATAGAAGAAGAAATATATAGCGTATAGGATCTTATAGGCGTTAGTACTAGTGCTTTTAATAAGGATAGGTATAAATAGTATAGGATATTAAAGATCTCTAGCTTAGTTATAGAATTAGAATATACTTACTATATTTCTATAATAACTAGAGGCATAGAAGAATAAGCGTACACTAGATGCTTAAAAGTCGTCTCTAAACTTAGTTAGTCTATTAATAACTTAGTTATCTACGCGTAGGTCTAGAGTGCCTTTCTTAAGAAGGTATAGTATACTAGGCCCCTTATTATAGAATATTTACATTAATAGTAGAGTTACTTATACTTACTTATAATTAGGTCCTATAAATATAATATATCTTTAAGTACTTATAAGAGTAAGAATCTAGTTAGAGGTAATTAGTCTCTATACTAGTCTTATAGCTAGATATATAGCTATATAAGCCTAGTCTTTAAGTAACTAACTAAAGTTAGTAAGATATTAATTAAACTAGTTAACCTAGTTAAAGCTATTAATGCCTAGAGTAAAGTTATTATTAGGCTAAATAGGCTAGAGGGCTATATTAGCTAAAGAAGTAGACTCTAGAGTTATAGATAAGAAAGATAAGAGCGTATATAAAGCATAGTAGCTAAGAAAAAGATACTAAGAATAAGAGTATATAGGTAGGTGTTAGAGAGGAAGAAGAATAAAGAGTAATATAAGGAGAAGATATACTAAGGTATCTACGCTTACTACCTATTACTACTCTCTTATCTATAAAATAGCGTTAACTTTATATATATATTATATACTAAGAGTAGTATTAATAGTAACCTATAAGATATAAAGAGTTTCTTTAATACTACTAATATTATATACGTTAAAAACGTATCTATCTAATAGCTACCTATAAGTATAAATAGATTATAGACTAAGTAGCCTTAACTTAAACCTAATTACTAAAAGCGTTATTAGATCTCCTCTACTACTAATACGAGGAAAGAGCGTAATAGAATAAGAGTATAATTATAGTTATACTCTAAATAATATACGTATTATATATATAACTACCTCTTACTTACTAATTAGATACTCTAGTAGCTAACGCCTCTATTATTATAGACTCTATATAGATATAATAGATAATATTAGACTAAAGCTAGGAAAGACGATAATTTAAAGTTATAAATTAATAAATTATATTATTTAGGTAATAGTATTTTAAATATATAGAGGTTACTAATTAAGCTTACTACTAGCGTTAAACCTAGCTATACTATAAATAATCGTAAGTAGCTCTATCTTAGTAACCTTCTTATATTTAACTTCTAACCCTTACCTCTCTTACTAGCTATATCCTAGTATATCTAAGAACTGCACTCCTATAAGAGGGCCTAATAGTAACTATTATTAAGTAAGAAATAGCAATATAGGCGCAGCTATAGACACTACTACTAGGCACGCTAAGGATAGTATAAAAGTCTATAATAGTAAAAGTAAATTAATACTAACGTAACTAGACTCTCGTTTAAACTTTAATAACTAAAGACGCTTAACTTATAAGTTAAGAAACTTAGTACCTAATATAATTCCTAATATATATAGAGTGCATTCTACTACCTATCCTAGTACTTTTACTAAGAAGGCTTACCTATCTATCTATATAACTAATAGATAGTCTTTAAGGTTATTATCTACGCTTTAGTAAATATAGTAAGTACTTTAGTATAAGCCTACTACTTTTATACTTATAACTTATATATTAAAGTAATATATATAGATATCTATACTCTAGAGGATAATCCTAACCTACCTACTTACCTATTATATACGCTCTATAGTTCCTTACTATACGTAATACTAGACTTATTTAAGAAGAGCTACTACCTTATATAAGTAATAATTCTAGTATCTTACTATACTTTACTATAAAATAAGTACCTCTATAGTATAGACTAAACTATAGATACTTATTTAGACTATTATATAACTGCTTAGGGTATATACTAATATATATAGTAATCCTATATCCTCCTTAAGAGTACTAGTTTCTATAACTAGCTCTTCTACGACCTTATTACTACTATATATAAATCTTATAAATATTATAGATAACTAGAATACAGCTGCTCTAGCTAGGCGTCTAGTACTTAAAACCTTTTATTAAGATATTACTACTATATAAGCTTAGTATACGATAGTAGATAATATATATATCGCCTTTATTAAAGAAAATATATATAGTAAGGATAAAGACCTAGGCTGTAGACTATATATACGTATAAGGTATATATATTATATATACTAAGACTAGGTACTATAAGAGGTAGGTAGTATATATAGCTACTATTAGAGTATTAAGGCTAGCTATAACTTAAAACCTTACCTAAAATCTCTATAAAAGTTACGCGCGAAACTAAAAAGCGCTATAAGTTTAACGTATAGTAGGAAGAGAGGCTATACTTAGCTAATACAACTATTCTTAGATAATAAATATAATAGTAATAGTAAAGGTAGAGGAAGTAGTAGATTTACTAGAGGTAGTAACCCTATTATAGTAGGATAGTAGTGCAGTAATATAATAAAACTATATATTTATCATTAGAACTACTTACTACTACTATATCTTTAAATCTCTAACCTAATCTATAATTTAATTTTATAATATAAGTATATAAGTAAAGTAAGAACTCTTAATAGAAGGAGAACGCAGTCTTTAACGCCTTAAAGTTACCTTATAGATTAGATAGAGGGAGAAAGATATATATACCTACACTTTAAAGATACTCTCTTTCTAGAATAGGAAGGTTAAAGTAGGATAGGGGGAAATATTAATAGAGGGAGAAAGTTGTATATATCTATACTTTAAAGATACTCTTTTTTTAAAATAAGAAGGTTAAAGTAAGATAGAGAGAAATATTAATAGGAAGAGAAAGTCGTATATATCTACACTTTAAAGATACTCTCTTTCTAGAATAAGAAGGTTAGAGTAAGATAGAGGGAAATATAGATAGGGGGAAATATAGATAGGAGGAAATATTAATAGAGGGAGAAAGTTATATACATCTACACTTTAAAAATACTCTCTTTCTAGAATAAGAAGGTTTAAAAAACGTAGAAATAGTTAAAATAGGCGATAGGTTCTATAGTTAATAAAGATAAATAGTTAGATAGTAAGCTATAGTTCTAAATATTAATATTAGAGCTATAGAGGGACTAATAAGACTTAATCCTACTATATAGATTACTTATCTTAAGCTTAATATAAGAGTAGTAAAGCGTATATTAGAATTAAAAGCCCCTTTAAGGCATTACTAATAGTAATAGTACTTAATAGGGCTTACCTCTACAGCTATAGCCTTAAATAGAGATTATTACCTAGCGTAAAATAATATTAATAGGAGTATTATTAGTAGAGTTTACCTCTATAGTATAAAGCCTTAAATAGGGTTTATTTTTAGAAGTTTACAGCGCTTAAGCTACGCGTTACTAATAGTATATCTAAGGGCAACAGCTTAGTTATTCTTTACTTTAATAACTTACTTATAGGTTA
>Ga0210040_10008794_pt1 | contig 11876 bp, 9 predicted proteins | sample CryGeyCG12114_NA_FD_185462 | JGI IMG/M metagenome (GOLD analysis project Ga0210040, IMG submission 185462) | Groundwater microbial communities from aquifer - Crystal Geyser CG19_WC_8/21/14_NA (SPAdes) (version 2) | ecosystem: Environmental > Aquatic > Deep subsurface > Groundwater | place: USA... | reverse complement strand
GTGATAAAGGACTCTCTCCGCATCAATTAATTATTATTCAACACTTTTGCTTTATCACATTCTAAAAACTTGGTGTACCTTAGAAAATTTGTGGATCATTGAAAATTTCAAAGGTTTTGAAATTGGCTCGTGAGAGTGAGTCTGGCTAAAAGCCAGTGGGTCCGGCTAGTCTTATTTAATTTGTTGAAGCGTTCATAGCCCCTGCTTGGGCTCAGCCCAGTTGCTTAGGAAGTTTTTATCAAACCCAATCAATTTTTAATCACATAAACATATCGTTTAATTTTTTCAATACATTGTATTCAATTATTACAATAAAGGAAATAACATTATATTATGTCTTTAAATCATCTCTCATAAAATATTGATGAATATTGAATTGGGGCAAAAAAAAACTATAAATTTGCTTATTCGCGAGTCATAGTTCCATTTTGACAGTTCAATTTAAATCATGTTCACCGAACCCATGTTAACACGTTTGGGGGAGACATTGACAAAATGCAGTTTACGAGGAGGGATGCCATATCGATGGGATTGGAAAAAACATAGAATTTGCATCCCACTTCATCGAATCGACACATTTCGATGGATTTTCAGCACCACTTGCTATTTGGCGCACACAATATTTTCCATTTATCGAGTCTACGCTGTAGAACATAGTCTGCTGGATTCAGTTGCCCGGATCAGGGCTTATGCTATTGTTGGACTTTTTATTTTGTATAGTTTGTTCCATATTTTCTACTCTTTGAGACGTACTCAAGCGGCCTTAATTGTGAATGCGTTCATATACTTGTTTGAGCTCATGGAAGGTTAGTAACTGCTGTTTCCAAAATATTGAAAAAATATATTGTATGGAAAATAGGGAGGTTATCATTCTTTAGTATATCTGCCAGATATCCTTTTAAAATCAGCAGAGCGACTATAGTCTGCAGTGATTTTGAATATGCATGGTTGGAAATTTTCATACAGACATGAATGCTTATGAAAAAATTATAATATAGCACTAAGCGGCATAAAAATAACATTTTTGGGGTTAAAAACAACTTTTTAGTGGAAATAATAAGACCATAGCGCATTGCGAGAAATAGTGCAGACATCATTATGTAAGATCTTTAGACTAACTCTGCATTTTTTGCATGTTCTGTAAAAATTTTAGCTTTTCATTAAGGTTATTACAATGGATTTTTTTGTTTTAAAATGATATGACCAGTTTATTGATTGCATGATGATTGGAACTCTGCAAATTATTAAGTATACCAAATTGCTTTATTAATAATAAATTTTAAATATGTGAAAAATTGCAACATTGTGAAGATTCTGTTCTACCCCTATTGGGTTGACAAGGTCAAATTTTAAAATTAAGTAGTTTCATAAGCGGTAGTGACCTAATACCTATTTAAAACTTTAGTCTATATAAATCAATGCCGATTTTACAAAATTAAAGAATTCATTCAATTGAATATTGTTTTCGCTAGTAAATGATTGAAAACCCAGGCTTAACAAAATGCAAAAATATTTAGCAAAACTTAAATTTGAAATAAATCTTCTCATTTGATTGCTACGGAAAATTTATTTTTAAAAAAAGTTAAAACTAGCGTAAGCGACAATTGGAAGATTGCGACATTTCTGAAAATTTTTGTCTTTCATGATTTTTCAGAGAAATATGTGCAGGACAAGACAAGATGGAAAAATTCGCGCAAACAATTTGAGCGAATAATTTCAGCAGCCAAAAAAGTTTCCGATGCGCTCCCATTTTTCCTCACACTATATTGCATAGTTACATACAGTGACATTTGTTTTTGGACATCTCTCATTCCTGCAGATACGGATATGGGAACAAAAATTTTGCTAATCATTATTCACGGTGCACTGTGTTTTTGGGCATTTGGTGCCAATTGGACAAACACGGTCTTTTGGGTATTGTTTGACTCGTCTGTGGCCAATATTTTGGCTAGTTTGCTGAAGGAGGCGACGTAAGATTTTTCACATGTTGATCCGTCCGTCTGTCTGTCTGTCGGTCGGTCTTTTGTAATAATTTACCGATTTTTTTGGTTTTTTAAAACATGATAGCCGCAGATAAACTTTTTCAAATTCTCTAAAAAAAAACGATCGGATCCAGGATCTGATTTTTAAATTAACATAATTTATTAGTAAATAAATATATTGTTGAAAGTTTAAATTTCTCTGATCGATCTTTTTTCTAAAAAAAGTGCTTGAACGCAAATTTTTTCAATTTCAATTTCCAATCAATGGAAACTGCAACCAAAATCAAAATTTTCGACACAATTACTGATAATCTGCTTCGATTTAAAAAAAATAAAATTCAAAAAAGTCTCATTTTTTAAATATATGAAATTTTAATGCTTCAATTGTGAAAATTTTTTTCTAGGCCAAAAAGTTCTCTCTATTTGACAACCCATACTTTTCGAACTCCTCAAGGACTCCAATCATTCTACAGGATTGTTCACTATTTTGTATCCAGTGTGAACAATGAGTTCCAAAATTGCGCTGTTATTTTGAATTACTTCATACTTGCCGCCATCCTTTTTTTCAATAACATGGGGATTTGCAGTCATCGGACTTCCGTTGGCTTAGAAGTGCCAGTGTCAATTATGATTTCCTTTGCCTGTTTCACTATTTGGACTCTGGTTCTCATTCTATTCAGCACCGTTCATAGAAAATGCCAAGAAACCTTCAAATCATGGAAACACTTTGGGGTTAATTTGCAAAATAAAAAGGCCTACTCTAAATTTTTGGTCAGTGTGCGGCCAATACATTTCTCATTTGGGGGTTTTTACAAAATTACTCCGATTTGTGTCATTCTATATATTCATGGCATTATTAGAGGCACTGTGCGCCTTTCTCTTATTTTTCCTTGTCGGTCATAAATTAAAAAAAAAAATTTGATTATGATAAAGATATATTTAAAGTTTTGTTGCGTTGATTGCTGATGTTGAATAAACAATTTTTGAAAAATATCTCCATTTTTTAAAATGTCTTGGTTTTCCAGTTTCTAACGAATTGTGCCCAAAATTTCCCGGTCCACAAATTTCCGCTTTTTGATGAAAAACAGTAAATGCTTGTGCATAACGTTAACGGGTGGATGTGAAAATAAAATGCCCAGCTATGGGACCAACATATAAACATGAATGCAATTATGTTGAAACAATTAATTAATCAACTAATTATTGCAATTTTTTACATACATCAAATGTATCACGCCTATTAAAAATGTGCTTTACATAGTCTTTTTTCATCCGATTCGTTTCATTTATCATTTCACACCCATTTACACCGTTTTTGTGAAAAAAAACGCATATAGAAATGGGAAATACTGAAAAATTCCAAACAATCGCTTCCCAATTTAGTCCGTTAATAAAACTATTCCAAATAGGAGGAACTACATTGCTCAGTTTTGAAACTTCCGTTTTCTCCCTATTGGAGTTTTGGGCAGTCAAACCAAAAATGAAAAACAAGACATCAAAAACTTTAGCTTATTTCGTGAAATTCAAATCTTTCAAATTCTTAATACAATGCATTTTCATAACATTTGGGATCGCTATGTGGATTTTTTACACTGTTAGCGTCCACGATTCATTTGCAACATCATTGTAAGTTTTTCAAGGCTGGCTCGACATGAAATTTTTTGCATTTTGTCAGGTAATGTAATATTTGATTTCAGGAACAATTCGACGAAAACCGACAAAACATATTTAGGACTCGATATTGATAACTTGAGTCCTATGCTGAAGCTTGTAGTCAACACTCATCAATTGATTGTAATTTTATCGCAACTTTTTTTTCGACTTGCTATGCTCTACTCATCATTCGGAATGGCAAAATTTCTGAATAATTGGAATAGTTTCGAAACCAATTTGAAATATGTGTTTCCCGGGATGGAAGATACGTTTTACGTGTTCAATATGAAAAGGCAACATTTTAAAAATATGTTTGAACATATCAGAAATTTTGAACTAATTTTGCTAATTTCAAACATAAACAGAACAATAAACGGGATGATATTTTTGCACGGGATCGCGCCATTTGCATTGCTAGCAATGGGAACATATTCGACGAAATTTTATGGACACTATTGGTCAGGATTGTTCCACAGTTTTGTCGCATCTACAACTATTGTTTTCACATTCTGCATATTTCATGCCTTTACTATTTGCTCCATTTGGACAATACAAATTGCTTTGGAAAAGGTGAAAAAAATCAAAAAAAAATATTTTTTTTATCAAAAAATCTTAAAAAACTTTTTAATTTTTTTGTAGATACAAATGGGGATAAAAAGTTTGCAAATCTTGCATGAACAAAATAATACACCTTTAGACTTTGACCAGTGGTCAAACTTGATACAATTTGTGAAAAAACAAACACAAATTTTGAGTGACACAATTGGGCCACATGAAATGACTTTTCTGAGCTCAACATTTGCTTTGCTAGTTCTTGCAATTTACATTGGGCTGGAAAGTTGGAAACTAAATTTGTCCGATTCGGGTAATATTGGAATTACCTTTGGGTTTTGTGTGGCTGCAATTTTGCAACTTGTGCACAAAATTCGAGCTGCTGAAAACATGATGAAGCAGGTGAATTTTTTTTAAATGACTTTCTGTCTGTCTGTCTGTCAACTGAAACTTTCGCGCCGACAAATTAAAATTGTAAAAGTTGTAAAAAAAACTTTTGTGCCTAAAGTTGCAGCTAGAAAAGTGTTATGACTGACGCAAAGCACGAATTTAATTTTTCTACAGTAAAATACAGTTTAAAATAATTTTTTTGCGACCATAGGAGACCAAACTGCTAGAACTTTTGAATACATTGAAACACAATAAAAAAATTGGTTTTGAATCCCGATTTGAGGTAAGAAAAGATAATTGCTTTGAAAAGTTAAAAAAACATTAATTAGATTGATTAATTAAATCAAAATTTAATGCAGCTTAAATCAATTGGGGACGACATGAAGGTATCCCCTATTCAAATTTCTTATGGAAACATTCTCGTGATAAATAATCGATTAATCCTTTCGGTAAGTTCTACATATTTTCAACTCATTAGCAGAATGAATAATTCAGATATATTAATTTTGATAATTAGATGACGGGACAACTAGCCACTTATTTGATTGTCTTGATGCAATTCAATACCACGGGAGTTGTTCCTACAACAGACTAATGGAATGAAAATTCACAAAACTAAAGCCAATATAATAAGGGCATTCTAGATTTTCAAATACATATTTGCACATTTTATTTCCACCTTACGATTACCCTTAACAATCTATCATGGTGTATGCTAATTGTACGTTCCCTTAGCCTTAGTTGATGCATTCGACTTGACTTCAACAAAGATTGATTTGCGAGAATCAAAATTTTTGTAATGCAAAAATCCTTCTATCAAACAAGTAGGATACGTATATTTTTTTAGATTAGATTTTTACGAGCGATGCGTTATTTGCTAGTATTATTGCTGCACTAATTTTTTACCGATATAAGTAACGTCAAAATCATTTCTGCTTTTGTCGACACCTGTGAACAAGGTTTGTTTGTAACCCTCATTCATGGATGTATTTTTAGTACAGTTTTTTGTCAGTTAGAAGTTTTAGTCATTTCTAGACTCTTTGTAATCTTTTGTTCCATTAGGTCAATGCTTTATGTCTTATCTATTGAGTCAGTGTCTTTGTCGTTATTTAGCTTAATTTACATTTATTGTCAGTTAAGATGATCTGAACTCAAGTTCGGTATGTTCACCTTGATTTGTGTTTTATGCATATGCTCATTTGTGTATGAACTTTACGTTTTGTGTGAACCATGTATGCAAGGTTTTTGGTTTCTAACAGACTTGTTTTGGCGTCCCAATAAGCAACACTACAATTTTATACAAGTCCAATTATATTTGCTGTATTCTAAATCTGCCTTCTAAATTAATAATTAAATTAAGCCTTTTGATTTCTAAAACTACAAGCCAAGCGTTTCGCATACTCATTAATTGCATAATTGCTAGGCGCATTACTTGTTAGTCAAAAAAGTAAGTTTCCAGCTAGCATCCACAAACATTTTGGTCCTTCGAACCGGATCGGCAGTAATATCGTCGCAATTTATCACTAGACTGATTAAGTGATAAGTTTGTTTTACCGGACATTAAGTGAAGTTGTTAGTGAAAAACTTACGTAGCTCCAGCATGGAATCGCTACTTAAAAGGCGCAATTTCTACAAAGGCAAACTTGCTAAGATTGTGACCACTGCCAACAAAGCTGATGCAGATCACCACATTGATGAAGAAACGATTGCAGCACTGGCCAAGGAAGTAGATGACATCAAGTCCAAAGTTAATGACATTCAGGAACAAATTGTTGTCCTCTGTTCCGATGATGATGAAATCGATAGTCAAGTGGATGTGTCCGAATGGTTCCAAAACCATATCATCAACTTGCAAAACCAATTGAAATCCTTAAATTCCATCCAATCATCATCATCTATTCCCAGTCACAGCCAAGTCAAACTTCCCAGATTTGAGTTACCTGAGTTCAACGGCAAGTACGAGCAGTGGCAGTCCTTTCAAGATTTGTTTATTGCCACAGTGGATAACAACTCCTCCATTACACCAGCCCAAAAGCTCCAGTACCTTAAATCCTGCTTGAAGGGAGATCCAGCTAATCTTATCCAGTCGTTTACAGTCACGGATCAAAATTACCGTGAGGCTTGGGATCTGCTCACCGATCGCTATGACAACAAAAGAGAATTAGTTAATGCTATATTGAGAAGATTACACAATTAAAATTCCATTAGACAAGAATCAGCCTCCTCCTTACAGAAGCTATTAGATATAACGAACGAATGCCTACGTTCGCTCAAAGTATTAGGACGACCAGTGGACATGTGGGATGACCTCATCGTGTTCTCCATGGTGGACAAATTGGACCCAGACACCAGGCGAGAATGGGCAATCACACTCAAAGGAGTGAATCCACCCACATACAAGGAACTTAGGGACTTCCTACAAGTTCATATCAGAGGGCTGAATGCCACAGCAGCTTCAGTTCCTGCAAAATCCAAGCACAATCAATTAAATCATGGTGGCGATAGAAGACAAGCTTCTTCGCATCACAGCAGCATTTCAGATGGAACATGTCCAGTTTGTAGTGCAGCTCACCTCATTCACCAGTGTCCCGAATTCCGTGCCATGTCAACCAATGACAGGGTGGCCGCAGTTCGCAAGGCATCACTGTGTGTTAATTGCTTCAAGTCCGATCATTGGACCAAGAACTGTAAATCCAAATTCAGTTGCAAACAGTGCAATAAGAGGCACAACACGTTGCTTCATTTCCAGAGGAACCAACCCTCATCCCATCAACCCACATCACAGGAAGCCTCAACTTCAGAGATTGAACAGGGCCGTTCCATGCAGTCTTATCACTGCTCGTTTTCCCATGTTCTTTTGAAAACTGCTCTGGTCAATGTACAAGATCAGAGTGGTCAAATTAGAACACTACGAGTTCTCCTAGACGATGGATCCCAAGGCTCATTTATCACTGAGCTCTGTGCGAAGAGTCTCGGATTGAAACCAAAGACGACAGACGTCATCATTAAGGGCATCTCCTCAGCTCCCTTGTATTCTGCAAAAGGACAAGTGACGATCCAACTATCATCCTTGGTCAACAATTCAACAGTAATTGTGGAGGCACTGATAGTACCAAAAGTGACTGGAGTTCTACCTTCATCACCTTGCAATCCCCAAGCCTGGAGCCACATCACTGGACTTCAGCTGGCGGATCCAACTTTCAATAAGCCAGGGAAAATAGAAATGTTACTCGGGAGTGATGTGCTATTTTCGATCCTCACAGAAGGATTTCGGGGTGGTTCCAAATCCTCTCCTCTGGCCCAAAACACAATTTTTGGATGGGTTTTGTGCGGTCCCATTTCACAAGCCAAGCAGCGAGTGATTCAAGTGAACCATGCAGACGTCCAAATAAGTTCAGTTCTTCGAAAATTCTGGGAACTCGAAGAACTTCCACCTAAAAAACATTTCACAGAAGAAGAAAAAATATGTGAGCAGCATTTCCTTGCTACCCATACCAGAAATTCCGAGGGAAGATATATTGTGAACTTACCTTTTAACAGTAAGGTCCAAGAACTTGGAGAATCCCGTGATCAAGCTGTGTCCCGTTTGCATCAATTGGAAAGAAGATTTAGAAAATTCCCTGAGAAGAGAGATCAGTACATCAAGTTCATGCGAGAATATCAACAGCTTTATCATATGGAAAAGGTGCCTGAAAGTAGTTTAAGTGATAAACCAAATTATTACTTACCCCATCATTTCGTTACAAAAGAAGACAGCTCCACAACCAAGTTAAGGGTTGTATTTGATGGCTCCGCAAAAACTGTTACCGGTGTTTCCTTGAACAACGCTCTCCGAGTCGGCCCCACCATCCAAACCGACTTGTTCTCCCTGTTGATCAGATTTCGATGTCACATCATCGCCCTGAAGGCTGACATCACCAAGATGTATCGGCAGTTCAACATTGATAGGAAGGACCTCGACTACCAACGCATTGTGTGGCGTGAATCCCCAGATCAACCCTTGGAAGATTTCCGTCTACTGACCGTTACCTATGGTACAGCCTCAGCTCCATATTTAGCAACAAGATGTCTTCAGCAGCTGGCTACCGATGAGTGTAGTGCCTTTCCTGCAGCATCCAAAGTTGTCAAATCCGACATGTATGTCGACGATTTGATGAGTGGTGATAGTTCAGTGCAAGGAGCTATTCACCTACAAAAACAAATAACAAGTTTAGTGAAATCTGGTGGTATGGAAATTTGCAAATGGTCCAGCAACCATCCAGAAGTTTTGAATTCCATACCTCTGAACATGCGAGAATCCAAGGAGTCCCTCAGCCTGGACAGTGACAGTTCAGTGAAAGCACTAGGAGTTGTGTGGAACACGTCATCCGATCATTTTATGTTTGCCGTCAATCCCGAAGTCTACTCGACCCATATAACGAAGAGGATGCTTCTCTCAGACCTTGCCAAGGTTTTTGATCCTCTTGGATGGCTTTCCCCCACAACCATCAAAGCCAAACTAATGTTCCAAAATCTCTGGAAACAACAGACAGGATGGGATGACAAGTTAGATGATGAAACCCAACTGCAATGGAACCAATACCAAAGTCAATTGGATTCCATAAAATCGATCAAAATTCCTAGGTGCATTATCATACCTGCAGTAGTACAATACCAACTCCATGGATTTTCGGATGCCTCCGAAAAAGCGTATGCGGCCGCAGTGTATCTTCGGTGTGAGAAAGATGACAGGTCCGTTGTAGTCAACTTGGTAGCAGCTAAAACCAAGGTGGCTCCAATCAAGCAGGTGTCTTTGCCTCGTTTGGAACTTTGTGGAGCAGTGCTGATGGCCAATCTCCTAAAAACAATACAAGAAACCATTGAATTGAGCTGCCCAATTTACGCCTGGACAGACTCAACCATTGTGCTCAAGTGGTTAGCTTCCTACCCTGGACGGTGGAAGACTTTCGTAGCCAATCGGGTATCAGAGATACAAGATCTCATCTCATCTGATGATTGGCATCATGTGAAAAGTGAAGATAATCCAGCTGACTTACCTTCACGAGGAATCCCAGCAGACCAGCTCCTCTCGTCACAATTATGGTGGAATGGTCCAGTGTGGCTGACACAATCAACTTTTCCTGTGTCAGCCAGTCCAGTAAATTTGGAATCTGTGAATCAAGAAGAAAAAGTGAAACCAGTTTTAGTTTCCCAAGTGTGTGTAGAGGAAAAGTCATTTTCCTTGCTTACCAAATATTCCTCACTACAAAAACTTTTCCGTATTGCAGCATACTGTTTGAGATTCGCACACAATTTGCGAGTTCAATCAGCTGATCGCCTCCATGGGCCGCTCACATGTGATGAGTTGCAAGCAGCAAAATTGAAAGTGATTGTACAAGTGCAAAAAGTGGAGTTTGCTTCTGATCTGAAATCACTCCGATCAGTTAATAAAGTTGCCAGCAGCAGCAAATTAGTGCAGTTAATGCCATTCATTGATAGCAAGGGTGTCTTAAGAGTTGGTGGCAGATTACAACATTCCAACTTACCATTCAATAGCAGACACCAAATAGTTCTTCCAAGCAACCATCATTTCACAACTTTGGTGATTCGAGAGTGTCATCAATCCAATTTGCACAGTGGGTTTCAACTCACATGGTCCACTTTGCAACGTGACTATTGGATACTAAGAGGAAGAGACAGTGTGCGGTTCCTACTCCGAAAATGTGTCGTGTGCAGACGTGCAAGGGCAAATTTGGCGTCTCAATTGATGGGAAGTCTTCCATCCTCACGTGTGAATCCAGCACGGCCGTTTTTGAGATGTGGAGTCGACTATGCGGGTCCGTTCCAGATTCGTCCGTTTAAAGGAAGATCCAACAAACTTTACAAGTGTTATTTTGCTGTGTTTGTGTGCTTTAGCACAAAAGCAGTTCATTTGGAAGCAGTCAGCGAACTATCAACTGATGCTTTCATTGCTGCATTCAAACGATTTTCGGCTCGTCGTGGTGTAGCCAGTGATTTTTACTCCGATTGTGGTACTAACTTTGTCGGTGCTGACAAGCTCCTACAGCAGATGTTAGTTTCCAGTCAGCATCAATCCTCCATTCATCAGTTTTTAGCAGAGAAGGGGACAAGATGGCATTTTAATCCTCCATCCGCGCCACATCAAGGAGGACTTTGGGAAGCGGGAGTGAAAAGTGTAAAGTTTCACTTCCGTCGTGTAGTCGGATGTACCGTGTTGAGTCTAGAAGAGTTCCAGACCATGCTATGTCTTGTGGAGGCATGCCTCAATTCCCGTCCAATGTGCGCCATCTCCTCCGATCCAACAGACCTTGATGCCCTGACCCCCGGACATTTTCTCATAGGCCAGCCCTTGACAGCAGTACCAGAACCCGACCATACAGCCGTGAAATCTAATAGACTTTCCAAATGGCAACAAACCCAGCAGTTGTTCCAGCATTTTTGGAAGCGGTGGAGCAATGAATACCTTTCCAGCCTTCAGCAGAGGTTCAAATGGAAAGCAAAACGACAAAATCTACAGGAAGGCGAGCTAGTGATTATTAAAGATGAGCAACTTCCTCCAATGAAGTGGAAATTGGGGCGAATCACAGCAGTTCACCCTGGAAATGATTCGTGTGTCCGTGTGGTGACAGTTAAAACTTTGAACGGAGAAATGAAGCGACCTATAGCTAAGCTGTGTCCACTACTTTATAATGATGATTGATCTTTTCATTTCTTATATGCAATTTTTATTCATGTCATTTCATTTGTTTCAGATCTCGGATTACAACTTGATCTTACTTGCAAGGACTCAGAATCTTTGCGTATGTGTGGATGAATGAATGTGTTTTGGACAGACGCGGTATAAAACCCAGACAGTTCTGAAAATGAGTGAATGTGGATAAATTCAATTTTAAGTCAGAGTCCCGAGATTAGTTTCTCAGACAGTACTCTGTTTTTGTTTCCTTTTTGTGTGTGTGAAGATCAATTTGTAATTCAATGAGATATGGTATTTTTATTTCATTTACTCGATCAACATCATTCAAGCTAGTTATTTTTCATTGTGTTTTGATTAAAACGGATGTTTTAATGGTGGGCGGTGTTTGTAACCCTCATTCATGGATGTATTTTTAGTACAGTTTTTTGTCAGTTAGAAGTTTTAGTCATTTCTAGATTTTTTGTAACCTTTTGTTCCATTAGGTCAATGCTTTATGTCTTATCTATTGAGTCAGTGTCTTTGTCCTTATTCAGCCTAATTTACATTTATTGTCAGTTAAGATGATGTGAACTCAAGTTCGGTATGTTCACCTTGATTTGTGTTTT
>Ga0210040_10008793_pt1 | contig 11877 bp, 1 predicted proteins | sample CryGeyCG12114_NA_FD_185462 | JGI IMG/M metagenome (GOLD analysis project Ga0210040, IMG submission 185462) | Groundwater microbial communities from aquifer - Crystal Geyser CG19_WC_8/21/14_NA (SPAdes) (version 2) | ecosystem: Environmental > Aquatic > Deep subsurface > Groundwater | place: USA... | reverse complement strand
GCTATTTTGGTTAAATGGTGATTTGTTGAATTTATGGAAGAAAAGTTGCCTCATTGTTATAGCAATAAGTTTACAGGAGTTTCAAAGATGGAAATAAATTGCGTGATTTTAAATGCAATTTACTGGGAAAAAAAAACTTTGTCCATCTCCAGCTTGTTTACACGGAAACCAGGAGAAAACAACGAATGCCAAATAACTTTCGGGCAAAATTTTTCCATAGTTTTTTGAAACAGACAGTAATTAAAAAAACTGCGAAGGATAAATTTTTCGAATAATACATACATAATACATCCTTCATATTTTCTATAACCCGCCTCCCTAATTCGTATTGTAACTACAGAAAGCATTCGAAATGATTATTCAAGTTAGTTCTCATGAAATAATTACCATTATTTTTAGTTTTGGAGTGATATTTGTAGTATATGGAAAAGAACTAACTAACTATTGGCTGACTTGTCTAGAAATTCTGACTTGTTTTTAACGGTAAACAGACCTGAGTGAGATGGAGCCTTGCTTTCCAGTCAACTACTACTGTGTGCAACTGAAGAGAAAGGTGGAAGCAATGCTAAAAGCAATATATGGAAGAAAACTCGGCAGTGCTGCAGTCCTGGAGCCGATCGATCATCCAACTTCACCTTCATTTCATGGCGACTACTCTGGTCTTTAAGTACACAGGAGCTTTTGAGGCTCACTCACTCTTCTATAGCCTGTTTATTTATCTATATACAACAAGATTTGTACACTCAGATTTGTGTTCTACATACATGTATAAGTAGTGAGTGTCTGAGGAATTACATTTTGCATGCGGTTTATTAGTTAAATTATAAACAGGCTAGAAAAATTAAATACATCTGCAATTTATGAGATGAAAGTAAACATTTGGTTAGATTGGTATTTGTGTACATTCTTGAGTGACTGCATGAAGTTAAATAAATTACACTTTACACTTACAGCTAATGGAGATCTGTACTGTTTCCAGGTCTGGGAGCAAATGTCAATCTCACAAAAGTAGATGTATTGTTTCAATTTAATGTATATCATTCCTTCATAATTTACGGTTCAGATTTATTGTTAAGTAAATGTGGCATTGCTTGTAGAAACTCAATAAAATGAAATGCAAAGTTGTGGTTTACCAAGTTGCAGCAAGAGAAAAGTTCACGGGAATAGTGTATTTGCAATGCAAAACTACTTGACATTAATAAAATATAATGCACTTATAGATACACTTGAAATTATTCTGAGAACGAATCATGCAGAAAATCATGTTGCAATCCTTATCTACATTTTTCCTTCGATACAGACACGCAGCTTCATGGTAACACCGAATTTTTAATTTTGCAGCTCATAAAGTATGCATTTGCTTACTTGCAGGCTAGTTTTAAGCCTTCTAATGCATCAAGGACTTGAAAATGCTAGACCTGTGAAGCAGCATTCAAACTGGTCAATGTATAAGCAGTTAGTTGGCACACTTTTGCCAAGTGTTCAAACTCTTGCATTTTTAAAGCATCGTACATGAACTAAACAAACACAAGCCCTTCGCACCAAGTCAAGGAGAAAGTTACACAGGCTGCAATACTTTAAGTTCCTTCCTTTCTTCCCCATGGTATGTGCACAGCCCAGCGGTTTTTTTTCTTCATGGAATGCTTGCAACACTGCTGGGGGAACGAACAGTTACATTTGAGCAGCTCCCAAAACTGGAGGCAGAGCGCATGAGACAGTTTTCATTCCATTGGTCTTGCATTCTATGATAAGATTGTGAGAACGTAGTAGTCCTAGTTTTCGTGTGCTTAAAACTTTCCAAAGAATACTCGACCCACTGCCAGTGAAACATTGACTTGATTCCAACAATCTTGTTGCATTGCAACACTGCTTGTGTGAATAAGTGATAATTGTGACTCTTTTTATCCCTTGTTGAATTCTGCTCAGGTCTTTATCAATAACACAGGAATTGTTTTACCAGAGTCATTATAATCCCTGATCCTTTACTTCTGGTGTTTGAATAGAAAGTGGAGTGTGTATTGTGCACTTGAGGTCAATTAGTGAGCTCCAATTTTACTTACGAGGTGCCAATTTCATTCTCATTTAGAGGATAATTACCTTATAAGGAGATCGGCAAATTGCAATAATTTCCCGTGCTCAGAGAGACCTAGTTGTATTGTTATGAAAAGAATGTTTATTTCACATGCACACAGCTAACTAACTACAGGGAGAAAATTAACATACTAGCCAAAATGAATTAGGAGAAGCCATAGTAAAATCCATATTTGCTTTTCCCCTGTGTGCATTGTGACTGATTGGCGTGTTTTTTTATGCACACGTCAATATCCTCGTGTGATTCCCATTTGGTTTACGCGAGCCAGTGTATTGTTGCACATGAAACTCCAGCTGCTCAAACAGTCTGTATAGGCTGTGGTCAAAACATAAAGTGAACGTGGTTGCGCAAATCATTCACTGGAGATGATGACACTGCTTATTGCATTTAGTGTTCTTACATATCTGCAAAAGTTTCAAACGTGAATGTGTGAAACTTATCTAAGGAGGCTGAAAGAGTTATACACCTTGGTAGTTAGTTAGCTAGAAGATTTACGGATACTAAAGACGATCAAATAAAACAGGTGAGAACAATAACTCCTTTCTATGAAATTCTCTACGCATTCTCTTTGTATTACTATTTCGTCATCAAAATAATTGAAATAGAGTTTGAATGCAGTTTTATGCATGTCTGACGTATTTTTGCTGAAAGTTCGTTTTGATTAATTGCTTTCAAGTATAAGTTGACCGATGAAAGCTATTGCAATTGTTAATGTCAACAGAAGTTGCCATCTGGAACTAATTAGATTTATTAGGATCTGCGGATAGTTTGTTTTGTCAACCTGTGTTCTGTCATTAATATTTTCTTGGAGGTAAGTAAGATGAAGCAGAAAAAACCAACTGGTTGTTTATTCCCATAAAAGTTCAAGTTTCAGTGGTTTGACAAATATCTGTGAACTGGAACGCTGATTTACAGTAGTTACCAGATTTTCAACCGAAGATATTATACTTATACAGAAAATGGTTAATCATTGTATGAAACCTCAGTGGTATTTTGCAGCTGTAGTTTCAAATGCTCCAAAATTTCCTTCCTATGTATATTATTGCTGGCAGGATTTTTTTCATCTAACAAGTTTGCAGCCAATAGATCCGCCAAATAGATGAGCTATAAATAATTCTCGTGTATAAAGCTCGTAGGCCTAAGACATTATGCGCACTATTTCACAGCATTTTCCTTGCTGCAAAATCGTCCTTAGCCTTTATAGAGCGCATAAGAATATGCTGTGCTGTAAGTAAGCAAGCAACAAAATGCACTCACCATATTACATTACAGCAGGTCTTTTCATCGTACCAGATATTCCTATATCTCCACTCAATCCTACTCACTCAATGTAAGACCAAGTAAGAGTGGTAGCACGAGTGTACCCAGTTTTTCGGTTTTATTATATTTTATGATTCAAACATTTTTTTTTTCATAGTGGCTAATTTAGTTGGTTAGTTGCTAATAAAAACACAATACCTTGCTGCGTTCAACTACTGCTACTAATTTTTGCTCCACAATTCTCTGCACTGGCGTTTATAATGTTGTGCTACCTTCGGATACGCTTGTAGACATAATTCCATGCCTTACGTATAATATGACATGCTGGAAAGCCATTTGCATGTAGGCTATAAATGTTTCCGATTCAGAACCATTTGAGAAAAACTCATTGGTAACGGAGGGCTTATCATGCTCCCAACTATAGTTACTTGACTGCCACTTTGTGGACATAAACCCTTAGACAATATATAAAGAAGACCACTCAAAGATATTACTTTATAATGTTCATACAACTTTATCTACATGATATGCTCACCATATAAATAAAAGGTTAAGTCAGGCGTCAGGCAACTTACTTACCTGTGAACAACTTGGATGAAGCTATAATGAAGTTTACAACGCTGGTAAATTGCATTAAATCATAAGCACTTTTGCCCGTGCAAGTATTTTTTTCTACGCCTCTTGATTACAAATGTGTTGGGGAAATCCTAAAAAAGTGGGGAGGAAAAACGTGAGAGAGAAAACTGTTTGGAGCCAATAATAATAAGTAGCTCTGTCTCCCGTGCCTAGCTGCGTCTCATCGATTCCTTCAATCTACTATTACATATGCATTGAATCCCTGGAACAGAATGGATCACTAAATTTTAGATCACAGTAACTATTGTCCAGTTTAGAATAAAAGGGAGCTACCCTGTGTTATTTGTCGACCTAGGCTACATGGCCAAATACTGGAAATTGAATTATAGATTCCAAAAATGCTATGGCAACAAAATTCATATTTTATACTTTTTAGCCATTAAATGTTTTAGTATTTAAGCATTTGAATAACCTAACTTTGGGTTAACCTAACGAGCAAAGCTACTGCCTTTTTTTCTGAAACGGACAGTAGAATAAGCTGGCTTTCAAAATACCAGCAGCAGCAGTGATACTGATGAATGATGATTACGATCACACATGGTGTATAATGTAATGTCTTATGTTACCGTGAAAAACTTAAAAAAACAAGAATAATAAGCATAGCTAGCTTAAAATGGTAGTTATTGTGGCTACCTGTAAAAGGTAATAAATATTTTATTTTTTAATAGGGTTGTATAGTTATTTCATTACTGAAATTTTGAGGCTTGCCCTCTACATCACAATAATACTAATGTAGTACGCTTCCACCAGGGCGTGTCCGCACCGTTTTCCAAACTTTATGCCGAAGGAAAAACGCCGAAAACCAAGCCAAATAGACTACGTTTAGTTGTAGGTTAGGTTTTTGGACGTTTCGGTGTAATTTCCCCGCCCTTAAGGATTCGGCGTTATTGTTTTCCGCGAACTGACCGGGAACATGAACCCACCAGGGTCCGTCCTGCCGCTATATTCAAAGAAAACCTAATGAAACAAACGCAGTAATAACATGTATGTGTCGTGTCTACAAGCGCACATCATAGCAGTATACAACTCTTTTCTTAGCGGTGGTCTTGGTGACCAAATCGTCTCACTTAAATTTTTTCCATAAACAAATGTTGAAGAATTCCATGTCGTCACAAGCACATAAGTTTGCGTCGCTCAATATCAGTGGACGACAAGGAATAGGCAGCAATGAAAAAGTCAATAAGAGTCTTGAGCAAACCTGTTAGCAAACAGAAAGGCAGTCGATCAAAATGGAGATCAAGATCCTCTTCTGGAAAAAAACGTTCCAGGAACGAAACAAGACGAAAAATGTGCTACAAAGACCTAAAATTGACGCCTGGCGAAGAATGAGACCTCGTTAAGACTGCAGTAGGGGCAAGACATCAGTCGGAGCTGATAGAAGGGGGTTTACGGCGGCGGCGAGATTGAAGAATTTCAAGGTTTTGATTCTTTCTGAGAGTGAGGACAAAAAACTGTGATTTTATTCGACGACGATGATGTGTTTTGGAGGTTTTCATTTTGAATTAGGAAACAAAGCAGCTTTTTGGTGATGAATCAGGGAATGATAACTCGCAAGGCACCACTTTGCAGTCAAATTCGGCTTCTCACTGGAATGATTATTGCAAAATGTAGCCTGTAAAAAGAAGAGACCTTAATATTTCGTAAGAATCATCTAATATTAATAAATAAAAAACTCAATACTGAGTTAAAGCCAGTTATGAATACTGTAAGCGTAAGCACTTAAAACTTTTTTTAAAGATTTTTTAAAAGCGCACGATGACGATGGCATTGCTATAACAGCGACTGTACTTGGAAAGTTTTTGACACAGATTCATACTATATAGTAAAAAGCAAACGAATAAAAAAATTCAGTCGTTTGTTTGAATTTATTTTAATTTGAGTGACTGTCGCCGATTTTTTTTTGAGGAACCAATGCATGCAAGTTTTATGAGACAAAAAAATCATCGGATCGAACATTCAAAATAAATCGATGAAAAATGTTTTATCATCGACATTATCCTCATTTACTATCAACTATATTAACTATGTATTGTTCAATTAAGATTGCATGAGTAGTCTTGCCTGAAGATATCACAAAAGGATCATCCCAAATCTTATTTATTTAAGAAACGAGCTGTATTTTGGTGTGATCTGCGCATGTGCAAACGCGGAATATCCATGCTTTAATCGCGTTTTTTCTTACGGTTTTCTTTAAATAAGCGGCACTACGGCCCTTAGTCGAACCACACTACAATAATATCATTCTAATGTCTTCAGTCAAGACAAGACTCCTCGTATAGTATTGACAGAGCTTCGCTTCGCTCGCCCGATCTTCCTAATATATCGTCCCTGCCATAGTATATAAAATGAATTGATTAATTGCTTTGTATCAAACTAACTAACTTGCTACTTTTCTTTGAGAATAAGTATAGCTACATATTGGATCTTCATCCATTGCAGAAGCACAGTGCGATTTCAAAATTACATGCATTCAATACGCCTTGATGTTAAAATGTAACTGCTTGTGTAAGAAAGCAAAATAATGCCTCGTGCGCAATCAACTGTCAGAGAACACGGATCGATGGAATATAGCATAGTAGTATATTATATATCTTTAGGAATGTATGTGAGACATACAAAAGGGTTCTCATGTTTGTTTATCTGTTCATTTGTATATTTGCATTGACTCTCAGTCAGTTTCCCAGTCAGTCAGAAGTTAAGTTGCAGAGGCCAACGCCAACACTCAAAGTTAATTCACTGGAATCTTTGGCTGCAGGACTTAAAGATGAAAACAAAGATTTTCACAAAGTCAATAATCTGTAAGAATTTCCTTCCTGGAAACCTGTAAATAAGGCTGTGCCATCTCGACATTACTCACATTACGGTCATTTAGTTAGTTAGTTATAGAACATTAAATTCAAATCGTATTAGTTAGTTCGTTAGAATTGAATTTTACATATTTAGCTGTTGCCAGCTCACTACTCTTTTGATATCCTAAGTCAATGATTAGGTTGTGACGTAAGATAGGAAAGCTGCGTTATAATTTGCCATATGGTCAGGTTTACAACTTAATGTGGCCATAGGTAAAATGAAGCTATAGCTATAGATATTGGTCCATGGTTTTATGTGTAGATGAAATACCAGGAATTTTTTATGCTGACATAATAATAAAATCATCGAGGGGACGAACACACGTGAAACTGTCAAATAGGCTTGAGTTTCACCATCAACATTTTTCATTTGAAATGGGATATAATTCCCGTGCAAAGAAAGCAATTTTCATGTCGTATGCTTACAAGTGCAAGTAACAATGACCTAATTGTGAGCATATATTGCTTTTGCCATTGTGCGAAACGAAATAAGTCTCATTTCATTCCCAATTGAACGATCGTTATCACTAGACTCGTAGACTCTATTGAGCACATTCATAGAATACCTTTCATAACATTTTTGGCATTCTACTTTTATGTCAAGTTTTACAAAGCGATTAAATTGCTCTAGCACTTGTTTAAAATCGTCGTTGATTTGAAAATGCTTGCCTTTTGTTTTTTAGGAAAAAGGGTAAACTACTTGAAAATTGTTTTTCCTCTTCATACTAAATGTTTTTTGTATCAACTGGGTTTCCAAAAATATGTCACTCACTCAGACTGTGCAGAGCGATCAGATTCTGACAAGTTTGAGCTCTACATTATTTGCTTCTTTTTCCCGCTATTGATTTTCTTCTCTAGACTACTTTATTAGCACGTGAAGAAGTGACGTAAACGTATATTTTTAACCAACAGATTCAAACATCAAACAATACTCGATTATTTACTCCACCCACTATAGAACCGTTGAGTTGTTGATATAGCACCGCTATTTTCAATGCTACCGTAATCGTAATCAAGTAGTGTCCTTTGAAACAAAGCAAACCTAGTCCAATAATAAAAATAAATAATCACTGCTTCCTACCTAATTGCCATTTCTCTTTTTCTGCTGCTATATCATATCAAGAACACCATAGTGACCCATAAAATTCTGGAGCAGTCTGGAAATAATGTTGTGCGTTACTTTACTTCCCATATAATTATTCCTCTCACTTTGATTTGAAAGAAATATGTTGATCACTGATCCTTCCTCTGTCCTACTCTCAATTGAACATCGGCATAACATAAACACACAGTTACAGTAGTAGTTAGCTGGTTATAGTTAGCCAGTACCTAAATTTATGTACATACACCTTAACTTTTAGCATAACATGCATAAAGTATGGATAATAGACAGCGCAAAAAGTCATGGTCAAATCAAATCAAATTGTGAGCGCACATGAGATGCATATCAAAGCAAACCATGAGGAATCTCATTCACAAAGATTGTGTTGACGATATTTTGGGAGGTTACGGAACCACTCTTTTTTTTTTGTACCACGAGTTATGTTCATCATTACATTATTGCTCGCTGACTATAAGAAACTACAACTTATCATTTTGTCTATACATGACCTAACTGTAACACACTGCAACTGATTGGATGACCACTACAGAATGTGTACTAGTACAAGTAAGTAAGAGTAAGTAGCTAAATTCAAAGTCAAAGTCACGTGTTCATCCACTTGTTTTGGCATCAACAAATAGCTTCAGCATATTTATTCCATTGACATTTCTTTTGAAACCCAGGGAAATTAATAAATAATCTAATGACTTGACTGCGCAGTTTATTTTCGCAACTCTTCATTTGACAGAACTCGACTCTGTTTGCCAGCATTCACAGATCCCCTAATTCACTTAACTGCTCGAAAACTTTTCTATAGAATAACTCCTTTGTTTTTTCACGTTGTCAAAACCAGAACTCACTCGCTCTAACCGTATTTGTTATTGTTCCCCGTTAATGGTACACTCCAAAAAATACTTTGACTACACAGCAAAAATAATAAATGCAATTTATTCTAAATAATTTTGCTCCCATATAATTCTCATCATGGTGTGCAAAACAAAGACATGCGGAACCATCGATATTTATGTTAGTGTATCCAGTTAAAGCTGTCTAGTATATCTTGGAGTCTGTGAGAACCAAGTTAAAATTCCAGTCAATTCGTTCTGTATTTTGTGCATGTGTGATTAGAGAGGCCTAATTACTGTAAATTCTATCAACTTCTAACTGCTACACGGATACATCATGGGAATTAGAGTGAGGAAGGTTGTTATTTAGTTAGTTCTGTTCATGATCCGCATTTGTTATAAGGTGTGTTAGTGTTTCACTTTGTACCCATGTGTAATGTGTTGGAACTGTAAGGTCGTATCAGTGGATAGTGTAGGTAGAGTGTTGAGCTGTAGTAGTTAGTTAGTTAGATAGGATTAGCAATGCACTGTTCCTGGTAGACGTCGTCAATGTCATCCATTGGAGCAAGCTAGTGAGTGAGTAACTTTACTACTATCTGGCAGCTACTGGGCCTCAAGTCTTATTTTTTCCTCCATTGTTTCGTTCTCTCTTTCCATGATTGTCGCCAGTACCCAATAAGTCAGTTAGTCAGTTAGCAAAGTGCAGTTCTCCATGCCGCATTCTGGATTCTTCGCTCCTCAGCGTCGTTCATCCGGATCCTCAGATATACGAACATAGTTGTCAATTGTAACTGTTGCTATCCGTGGGCATTTTGGATTTTTTGTTTCAATTATTAGTTAGAACAGTTGTTGACTGAATATGAGATATGGGCATTGGGAAGAAAAATGCCGTATTTTAGTGTGTTCACAGAAGATTCCAAGTCCTGGAGGGTAATTAGTTGATGAATGAGTGAAAAATAAAGATTTTGGGAAAAGTGTACCTTTTGAATCGGGTTTTGCTTGGATTTCTTGTGTGTGTGTGTGTGTATACCAATAATCCGTGAGATTATATGAGTGATTGTCTGGGAGTTACTATAGTTGGAAACTAACTAACTAAGAAACAGCTTTCAGTTGAAGCAAGCTCAAAGTGATTACACCTGAAACAAATATTATTATATCATTAGGGGCAAAGTGTGAGTTTTGCGTACATTGTGTGGAGCGTGGTTGTTTGCACGTTTTGGCATAGCCATTTTTGCCATTGTTTTTTTGCAGGTAGTCGCGGTATTGTGTAGTGAACGAAACTGAAACGGGCTTTTGTTTTTCTAACTAACTGCGTTTACGAGTTGCTGTATTTATTTATTGTGCGGAAACAAAGGAAATAGTTGGAACAAGAGGAGTATAGTTGATTGATCGTAGGGACAGAAAAGAACAAGTCTGGTGAGTAGCCATTTTGTAGAGCAAAGCATAGAATTTTAGAGGGCCAAGTACGCATTCATATGCCAACGCCGACTGATGTATGTTTATATGGAACGGCTGGCTGGACTGACTAACGGATTTGGATCCAAGTTTGAAGGCCAGTAGCCAGTTGTTTCATCATAAAAGTGGAATTAACAATAATATTTAGTACTATACTACTGTGCTGCTCAAGTATTAAAGAAATAAAATTAGAATGCTGCAAACTATACGCTGCACTCCACATTCCTAAGGATATTCATAAATTTATGACGTATTGATTTTACGAATGGCAAGATATCCTGCGAATAATTGATTGTTAGACGCTTAAATATTTATAGGCTAGTCAGTGCAAACTGGCATTCTTTCCCAGTTAGTTAGTTATTGTGGTTGCCAAAACAACATGAAACCCTTGTTGGCAACTGCAGCGCAATTGTTGTTTATTATTGAGCGATAATAAACAGCATCACTGCTTCTACTCCACATGGAATAATAAAGTGCTCTCTTGTTATTATTTAAAACTGCAATTGTGCTACCGATTTAACTATTAGCCATTCATGTTTTTATCGTTGTGGCATTTAACTTGTTTTCCATTGAATAAGTTTTGCGTGGTTCAAATTAAATTTCTATATTGGTTGCGTACAACCAGACCATTTGTCAGTGTGTCGCTCTAGCTCTACATTGGTTTGGTTTTAGTGGAACAATAAAAAATACAGTATTTCCATTTCACAGCACATGTGTGGTAGAGTAATTTAATGTGCGAAATAATAGTGCTCCTAATGTAGACCATTCTAACTCTTAATTTTTTGTCCATTGCACAGTGATCTCCCGTCCCAAAATGAATGTTTACTCAACTATCAAAAGAAGCCAAGTTTTGGTGATCTTCATTTCGTTCATTTCTGGACTCCAGGGATTCGTTGAATCCGCTGCTGGATCTGATTGGTCATTGAGTGCATCTGAGGATTATATTGCAGCATTCATTAATTTGACTTACTTTGTGGATGGAGAGGAGAGGAAACTTCACACTGAAAAGACTGAGGTAATTCAATCTCCATGTTGTCTTGTATTGCAAAATTTCATTATTAATTTCCTATGGAATTACAAAGCTTTTGGGTTTTTTCATTTATTCAACCTGTCCTGAGCTGAAGGTTAATGATAATATTGGAACTGTATGAAAGGCAAGGTGGTAGGATATAATATATGCTAACTGTCCGAATATATTTAACAGCTTGGTAAAAAAATGTGAACCCAGATATTCATGAGGAAATAATCAAGGGATTTTTAAGATTTCGACTAAAAATTAGACTTAACTACCTGAATGAAGAAGCTCGTAGAGAACGATATGAATGTTAAACAGTCTAAATTCTTTGTTGGGAGCTCAAAATAAAATGTAAATAGACATTATAATTCTAATATCATTTTCCATAAGTTGGTTAGCCTGCTTATAAAAATCAAAAAATATCATGGGCGTGTGACGTCATAAAGTCAACGTCAGTAAAAGCTCTGTAAGGTTTCACTTATTGTATATATTCTACCCAAAGCCCAGTTCTTATATCTTAATATACAGAGACACTGTGGTTCCAGTATGTTTTGGCGGTATCTGGTGGCATCCTGGTTGCAAACTATGCAGAAAACCAGGATGGAATAGTTCAAAAGATTCCG
>Ga0210040_10008792_pt1 | contig 11877 bp, 8 predicted proteins | sample CryGeyCG12114_NA_FD_185462 | JGI IMG/M metagenome (GOLD analysis project Ga0210040, IMG submission 185462) | Groundwater microbial communities from aquifer - Crystal Geyser CG19_WC_8/21/14_NA (SPAdes) (version 2) | ecosystem: Environmental > Aquatic > Deep subsurface > Groundwater | place: USA... | reverse complement strand
GGGCAACCGCGGCAAGGGCTTTGCCGACAAACTTGTACAGGCAGGGCTTGATTACGCGCGGTCGCAGAACTACCAGATCGTACCTTCCTGTCCGGTGGTGGAAGCCTATATACGGCGACACCCCGACTACCAGGACCTGGTACAGCCGGAGTAAAGCAAGACAACTTTTTTGATAAACCGCTGCGGGGCACATGATGCCCTGCAGCGGTTTTTTTGTCTCAGCGCTAGATACTTCCCTCACCCATATACGCTTTAAAACCCAGCCGCACCCCGTATAACTGACGAAGGCTATTTGGCTTATACCCTGCAAAATCTTACTTTAGCTGAGTCAGTCCTCCTGCCACAGGAAAAACGCAGGCTATAGCGGCTGTACCTCACCCATTATGAAAATAAAAACTTCTATAGCGCTCCTTTCCCGTCTGCTGTTCGCGGCGGCAGTATACCTGGCTACCGGACAAGGGCAGGCAATCGCCCAGGCTCCTACGTTCACTCACCAGGACACGCTGCGCGGCAGCATTACACCGGAGCGGGCCTGGTGGGACCTCACCTACTACCACCTGAACATTGCCGTCAACCCGGCTGACAGCTCTATCCGTGGCGTTAACACCATACAGTACAAGGTGCTGAAGCCGCAGCAGCGCATGCAAATAGACCTGCAGCCTCCCATGGTGCTGGAGAAGGTGCTGCAGGACGGAAAGGCGCTGCCCGTTCAGCAGGACGGAAACGCTTATTTCGTGCAACTGCCAGCGCAGCAGGTTGGCGCAGTGAACCATGTAGAGGTATATTACGGCGGCAAACCGCAGGTAAGCGTGAACCCGCCCTGGAGCGGCGGCCTCACCTGGCGCAAAGACGCCAACGGAAAACCCTTCGTGGCCTCCTCCTGCCAGGGCGACGGCGCCAGTTTGTGGTGGCCGTGCAAAGACCACATGTACGACGAGCCGGACAGCATGCTGATCAGCGTGCAGGTGCCGAAAGGCCTGATGGACGTGTCGAACGGGCGCCTGCGCAGCGTAGAGCAGCACCCGGACGGCTCCAACACCTTCCACTGGTTTGTGAGCAACCCGATCAACAACTATGGCGTGAATGTGAACGTGGGTGACTATGTACACTTCGGGGAAAAATACCAGGGCGAAAAAGGCGCTTTGGATTGCGACTACTACGTGCTGCGTAACAACCTGGAGAAAGCCAGGAGCCAGTTTAAGGATGCGGGTCGCATGCTAAAGGCTTTCGAGCACTGGTTTGGCCCCTACCCTTTTTACGAGGACAGCTATAAGCTCGTGGAAGTGCCTTACCTCGGCATGGAGCACCAGAGTTCGGTGACATATGGCAACGGCTTCCAAAACGGCTACCTGGGCCGCGATTTGAGTAACACCGGCTGGGGTAACAAGTTCGATTATATCATCATCCATGAGTCGGGGCATGAGTGGTTTGCCAACAGCATCACCTACCAGGACATCGCCGATATGTGGATACACGAGAGCTTTACTGCCTACTCCGAGAACCTCTTCGTGGATTACTACTATGGCAAAGAAGCCAGTGCAGACTATGTGATCGGTACCCGTGCCCGTATTCAGAATGATATACCCATCATCGGGTACTACAGCGTGAACAACAGCGGCTCCGGCGATATGTACTACAAAGGAGCCAACATGCTGCATACCCTGCGCCAGCTCGTGAACGACGATGAGAAATGGCGCAGCATCCTGCGCGGGCTCAACAAGGACTTCTACCACCAGACCGTCACAACGGCGCAGGTGGAAAACTACCTGAGCGAGCATATAGGGCGAAACCTGACGCCGGTGTTCGACCAGTACCTCCGTGATGTGCGCATCCCGCGGCTGGAATACCGCGCTGAAGGAAACAGGCTATTCTACCGCTGGGGCAACAGCGTCGACAGCTTTGCGATGCCGGTGAAGGTGCTGGTAGACGGAAAGGAGCAGTGGCTGGAGCCCACTACGAAATGGCAACAGTTGCAGGGGGCATCGAAGAAAGCGAAAGTAGAAGCCGACAGAAACTTTTTAGTGACAACCGCCAAAGTAAGCGCAACCTGATCATATAGCTTAAAAGCGTACACTATATATGCTATATAAGCTCCAAGGAATAGAGGTTTACATAAACTTATATAGCTCCGGTTTAACTATGAAGCAGTAATTGCCGGCGTTGTTCTTTTATTGCTGTGAAAAAGAAGTGCACCTGAACTTAGAATGAGGTATGTGCAGGTGGTATTCAAATAAATTCCCGAAGTATACGGGTACTGCTGCCGGCTTAGCTTATAAATAAGGAGCTTCATGGCGGACGCCGTAATACAAGGCAAATTATACGGCTAACACCGCTTTAGGCGCGCTTATCTTGTTACGTGTATATACCTATGCTTCTGCATTTAGTGGTATTTGCCCTGAATTAACAACCAGTTTAACGAAAGCAGGCAGCGGTGGGACTTTTGGTCCGTAGAAGCATATGGTATGAAGCAAGAAACGGAAGGAAGGATTTTTAGGTTGGTTAGAATCTTTAGTTCCGGCGTGCTTTCAGCACATTGCTTCTTACATTCAAGTTACTTAAGAGTGGGGCGCCGATGATGGGTGCTTGAGGCGCCCCATCTCTTTTGTATTTCTCCAGAACCTAATCAGGTTATCTCCCTGCCTGGGTCTTCTTACACACTTATCTACCACAGAATTTTCGTATCTTCATACTATATAGTAAGCGCGCCGCTCACCGGGAGGACTCAAGCTTCGGACAGATGTGGCCCTTAAGCAGAAAGGAACGCTATGGCTGTTGCAGTACATCAGGTTCAGGATTGTTATTTTATAACGGCGAGCGGCTGCCTGGATACCTCGGACTGCCTCCAATTGAAACAGGCCATTGCAGCTGCAAAGGCAGCCGGCATAAATAAGGTTCTGGTAGACTGCGAGCGCTTAACGGCCGTCACAACAGAAGCCCTGCGCATGGTGCTTTCCCAAACCAGCACCGCCGAAGTGGCAGGCATTAACCTGCTTTTTTACCGGGTGCCTCCTAATATACAGCAGATTATAGACAAAACCGGCTTGAACAGCGTATTACAAATAGTTACAGGCTTGCAGGAGGCCTATCTCTATTGTAAGAAACATTCATAAAAGCGTAGGCTATAATCATTATGAATTCGTCCCTCCGCCATTTCACAACTGATGTGTTGCCGCTTGAGAAAGGCATCGTGGTGAGTCTGAAGGGAGAGCTTGATGCCCACTCCGCCGTCATGGCAAGCAACGTGCTGGAAAGCACTGTAGAGTCCGGGGTTGACTATATGTTGATAGACTGCAGCCAGCTCGCCTATATCTCTTCCGCCGGTGTCGGCGTTATTATCTCCGTTTACCACCTCTGCCTGCTGCGGCAAACCTGCCTCACCCTCTTCAGCATGCCCTCTAAAATCAAAAATGTGTTTGAAGTGCTGGGTATGGATAAAATCCTGAACGTTACCGTGACCAAGGAGGAAGCCATGGCTTTCGCCGCCGCTTCCCGGCGCGTGTAACGCAAACTTTACTATTTTTGATGCAACATATAACGCCCGCAGGGAAATAGGCTTCACTGTATAATGCGGGCATGTGCAAATTCTCGGCATAATTGCATAGTTTAGGCTGATCAAACACAACCTTAACCTTATATGCACCGCCTAAAACTGCTGTTCCTGCTTTTTAGCCTCCTTTCCGGCCATATACTTTATTCCCAAACCACCGACACCTACTACCTCCTTAAACCAGACCGTGTTTTCGATGGGGAACAGATGCACCCTGGCTGGCAGGTGCTGGTAAAGAACAACCGCATCGAAACCGTAGGAGCCGCCATCACGGCTCCGGCCACAGCCGAAATAATCGAATTAAGTGGGCAGACCCTGCTGCCGGGCCTGATCGAAGGGCACAGCCACCTGTTTCTGCACCCCTACAACGAGACGCCCTGGAACGATCAGGTACTGAAGGAGTCGCGGGCGGAGCGCGTGGCGCGTGCCACCGTGCATGCCCGCAATACCTTGCTTGCCGGCTTTACTACGGTGCGCGACCTCGGCACGGAAGGTGCCGGCTACGATGACGTGGGGCTGAAGCAGGCAATCGAAAAAGGCGTCGTGCCGGGCCCGCGCATGCTGATCGCCACAAGAGCCATTGTGGCGTCAGGCAGTTACGGGCCTAAAGAGCTTAGCTATGAGATAGAAACGCCCATCGGTGCCGCCGTGGCCGATGGCATGGACGGGCTGACAGCAGAAGTGAGAACGCAGATCGGCAAAGGCGCTGACCTGATAAAAGTATATGCCGACTACCGCTGGGGAGCAAACGGCGCCGCAGCGCCCACTTTCACAGTGGAGGAGCTGAAAAAGATTGTGGAAGTGGCGGGCGCTGCGGGCAGGCCGGTGGTGGCGCACGCCTCCACACCCGAAGGCATGCGCCGCGCCATAGCCGCCGGTGTCTCCACCATAGAGCACGGCGACGATGCCACACCTGAAATTTACCGCCTGATGAAAAAGAACAACGTGGCCCTCTGCCCGACGCTTGCCGCCGGCGATGCTATTTCGCAGTACAGTGGCTGGCAGAAAGGAACGCAGCCGGAGCCGGAGCGCTTACAGGAAAAGCGCCTAAGCTTTAAGGCAGCACTTGCTGCGGGCGTTACAATACTGATGGGCGGTGACGTCGGCGTGTTCACGCACGGCGACAATGCCCGCGAAATGGAAATGATGGTAGCGTATGGCATGAAGCCCCTGCAGGTGCTGCAGGCAGCCACTTCCGTAAACGCGGATGCCTTCAAAGTAGGCGACCGTATAGGCCGCCTCAAACCAGGCCTGCTGGCAGACATCATTTCTGTGGAAGGAGATCCGTCCAAAGCCATCGCCCAGGTGCGCCAGGTAACCCTCGTGATGAAGGGCGGCCAGCTTTACAGGCAGTAGTCAAGCGGTGAGTAGAAGCAACCTGCAAAGGCAGCGATATAGCCTGTTTTAGCGCTTCAGCTATATACACAACCGTTTGATGACGCTGCATATTCTCCGGTATCCTACAGAATAGGCGGCGGTCCGTCGTCGGGAGCCGGGGTATCAGCGCCCCTGTAAAGCCGCGTGGCGGGGTAGGCGAACTGTATGTCCGGGGCTGCAATAAAGCGTGTCAGCACCTCTTCCCAGATCAGGTGCGCGCTCTGCCGGCGGCGCATCAGGGCACACAGGTAACGCATCGTCAGTTTGATGCCATACTCGTGCACACTGGTATATAGCTTGGGCTGCAGGTCCTCGTAAAAGATTAGGTGCCGCTGCGACTGCCGCTTTACTTGCTGCTGCGCCTTTTCGCTCAGCTGCTCGGCGTGCCGCTCCACCACTTCCTGCAGTATCTGCTTCGCCTTCTGCCAGTTGCTTTCGAAGGTGATGTACACCGGCACCTCCTGCCACACAAACGGAAACCCGTAATTGTAATTGGCCAGCGGCACCGTGAACACCTGTGCATTGGGTACGTTCACCACCCGGCCAGTCGCCTGGTCAGCATCCACCCAGCCCCTGATCTCATTCAAGGTGAACTTGAAGAGCCGTATATCGATCACGTCGCCGATGGATTCTCCGATCTGAATGCGGTCGCCGATGCGTAGCGGGCGCTTCCAGATGATGTAGAGCCAGCCGGCCATGTTCAGGATCGGCTCGCGCAGGGCCAGCACCAGTCCGGCTGACAGCAAGCCCAGGAAGGTGGCAATAGATTCAAAGCCGTTGAACCAGACGTTGGAAAGCAGCAAAATTGCCAGCCCCGTGGCAACGTAGTTCGTGAACCTGCGCCATTGGTACTGTTTCCGGATGTCCTGCTCGCGCCGGAAAATGGCCCACAGAAGCAGCCGGCTCAGCAGCCATAAAACCCCCAGTACTGCCACCGAGTACAACAGGTCGTGGTAAAACTCCGCCGTAAGGCCGGTTGTCCGCTCAAGCCAGTGTGAAATGCTGCGCATGCCTCTGCTTACGGTGATTCGGGGAAATAATGTTCGATGTATACTCAATTACCTGCTATCACGCTGCCTGCAGAACTAGTATGCATGGTGTCAGATGGCGGCGTTGGTTATTGTAAGATAAAGCCATTAACTTGAACTCCATAAACTGCAGCTGACGCTTTTAGATGCTATATGAGGAGATACTCCTTTCCTGCTTTCTTATCCCTGTTCCTGCTGTTGGGTATTTTAGGCTTCTGCAGCTTAACCAGCTGCACCAGCGGCGAGGCTGAAGAAGACACCTCCGAATCGACAAGCTCCTTCGCTGAAAGAGAGCTGAACATGACGGTCTTCGGTACCACACCAGACGGCCAGGAAGCTACTTTATATACCCTCACCAACAAAAACGGCATGGCGGTTAGTATTTCTAATTACGGAGGTATCATTACCTCCATTGTTACGCCGGATAAGAACGGGGAGATGGGCGATGTGGTGCTGGGCTTTGATAGCGTGAAGGATTATATTCCAAACTTGTCTTATATAGGCGCAGCAATCGGGCGCTATGCCAACCGCATCGCCGGTGCCCGGTTTATCCTGGCGGGGGAAGAAGGCTATCCCGGCACCCTGACCACCACCATCACCTACACGGTAGCTGCAGACAATAGCCTGAGGCTCGATTACTCGGCCACCACCGACGAAGAACCCCCCGTTAACCTGACCAACTACAGCTGCTTTAATTTGCCCGCCGGCAAGGCAAAAGACATCTACAAGCACGTAGTTCAGATCAATGCGGGCTCCTACACTCCGGTGAACGAGCGACAGATTCCCACGGGAGAAGTAGCCAGTGTTAAAGGTACCCTGTTAGACCTGACCGCGCTGACACCGCTGGACAGATACATCCATCATATTCCGGGAGGTGTTCTTGACCACAACTATGTCCGGCGTGGCGGAAAGGAGGACACGGCATTGGCCGCAGTTATATATGAACCGGAGTCCGGGCGCGTGCTGGAGGTCTACACCACCCAGCCCGGCATCCAGCTCTATACCGGCAATTTCCTCGACGGCTCCCTGACAGGCAGAAACGGGCAGAGGTACACCAGGCACTATGCTTTATACCTGGAGACGCAGCACTTCCCCGTCGCCCCGAACCAGCAGGGTTTTCCGAATCCCATCCTGCAACCCGGAGAGACTTACACTGAGACGACCATTTACAAGTTCTCAGTTCGTAATGACACGCCGGAACCGTATAACGGAGTAGAGGATGAACAGACCGGGCAAGTCCCGATTTAGGCAGATATAAGTATCACAAACAGCAAGCACCATCTAATACTCTTTAACATCAGCATTTAATTTTATGGCCGGAATTTCTCAGCAAGCACAAAAGGAATACACTGCTGCGCCTTCGCGCAACTACGGTGGCCCTTTGGTTATTGTCACCCTGCTCTTCTTTATGTGGGGATTTATCACGTGTATGAATGACATTCTCATACCGAAGCTGCAACAGGTGTTCACGCTGCAGCTCTGGCAGGCAATGCTCATCCAAACCGCTTTTTTTGGGGCTTACTTTATCATCTCGCTCCTGTATTTCCTGTTCTCAATCACCAAAGGCGACCCGATCCAGAAGATCGGCTATAAAAACGGCATCATCATCGGCCTGGTGGTGGCGGCAATCGGGTGTGCCATGTTCTTCCCGGCGGCAAGCCTGCTGAGTTACGGCTTTTTCCTGCTGGCGATCTTTATCCTGGCCTCGGGCATCACCATTCTGCAGATCGCGGCGAACCCCTACGTAGCCATACTCGGTCCGCCGGAGGGAGCTGCCAGCCGCCTGAACATGACGCAGGCCCTGAACTCCCTGGGAACTACGGTGGCGCCCATCATCGGGGGGTATCTCATTTTTGCCGGCGTAGATGCCGTGCAGAACAACACTGCTGACTCCGTGAAGCTCCCTTACCTGGGCCTGGCTGCCACGCTGCTGGCTATCGCGGTACTGATCAAGCTGGCGAACCTGCCGCGCATCCTAAGCGAGGAAGAGCAGCTGGCGCCGGATGCCGGGGCGCTGAGATACCGCCACTTGGTGCTGGGCATTGTCTGCATCTTTATGTATGTGGGCGGTGAGGTATCGATCGGCAGCACGCTCATCAACTTCTTCAGGCAGCCCGACATTGCAGGGCTTGATGAAACCGAGGCCGGCCATTACCTTGCCTTTTACTGGGGCGGCGCCATGGTTGGCAGGTTCTTCGGGGCCGTGGCGCTTGCCCAGTTCCGGAACAACAGCTACAAGTATGCGATCATCGGGTTTATTGCCGCAGTTGCCTTTGTCGTGCTTTATTCGGTATATGGTTTAGAGGAGGCCCTGATCGCGCTGGGCCTGATCGCCCTGAACTTCGCGGTATTGCTGTTGGGCAGGTTTATCCCAAGCAGAACCCTCGGCTTATTTGCGACAACGGTGCTTGTCCTGCTGCTGATGACGTGCTTTGCCACGGGCTCTGTGGCCATGTGGTCCGTTATCGCGATTGGGTTGTTCAACTCCATCATGTTCCCGACTATCTTCACGCTGGCGATTGAAGGCCTCGGCATCCATACCAGCCAGGGCTCCTCGCTGCTGGTGATGGCCATTGTGGGCGGAGCGATCATCCCGCCGCTCCAGGGCTGGGTGGCGGACGCCACGGGCAACCTGCAGTTCTCCTTCCTGGTACCGATGGTGTGCTATGCCTACATTGCTTTCTATGGCTTTATCGGCTCTAAAGTTAAGCAGGTAAGCGCATAGTATACCTCTCCGAATAACAAAGAAGCCGGCAGGATTATTCCTGCCGGCTTCTTTGTTATATACCCTAAGCCCGTGCAAAGAGTACAAACAAATTATTGCGGAGTGGTGCGGTAACACTCAAGAGCGGAAGGATAACGCTGCCCCTCACCAGCAGTTGGTGTTGCTGAGAGCAGCAACACCAACTGCTGAAGGATTTCAGGCTGCAGTTAAGCGCTAAACTATATAACCTATCTCCTTGCTTACGCAACTACTTATTTATCAACACATTATATATAATCATCAAAATAAGTGCAATTTTTCAACATATATAATTGTATAAAAATTTTAATTCACACGACTCAAAAGAGTGTTCACAATCTGGTTATTCTTGTTCACACTCATATTATTTGCCTTCACGGTATATAATGTAATCTTGAACTTTATCCCTGTGAAACACATTTAGTAATCATTAACTTACAATACTGTACAAAGCAGGAAGCGCGAAAGCAACCGCTGATTTGATTATTAATCATCTCATTATATAGTAAACAAACCTTTATTCTTCACTTAAAACAACAGTAATTATGTTCGCAAATCTTACCAAAAGATTTACTTATTCTGTACTTGCAGCGGCGCTGGCCTTTGGCTGTACGCCTGATGCAGAGCAAACTTCACCTAATGAAAGCCTGAATGCTGATGCGGCAACCAGTGCAATTCTTGATGGCACTGTAAATTCATCAGTTAAGTTCAAGTCAGGCCATTATATTGTAATTGCCTCTTCTACCGCACTTCCTGCTGACCTGGAAACCCAGGTAAAGTCTATGAAAGGCAATGTGACAGGCCTGATCAAAGAAGTCGGCATTGCCACTGTTTCTTCATCAGATCCTGATTTCGCAGCCAAGGCTGGAAAAATCAAAGGTGTTAGCGCTGTTATCAAAGACCTGGATGTGCAGTGGTACAACCCCGAGGATGAGAAGGTACTGGAGTTTGATGCAGAGGCATACGGAAACCCTCCTTTCAGCGGCGATGATGACAAGTATTTTGACCTGCAGTGGGGCCATGATGCAGTAAATGCACCGGAGGCCTGGAATGCAGGCGCCCGTGGTAAGGGTGTGCGTGTAGCAGTGCTGGACAGTGGTTTTGACTTAGATCATCCCGACCTGGCGCCAAACATCGATCTGGCGGCAAGCGCGAGCTTTGTGCCTGACGAAGAACTACAGTATGCGCTTCCTGGCGTGGGGAGCCACGGCACGCACACTTCCGGCACTATTGCCGCGGCCGACAACGGCATTGGTATAATTGGTGTGGCCCCGGAGGCAAAACTGATTCTGGTGAAAGTACTGCGTGACTCAGGTTCCGGTTCGTTCTCCTGGATGTTGAGCGGTATTGTGCACGCTGTGAACCAGGGAGCTGATGTGATTAACATGAGCCTCGGAGCAGCGCTGCCACGCAACGGAAAGTACCTCGATGACAATGGCACGCCAGATGATCCTTCAGATGACTTTGTTGTGAATGATACCAAAGCGACGCAGGAGCTGATCAACTCGATCACCAAAGTAACCAATTATGCGACGCAGAAAGGCGTAACGATTATCGCATCGGCGGGCAACGACGCCAACGACGGAAACAAAGACCAGTCGTTGGTTCATATCCCGGCAGGTGCTCCAAACGTGATTTCTATCTCGGCCACTGCACCGCAGGGTTGGGCGCTGAACCCACTGACAGCGAACTTGGATAACCTGGCGTCTTACTCTAACTACGGTACCCCAGATGTAGATTTCGCCGCCCCGGGTGGTGACTATGTTTATCCAGGCGATGAAATAGTTACGATTGGTGGTATCCGCCAGTATGCCTATGTGTTTGACTACGTGTTCAGCTCAGGCAGTAACCTCGCTCCCGGCTCAGCCTCTTACTACTGGTCTGTTGGTACTAGCATGGCTGCACCACACGCCACAGGTGTTGCTGCGCTCATCATTGGCCAGAACGGTGGTGACATGGACCCAGCTAAAGTAAAAGCTGTGATGCGCGCTTCTGCCGATGACTTAGGCAAGTCAGGCCGTGACCCTTACTATGGCTATGGCCGTGTAAACGCCTTCAAAGCGATTACTGCTGTACAGTAAGCATATAAACATTCCTTAAAAGCCCTGGCAGGATACCCTGCCAGGGCTTTTTTATATCTGCTTCCTTCAACATCAGGAGAACCCGCGGTGGCAACACATTAGAAAAATATAAAAATATAGCAAAATGATTTTCCCGCCGGTTACACAAGTTTCATCCAATCGTATTAAAACAGGCAGAACGTACTCTCAGGTCTGGCCTAAAAGTAAGCCGCATCCATCTTAGGTTCTGCCAAAGCTATGATAGGCCGAGGGAAAAAACTATTTTTGTCTTCTTACAGCGCTGCCCCTTATGCCACCTATATACCTGTTGTTTCTTTTGATCATTTTCTCTTTGGCCACAAATAAGTTAAACGCCCAGGGGCAACAGCCAAACCTGATATCCTGGAAAGAGATTGCCGCACTGCCAGTTCCTCCAGCTGACAAGGTGATCGCCTATGGCGAGGATTCGCTGCAGTTCGGGGAGCTCCGGCTGCCGCAGGGCGATGGTCCGTTCCCGGTGGTAGTGGTGGTGCATGGTGGCTGCTGGCTGGCAGCGTACAACCGGGACTACATGGCGCACCTGAGCCAGGCGCTGACACAAGCCGGCTACGCTACCTGGAACCTCGAGTTCAGACGCGTGGGCGATGCGGGTGGTGGCTGGCCCGGCACTTTCCTGGATGTGGCCAGCGGCACTGACTTTGTGCGGGAATTGGCAAATAGCTTCCCCGTCAATCCGAAGAAGGTCGTGGTAATCGGGCATTCTGCAGGCGGGCACCTGGCCTTGTGGCTTGCAGCGCGGCACAATTTGCCAAAATCGAGCCCACTCTTTTCTAGAAAACCACTGAAACTGAAAGGCGTCGTGTCGCTGGCAGGTATCCCGGACTTGGAGACTTACAGCCAGGAGGAAGGAAGCTGTAACGAGGCGGTGCCGCAGTTGATGGGCGGCATGCCGGCTGCACAGCCGATGCGCTACGCCATGGCCACTCCCATTGCCTTACTGCCCCTTAAAGTTCCTTCGCGGCTGGTGCAAGGCGCGCTCGACCCGATCGTGCCAGTTGCCCAAAGCAGCCGTTTTGTAGCGGAAGCCAAAGCCAAAGGCGACGATGCTGAGCTGATCTTGCT
>Ga0210040_10008791_pt1 | contig 11877 bp, 1 predicted proteins | sample CryGeyCG12114_NA_FD_185462 | JGI IMG/M metagenome (GOLD analysis project Ga0210040, IMG submission 185462) | Groundwater microbial communities from aquifer - Crystal Geyser CG19_WC_8/21/14_NA (SPAdes) (version 2) | ecosystem: Environmental > Aquatic > Deep subsurface > Groundwater | place: USA... | reverse complement strand
TTCTCTAACAGGTGAGTCGGCTGCTGCTGCATCATGAGCCCTTCGTTTGGCAAGGATATGTCCTTGCAGATGGAAGCTGTCGGCGTCCTAGCGAGATGTCATCAAGAGTAGGAGTATCGTCAATACGATAGTCTTTCGAAGCTTTTATTTGCGCAGCGAGGAATAAGCGTAGTAAATTACTATCGCATTTAGTGCTAAGAAGCAGGAAATCTAATTAGCTAATTAACGTGCTAAGAAGTTAGACGCTAAGAAGTTAGATACTATAGATTATATAACGAATATTAAAATATACTTTACTATTAAGCCTACTATAGGCGCCTTAAGGTCTAGAGTATCTTTAGCTACTAGAGGTATATTATAAAAGTAGACGCTAGTTATATTATTATAGTAATAGAATTACTAATAGGTGCGCAGCTATTAAGTAGTAAGGCAATAACTAATACGATCTTAAAGGACAGTTTAATACCTAACGTTACTTATTATAAGATAAGATAGGTGTAGGGCTGCGAATATAAATATAATACTAAAAAACGCGCTAAGCCCTATAATCGCTGTAATTAATAGCTAATACTTTAAGTAACTAAATAACTAAATAATATAATAATAACGACGATAACTATACTACTACTAATAATAACTATACTACTACTATTCTTACTATAACTACTATTCTCACTGTAACTACTATAATATACTTACTAGCTTATACTGCCTATACTAAGAGATACGTCTATATAGTAGAAAGATAAGTTAGTAGAATCTACACTCTTAGTAAATTACTCTAGTATAGTATAAGTTTAATCTAAGTAATTAGTGTAATCTTTTACGTAGTTATAAACCTAAAACCTTATAATAAGTCTATAGTCTTTTAACTTTTTAGTATAAAGTATTATCTATTATAGTATAGCTACTATAGAATAAGTTTAATACTATACTAAGTATTATAATAGTAAGTAGCTAGCTATAGAAGAGTAGTATTAAAGTATTATCTAAGTTAACTACTACCTAGAAGCTTACTTAGTACCTTTAGCTCCTATACTATATAAAGCGTACGCTTAGTATCTTTAGCTTCTATACTATAGTAAAGCGTACGCCTATAAGCTTACTAGTACTACGCCTAGTACTAGAGCTAACTACTAACCTAAGGACTCTAAGATATTACTACTTATTACTCTAGCTAGGCGTAAACTTACTTAGTACTTTTAGGATAACTAGTAATAGCTTAGAGTTATATATTAAAGTAATATAGAAGAAGAGCTTACTATAGGCGTCTAGAGAGTCTAGAGAGTCTCCTTTAGTATTAAAGAAGAAAAGAAGATAGCTTACTATAGGCGATAGAGAGTTAAAAAAGTTTCTCCTTTAGATTTAAAGTAAAAGATAAGAGTACGCCTATTATTATAAAGTATTATTAGCGTTAAGAAGTCGTGCTTACTACCTATAAGCTCACTTAGCACTTTTAACTCTTATACTATAGTAAAGCGTATACTTATAAGCTTACTTAATACCTTTATAATAACTACCTAAAGCTAAAGCTATAGTAGATAACTTATAACTTATATTAGTAGTAGGTTATAAGCTAGAGTAAGCACCTAAATATTAAGGTTACTAATAATAATAATAAAGAGTAGCTTACTATAGGCGCCTAAGGAGTCTAGAGAGTTTCTTCTAGTATTAAAGAAAATAAAAAAGGTAGCCTACTATAGGTGCTAAAAAGTTAAAGAGGTCTCTCTCTTAAAGGTAAGATATATAGCTATATACTAATTATTTTATTAGTATTTCTATCTTCTAAGGTATTATCTAGTAGCTAAAAGCCCTAGTTCTATTTTATCTTATATTACTTATACGTATATAATAGTAGTACTATAGTTTAGTAAATTTTACTAAGTCCTATAGCTTTTTACTTTTTATCCTTACTATATTAGACTTACTTAATTTATATATTAGACTTATATAGCCTACTTATACGCTATCCTCTATCTTTATTATTTACTCTTATACCTACTAGCGTAGCGCTGTCTCTAAGTACTATATAAAGGCTACTTCCTCTATCTTTCTAATACTATTACTACTTTTAATAGTACTTTAGCTCCCCTCTAGCCTAACTTTATTATACTTCTTAGCTCTAGCTATAGATATTATATTTACTATACTATAGATATACTTTTACTTTTATCTTTTAATAAAGTATATAGATTATAGCTATACTAGAAGTAGGATACTTTATATATTTATAGCAGCTAAGTCTATCCTCTATACTCTCTAAGTATATACTTAGCTTTTTACTTTTAGCTAACTATACTTTAAGACGCGTACCTTTAGGCAGCGTTAGGCTAAGTGTAGTCTCTACTTACTAAGTATACTAGAAGTAGTTAATAACTAGCGTTTAAATACTTATAATAACCTTAGTAACTAGTAGCTTCGTTACTACTCTACTTATCTTTAATAAGTTAGTTTAATAATAGTTTACTATTAGAAAGTTCTCTCTAAGCTTACTTACAGGCCTAGAAGCCTATAATTTAATATAGCTAGTTTTTTTAAGTCTTCTCTAAGTATAGTAGTCCTTTTTATTTAAAAGTAAAAGTCTAGGGCTTTACTACCTAGCATTTTAAGGAGTTTTAACTTAACTTTAACTTTATAAAGCTTTAACTTTATAGAGCTTTAAGAAATACTAAAGTATAGTAATATATAGTAAGGTAACTTAAAGTAACTATTTACTAGTAGTTCTATATAAATAGGCGCGTAGATTAATACCTACTACTCTTTTTAGCTAGCTTAATATAAGGTTTACTTAATTATCTAATAAGAGTTAGTAAGCGAAGAGAGTATACTTAACGTTTAGAGTAACTTAGCTTTAGTTTTAAGAATCTCTTAATTAGAGTAAGAATACTAGACTTAGGGCCTATTAAACTAATTACTAGTAGTAATTACTTAAAGGACTTTACTTAAAGTATTTTAACTTAAAGTATTTTAACTTAAAGTATTTTAACTTATTATATTTAGTTTAAGATATTATAGGTATAAGGTATAAGGTATAAGCTATAAGCTATAAGCTATAAGGATTATTAATATAACGTAACTACATATTATAGCGTAATAAGGTAGCCTTTTTAGGAAGTCTATAATAGGCCCTACTATAGTAGAAATTCTAAACTTACCTTTCTATATATTATCTACTATATACTCTACTTATCTTACCTCTCTTAACTCTTATACTTATAATTAATACTAATTATATACGCTTTTATACTACCTATCTAGGCACTTATAGCTTATATAAGCAATTATATAGGTACTTACCTAATAACGTAATATACTTACTCTTTTCTATCTTAATAATAAACTAATTTATATAGTAGATTTACTTATATCCTCTAAGTTTATTCTCTCTATTAACTTATATTTTCTTCTATTCTTTTAAGTACTACCTATACTATAGCTACTACTACTATAGGCTTAATACCTCTTTTAAGTCCTCTAAGTAGTAAGCTACTATAAAAGCTACCTAACTACTTATAGTTACTAAACTTACCTTCTTACTACTTAAAGTATAAGAAGAAGTACCTAGATCTTACTATTAATATAAAAAAAGATAGTTCTAAATACTATACTTAGTATAAAGAGTACTAAAATAAGAATAAAGAAATAGTATCTTAAAAGCGTTATAAGCTTAGAGTAGGATTTATTAGTAGTAGTATACTAGCTCTTATAATAGTAGATACTATAGTAGCTATTAGTACGTTATTTTATACTATAAGGCCTATTACTCTTTATATACTATAGCTATTAGGTATAAGTATCCTAGATTAGCTTACTTAGCTAATAGTAGTATCTATAGCGTAAACTTTCTAGTATAGTTAGAGTACTATAAACTTAACGTCCTCTCTAGCTAGCCCTTATTCTATATAGTTAAATATTAATATTAATATCTTTAGATAGTATACTATAGTTATAAGTTATAGATAAAGTTAAGAAAGTAGCTTTAGAGGTAGCACTTATACTACTTACTTTTTATTATTTAATATCTCTAATTATACTAGATAGGCGCCTTTATTATCTCTCCTATCTACTACCTTAAATATATTATAGATACTACTACCTATACTATCTTAAGCCTAGTAACTAAGCTCTCTCTTTAAAAAGTATATAGATACTCTAAAAGATACTAAAAAGAGTATAGATAGCTTTATAGTTAGTAGTTTCTTTTTTTAAAGTAAGGCTAGTTAAGATATAGTATTATAAGTAGTAGTATATACTATTATTATACGTCTATAGTGTAACTATTAAGTAACTTACTATTAAGGTCGTAAAGCTACTTAAACTCTAGAGCCTAAGGTTATTCTTAAAGCTATTTAAGCTAGTATAATAGAGGATAAAATTATTAATACTATAAGTATCTAGCTAGAAAGTATAAGCTTCTTACTATTTAAACTAAACCTAGAGTATCTTCTCTTTTATTATCTATTATTTATATTTTTTAGTAGCTTACTTTATAGCTTATTTTCTAAGTTATAGTAACCTCTTCTTATACGTAGTAGTAAGAACTTTAATAATTTACTAACTTTTTCTTAGCTACTATACTTTTAGTGTAATAATTATAAGATTAACTAAGCTTATTATTACTAACAGCTTCTTAGTCTAGATAAGTATACTTATAATAATAGGTAGACTCTAATAGAGTAATAAAAGGTCTTTTATATATTATACTTTAAGGAGAAGGACTAGCCTAAGTTTATTAGTATAAATAGTAAGTAATATAAGCTATATAACGACTATTAAGAGTAGCTAGAAACTTCTTTATATAATCTTCTTTTATCTTAGTAGTATAGCTTAAGTAACCTTTCTACTATCTCTAAGAGTTATTAGTATATAAGCTTACTATATACTAGACTATTATAGTAATATTATTAAGCTAACGTAGATAGTATATGTAAGCTAGACCTACCTTTAGATATAGTATCTTTAAATCGCCTCTAAAATAAGGCTTTAAAGGAGTTAGACTAGTAGCTTATCTAGAAGTTTTATTTAGCTATTAAGTTTAAGATTATAGAGACCTATAGTTAATATAATAAGTAATAGTTTAATATTAACGTCTAAGATAATATATATAGTAAGTATTATTATACTAACGCCTCTTTAGAGCTTAATAAGCTATTTCTATATAGCTAAGAGAATAACGCTAATCTTAGTAATATACTTCTATACTTACTAAAGCTTACTAGTGTAGAAAAGATACTTATTACTAAAGTATATATCTTTATATAAGTATAGTTAAAGCGTAGTACTTAGTATAAGTATAAAGGCTATATAGTTTACTTCCTTTATAATACTAAAAAGATCTACTATATACTCTTACTACTCTCTAGTAAGCTTAATATTATTATTATCTAACTAGGAAATATAACTACTATCCTACGTATTAATTAATAGTTTTATTAAGATACTTAAATTTACTACTCTTATATTTAAGTTTAGCTAGAGTACTTACGTATCTATTACTTAGGTTACTAGAATATTAATATCTTTAAAGAGCGCCTATAGTAGTTACTAGAAGATAGAGATATTAAGGATAATTTAATTATATAAGAGAAAGAAGGTAATAATAAGCTATTAAATAAAGATAAGAGTAAAGGTAAAGCCTAAGTCTCTACTAATAATAATAATACTATTAATAATAAAGATAATAAGCCTAAAGTTACTATAGTACTTAATCTCGTCGTAGATACTTCTAAGATTAAGTAAGTTTAATAGTAGATCTATAAAGATAAAACTATTAGCTAGTAACCTATATAGTATAATATCTTTATAGTACTAAGTATTTAATTAACTCTATTAAATAAGTTTAATTAAGGTTAACTATTACTATTATTAGCGTTTCTAACTCTCTTCCTAAATAGAGATACTAAGTATATAACGCCCTATCCTTATAGTATTAGTTTTCTATAATTTATTAAATATCTCTTCTTATATAAGTTAGGTAAGTTTTAGTAGTATCTTTAATTCTACTATATAGTTTTTAACCTTATAATATACTATTAAATTAATAATAAGGCTAGCTTCTTTATCTATAAGATACAGCCCTATAATAAGGATATCTCTCTTAATAATCTTTACTACATATTTAAGGATAATACGCTAGACTCTTATATACTATTAAACTTAATTACTTAGTATACTAGAAACCTCTATAAAACTTACTTATACTAGAATAGTTATTATTATAGACTTACTTCTATAGTTTACTAGCTTAAGTGCCTAGATTTATTTATTACGTTTTTAGTAGCTAACTATTATTAGTATTCCCTACTTATTTATATAGATACGTACTTTAATTAGACGCCTATTAGTAAATAACTCTACTTATTTAATAAGTATATTAATAGTAGCTATAATAAGCGTGTACGCTATACTTATAAGTTTCTTTATAATAACTTAGCTATTACTGTTTATTACTTCTATTATTAACTAGAAGCGTTTTATTACTATATTCTAGAGGAGAAGTTCTATATTACTAATTACTAGAATTAGTATAAGTAGTAGGCTTATAGTAGTACTTATAACTATAGACTATATTAAGTAGAGAATACTCTTAATAATAATTAGCTTAATAAGCTATCTCCTAAGCTCTATAAGGCGTTCTTTAACTTCTAAAGTATCTACGTTACTACTATAAACCTATAACTAAATATAGAGGAGCTTAAGTATAAAGAGTATACACTTATATTATATAGTCTTAAAGAGCTTACTAATAACTTTAACCTTTTAGCTTACTTACTTAAGCTAGTATAGTATTACGTCTATAGTAATACTTATTACTAGTAGTTAAATAAGTAGACTAGCGTAAAGAAGTATTACTTCTACTTTCTATAGTAAAATTAAGATAAAGCTAAACTATAGACTCTACTAGGACGTATATTTAAGTAGTATTATAGTCTACGTAATAATTAGTTCTTTAATTAATATAACTAAACGTTACTTATAGGCTAGCTTACTAATATTAATATCTCGCCCTATACTAGCTAGAATAGTATTATTAAGTATATTATTAAGTATACCTTAAAGGCTAAGAAGTAGTTAGAGAGCTATTACTATATAGTTAACTATATCTTTTATATTATTAATCCTAATTAGCTTTTCTAGTTACTAGTTACTAAAATAATAAATTAGCTTATTAGTAAGTGTAACTAGTCTACTTAAGAGGTCTACTATTATTTTTTTAGCTTACTTCTTATTAATAGTAGCTATAATATTATTACTATAGATATAAGGCCTAAGTCTTAGTAAGCTAATTTATACTTTATTAATAGCTAGAATAAGAATTCTTATAAGAGTAAATTACTACTTTAAAAGTATAAAGAGTAGAACCCTACTTATAAAGATATAACGTTCTTTAAGTTTCTTTATTTATTTACTTATTAAGTATTATATACTTATTATCTATAAGCTAAGAATTATATTATTAACCTCTTCTTATAGTATAAGCCTAAAGACGTTAATAACTATTACTACTATAAGCTTATATTATATTATCTATTTTATAGTATAGATAACTTTCTTATAGTTAAGAGTAAGTAATATAATAATAATAACTAGTTAGGCGTATAGGAAGCCTAAGTTAAGTTTAATCCTAAAGTTAATACTATAAATAATAGCCTAGATAATAAAGAAGATCTTTAAGTAGAAGAGTCTATCTATAAGGTAATCCTAGCTAATAATAATAGTAATATTAATAAGATTAATATATTTTAGAGTAATATAGCTGCCTACTTACTTAATTATAATAGCTAGAATATTAATATTTATAAACAGCTTAGCTATTACCTTATTAATATAGCTACTAACTAGAGTAATTAAATTAGCTAGTATACTATTCTATTAGACTAGTAGACGTAGTAGAAGGCTAAGAACGTAGTCTAGCTTACTATTTAAACTTTAGCTATAAAGGATAATCTAGTTAAAAAGTAGTATATCTTCTTTAACTATATTATTAACTACTTTTAGGATATTTTAAATAGTAAGTTATAGGATCTACTATTCTTTAGTATTAATAGTAAGAGTAGTACTAGTAAGACTTTTATAGTAGAGGTTATCTATAAAGCATTACTTAAGATAGCTAAAGTAGTAGGTTATATAGATCTTATTATTTAAGTAGCTCTAACTAGTATTACTACTAATAATATTACTAGTTAGACTCTTTACTTACTATTTTATTTACTAGTATAGTCTAAGTTTATAGCACTCTTAGCTAGTAACCTTTCTATATTATAAGCTTATCTTTATAAGAAGCTCTATCTCTTTATTAATAAGAAGTTAATAATTAGGTTACGTTAGTTAAGCTAGATCTCTTATCGTCTTTAGTAAATCTACCTTAACTCTACTTACTATAATAGCTTTAACTTTAGGTTCTTTAGCGTTATCTTTATAGGTAATTTCTTCTAGATCTTACTTATTACTAAGAAACTACTATTTAATACTAATAAGACGCTTAAGAGTATTAATTATATTAATAGCTAGTAACTATACTAGAAGTTTAAGACTATAGTTAAGCTTAAATAGGTAATATAATAGTAAAGAGACAATTAGGCTATATTTTATATAGCCTTTAGCTATATCTATATTAGTAAGGTTATAGTTAATAACTAGAAGCTACTTATAACGCGTATATTATTATAGGTACTTACCTATAGTAAAGATATTTAGCTTTAAGATAACGCTATTTATTTATATCTAAAGTATAATAATATTTAGTAGTATAATTACTAGAAGCTCTATAAGATTAGTAACTTAGTCTTACTTATTAAGGTATCTTATATAAGGCGTAATATAGAGAAGGCTAATACTTAAACTACTAAGAACTTATAAGTAGAGTTCTATATATTAATTAACTACTATATTATATTAATAGAGAACTACTAGACTAACAATCGCCTCTTTAATAGATTATTTAGTTATATTTATAATATTATATAGCTTATAAGTACTATTAACTACTATTAAGAGCTACCTATTACTATCTTTATTACCTTTAATAATTATACTAAACTATTTTTTATTAAGCAAAATAGTAAAAAGCTTATCTCTATCTTACGTTTAAAGTAAAACTAGACTACTTTAAGTATTACTATTTTATATACCTAGTTCTTATTAGTACTAAGTTATACTATTTTAGTATATAAGAGTTAGAGTATCTTACTTAATTATACTATACTATCTATCTCTTATAAAGTAGACTTCGCTCTAAGTATTAGCTACGTTATACTATCTTACGTTTATACGCTTAAAGGTATCTTATTTATAGAGTAATTTAACTTAAAGTAGTTTAATATAAAACTCTTAAAGATAATATAGATATAGGCTAAAGATAAGTAGTATTAAAAGTTGTTCTATTTAGGTAAAGTAAGTTATTCTTATTACCTTCTTAAAGTTAAACTAATAATATTTAGAACTACTCTATCTTTATATCTTTTTACGCTAAGGCTAAGGCTTTTAGTATATTACTTATTTAAATATTATTACTACTAGCTAGCTTATTTAGTATATCTCTACTAAGTAGTATATAGTAGTAAGCTAAGATAAGTAAAGATATTACTATAGGCAACAACTAGGAGTAGTAGTAACTTTTTATTATAATATATAATAACTATAAACTAGCTATTACCTAAGAGTAGTAGAACTTATACTTTAACTATACTAACTATACTACTTAGTATACTAAGACTTATAAGTACTAGCCTAACTATAATATCTATAAGTACTATTATAATAGGGTTACTAGTAACGCTAACTATTATCTCTATATATAATAGTATATAAGCTATAGTATAGAGAGGAATAAAAAGAGCTTCTTTATAATAACTTAAGATAGCTCTACTATTAATAATAGAGTATACTCTACTTACTAAAGTAGGATTATAGTATAATAATAATAAAGGAGAAGTATAATAGTTTACTTTTACAATATATATACTAGTAGGCTTCGCTAGTACCTAAAAATATAATATAATAAGTATTAAGTGCATTTATAATAAGTATTACGTGTATCTAAATACTAGCTACGATCGTTTCTTTGCTGCGTAATGTTTTTAGGCTATTTATGACTGACAGCTGATATTACTCCGCTATCCGACTTCCACTGCAACAGGATTAGCTACGGCTACGGTCTCCGTTAGATCAGGCTTATGTTGACCAAGACATGGTGTCCTATGTTTCACGGAGACGCTTTCTTGATGGACAGACAAACCTCAGGAAATCGACATCCGCTCCGCGGCATCATTCTTAGACACAGACTCGCCGAATCGTCCTATGTGTACGTGAACGTCTTGCTACAGCTTAAGCAGACGTACTAGACGAACAAGTCACAGAGATCCACGACCGTCGCGGTCATTGCGATATAGTTCTCGTACTTCAACAGCGGATGTGATCGACGGTAATTGGGAGGCAGCGGTCTCGCAACGTCTCTTCGAGGAGGGTTCGCAGTGCTGTATACGGCGAGAGAATGGGTGCAAGTCGGCGTTGAACATTGCCGTCGAACAGTGGGTGTTGGGTATGACAGGAATTCGTGTACTTACCTGCAATGCCCCGCCTTTGCTGTACACCACTTCTTGAAAGGCCGGGTGGGCGTCGTGAGTCAAGCTCGAGTCTCCTGTACGCAGTTGTGGAAGGACGTCGACGGCTCACGGCCGCGAGAACCCCTTAATGTAACGCTGGTTCCGACTGGGCGTAGCTGAGTCCACTGTCGTATCGATGCATACGCAAGGCATGAGCTGAACTTGTAACTCTGTTGGTCCTATCCTAGCACAATTACGTGATGTTCGCATTTTCACCAACATCCGATCCGCATCCTTCGAACACACTACCGTCCCGGACTGTGGCGATGATTTGGAGTTTATACGGCTGATGTGGCTTGTCGGTGTCGTAGTCAAGCAAGACCAGCCACATTCTTTGATGTGAGGCAGTTGTTCTCCACATCTCGCCACTACCATCTACCTCTTCCTCATCAACACCGATAACCCCACGCTGTGTCAGTCCAAGTACTGATGAAGATACTATCGTGCGCACAGCCGGTACATTGCTAACGCTACCTGAACCACCTTAAAAGCATGAAACGAGTATCTGTGTTCCGAAACCAGGTGCTTCTTCGTACTTGCGCGAACATTCTGTAGGGCGTAGTAATAATCGGAGAGCAATCGTGATACGCTGGTTACCAGCTAGTTGAAGTGTCACTATATGGATCGTCGGGTGCCCTCTATCTAGGGTGCTTCGGGTATGGACGTGGTGTAAGTTATTTGGACCGTCACATAGGTGGTGGAAGGTAGCCCTGGGAGAGCGCACATGCTGGTCGACCTCTGGATGACGTTATGGAGCGATGGCTTCGCTTGGCTGACGGCGCTCTTTCCTACCAAGAGCCTTGAGTGATAGAAGTGATTTCCTGCCTATGGTTGAAATGCGTGTGTACGCAAAGCTCCTTGTTCATCTGCACTGCTTTGTGCGTGTAATGGAAAAAGGGCTTTGACCCACTCGTCACATGAATCCAGGATGCGCTCAGGATGGCGCACAAGCCCTTTGAAGCAATACCGATCCTTCGTATATGGGGAAACTCTAGCAAACTGATACCGTCGACGAATCCTCAAAACAGGTTAGGAAGCACCTGCCGACTTAACGAGTGTGCAAAACCCTAGTATGAAAACTTGTAGACATCGTGGCCAAACAAGACTGAATCATGGATGGAGTCATGGTATTTGAGGAGCTCGAGGACCGCGTCGCATCGTTCTGTGCCCACCTTCATAAGCTCGTTCTAGACCGACCTACTGCTGACCATATATACCCGTGCGCAGAACGCGCAGTAACATGAGCACAGACTCGTTGCTGTTGCGATAAGCA
>Ga0210040_10008790_pt1 | contig 11877 bp, 9 predicted proteins | sample CryGeyCG12114_NA_FD_185462 | JGI IMG/M metagenome (GOLD analysis project Ga0210040, IMG submission 185462) | Groundwater microbial communities from aquifer - Crystal Geyser CG19_WC_8/21/14_NA (SPAdes) (version 2) | ecosystem: Environmental > Aquatic > Deep subsurface > Groundwater | place: USA... | reverse complement strand
GGACGAGCCAGTCTATAAGACTGCTCATCGTGATAGTTTGAATAGAGAGGAGGTTCTCGTGGTATCGTGGGCAGTCGTTTGTTGCTGTTCCAAAAACCGGATGACCTGCCCTACCGTTGTTGAGTACTCAGCCTTGCCAAGGCTGTCGGATCCCTGCAGTGTTTAGAATCATGTGCCCAACCTGAAGCACGAGGAGACAAAGATGCGCACAGCAAGAAGGTTCAGAAGTAGTTTCACATACACCACTGACGATTGATTCAAACCCAACGGAGGATGTTGCTATGCATATGCAATAGGTATGTATATGGCAATTAATTAGGTCTCGTTGTTGCCAGACGGGCAGCTGCCGAGCATCAACCTACCTACCTACCTAGGTATGCATACCTGAAAATGCTACTTTCCGTGCAACGCCCCAGTCAGTTAGAGTAACAGAAACGCGCCTTGTGCCCTACACAATCACGTTTCTTCGGATCCAGAGCCTCCATGCAAAACCCCAGAGTATGATAGCAATTCCTACACTCGCGGCACAGCCCCATGCCCACCAAGCGAAACATGCGTAGCCCGTACACTCGTTGCCGCCACTGGCGTTAGAGTAGCCAAGACTATACACAATTGACCAGACCGCTGCTCCTCCTGCTGGCATCATAGCAACAACGCCCCAATTTGTGGCAAAGTTTTCAACTCCCCAAACAACGCTGATAATGATGGGAACAAGAGAGAACGATGCGCCGTAGCCGAGGCCGAGTAAGCCTGATGACAGCAGAAATAATGATGGGGTGGCAGGTGTCATGAACGGAAGGGCGAGGTTGATGAAGGACAAGAAAAGCAGGAATGCTGACGGTAACAAAAGTACAAGGCGAGAGAAGCTGACGCGAGTGCTGGGTGGGTTCTCAGGCTGTGAAGCCGGAGCGAAGAGATCGGAGAGGGAGCCAGTGAATAATCTTGCCAACGTCGAGGTGATGGCGATGATGCTGACGTGGGTTTCTGGCCGACCAGCAGGCGGATCGCCATCTGGGTCAAAGTATGTCCTTGGTGTTAAAGTAGGAATTATCGTGCCTAGATTGTTGATGTATGCTTCGCCCGGTCCGGTCAGAAGGAAAAACCCAGCCGCCAAAAGCCACATGGTGCGGTCGGTGAGGAAGGAGTGAGTCGCGTGATTGAGAAGCCAGGACTTTTTGCGCCGCAAACGGTTTTCTTCGTCCCGCTTCTTGAAGAGCACAGATTCGGATAAACGGAGATCTGCTTCTGAGGAGTGGTCCGAAGCTGCATCTGCTTCTGAATCAACGGCTGTGCCATAGTTCCGATGGCCATTGCCGTTTGCGTCGTTTCGAAAGAAGTCGCTGTCTTCGAGAAGGCCACTCCGCTCGAGCTCTTCCACACCCCGATCAATGAGCTCTTCCTCGTTCACGATTCGCAGACAAAGGGTACCGAGGATACCCACTCCGATCAATATGCCAGCCAGGAAGATGAAGAACTTGAAGACGTCCACTCCACCTCTGTGACCATTAGGCAGTTTAGTGTAGAGTAGACGAGCTCCAATCTGGCTTTGCCACATACCACTCAGACCAAATGCAGCGATGGGTACGGCAAGCATGAAACCTCTATATTTTGCCGTCGAGAAATTTTTCGCGCATGTAGCTACCGCGGAAAGATACATGCAACTTGTGCCAGCTCCGATGCCGATGAAAGCCAATATCATGATGCCGAAAGGCCAGCCTGATCCGCCTTCAATGGCGTCCGATGGCGGACCTGATCTGTATGTGAAAGCCGCGAGCAGATACCCAGCTCCAAATAGGAGCCCAGCAAGTAAGGACAGAGGCGGAGGAGAGTATCTGTCGCATAGATAGCCGAAGAGCGGGACTGGCAAGTACATGGCCAGTTCTGCAGTGATAGAGACCGCATTGACTCGGTATTGGGTATAGTGAAGGTCTTTTTGGAAGCGAGGACCATACAGCGAAAAGGAAGTGATAGATCCAGCACACAAACTGTGATATTATCAGCGGTTGTCCAATGATCGGCGGGTTACTGGAACGTTATCCTTACCAGCTCAATACTGCGCAGACGAAGCTTGTGACTCGCGTGACCTCTTTGCGCATCCTCCTCCGGTCTCTTTCGATGATGCCCTCGGCAACCTCACTCATCAAGCTGACATCGTCGTCAAGAAGGCTTCTATGGCCTTCAACTGAGCGGTTCGAGCGGACAGTCCTGTTCGCGTCGAAATCGAGGGTAGTTATTCTGGGGCCTGGTGAGGGAGAGGTTGGAGCCATGGTGGCAGGCGCAACGTAACCACTGTTGCCACGGTGCGGAAGTGGTCCTGAGAATAATGCCTTCGAGCTACGGCATCATAATCCTCTGTGAGCGGGCGCAGGATAAAGATGACTGTGGTACACAATACAAATATGCCGTGAAGCGTGTGGGCGTACAACGTGATGGGTGCCTTTCGACTGTAGAGGGAGATGATGCAATGGAGAACGCGCTCAGGCTGCCACTAACTAGCAGTCTGCCCCACGATGCCGAGGATGCCAAACATGGAGCCCTACAGGTACGCACGTGCCACGCTCCTGCCTCCATTGCTATCTCCTGGTCGTCCAGATGTAGACATGTACCACGTGTCTTGCCCAACCACCGGTTCAAAGTCACAGCTTCAATATTGAATGCCTTGTTAGATCCTTCTTGGATTCATACATAGATATTGGCCAATCAGGCTCTACTGCGTCGACTTCAGCGGTGAGGTTGATCACTTGTCGTACGCGGCCTTTCACGCCTTCGACTTGAGACACAGCTAGGTATTCAGGCATTATATTCACATATGGCGAATCAACCACCTAGGTATAAGCACAAGTGAGTGAAGCATAAGTCGTCCAGCTCTCTGAGCAGACAAAGTCCACAACTGCTCAACAGGGCCTCTCAGAGCGCGGCGCCGCCACGATTCTCAAATCATTCTCATATTCCAATACATGCTCAATTCATATATGCGGCGGTTACCACAACGTCTACATCGACGGGAAGACCCTTCCATGCCCCGGTAAATTAACGGATCCCACGTTAGTCTGAGTATCACTGCGCTTCATGCCATCCTCTGCTTCGGCAATTTGGGGATCCAAACCCAAACCACCAAACAAACGACCAACATAGCCAACACAATCGGCTGCAACACAATCACACCCTTTGCATTGGCAATAGCACCCACCACAAATGGCAAGACGCATGCCCCGCTCGCACCCATCGCGGCTGCGAATCCGATGCTCGCTACATGCAAGTGCTTGGGCAGCAGTTTCGTTAATGCCACCACCGCCGCTGGGAACAACGGACCCAGGAAGAATCCGAGCAATCCAATCATCACTGCGCTAACCACGAATTGAGGAATGAGCCAGAACATGAGCTGCAGCGCAACACACGCCGTAATATAAGTAGCGACCGCGTGCTTCTCTGTCTTGAATAGCCGCGCCGTGACAAATCCGAGAATAAGACGCCCAACCGTGATCCCAAGCCAGAAACCAGTAGACGTCATACCAGATGCAAAAGGTGAGCCATGGCGGACGCGAAGCATGAAGACGACGATCCATCCTCCAATCGACACTTCGATACCGACGTAGATCAGCAGAAAGACCGCCGTTAGAATAGTGACCTTGTTCTTCAAAGCTTCCGCAGTCCTGCTCCTCCCGTTGCGGAAGGGGTTCATCTTCTGCCACTTCGTCTTCTCTTTGAGGTGCAGTCCCCCGTTTGGTGTTGAATGGGCCGAGTCTTCGAGATCTCCCACTCCGCCTGCTTGCGGATGCGAAGCAAGATATGCCTTGGCATCTGCCTTCCAGAATGCACTCACCAGGATGACCACTTCCAGCGCTGCCGCGCCGACCATCAGGTAGTAGAACTCATACCACATCCAACCCGCCTTCGTAAGGACGGTTGTTGCAATAAGAGGACTGATCGCCGCACCGAGTCCATAGAAACCATGTAGAAACCCCAAGACTTCATTCGCGTTTGCCATATCGCCGACCCAAGCGTTCCAAGCACTGTCCCCCAAGCCGTTGCCGAAGCCTGCCAAGCTGAAGACGACAACAAGTACTGGGTACGGAGGATGCAGACAAATGGCCATATATGCGATGAGATGCGCAAACGACATCATGACCGCCACGCCTCGCTGACCGAGCCGCATGTGAATCATGTTGTTCAACAGTGCTGAAGTCGTATATCCTACGATTGGCGAGAGGAAGACCAAGCTTATGATTGTGTAATTGACATTATAGTATGTCTCAAGGTACGGGATTAACGCACCATAAGCTGCATCGTTGGCCCCGAGAATGATGAAAGAGTAGAATGTTGCGAGGACACGGAGCAAGTTGATGCGTGGCGAATTCCATTTCTGATGTTGTGATCTGGCCGCAGACGGCTCAGATGACGGAAGAACGTCGACAGTCGGTAGCTCTTCATGTAAAGGACGAGATTGCTCTTTTGGATCTTGTGGAGTGTAGGGATAAACGTGCTTGGGGTTCTCGGGCATCTCGATTACCATTGTCGATGAACCCCCCAAGGAAGTTCCATTGTTGTTACACAATTGCATTGTTTGATGGCAATGCAATCTTGACTGAATAGTTTGATTGTGAACAGAGAATGCCTCTCTTTCTTAGAATGGGGCAACCACGAATACCGTATTAGACTTGGGATATAACAGCCCAAAACTTGAGAATAGCCAATGTCAAGGAAACGAGCGTGTTAGCAAAATGTCAGGCAGAAGCGCAGACGATATTGACGTATGAACGGCTGATGGATTAGCTAAATAGAATGCCTACTGTGCATCCACGCCTTTACAATAATGAGTAATTCGGAAACGACAGCAGACGGCGTTTCTCTCGCAGAATATGTGGGTGCACATACTTCAGGTTAGCATCAACGGCTGGATGTCAGAAAGAGGACATTTCCGACCGAGGTTTAGCCATGGACTCAACCAGGCAAGCGGACCGTGTTCCGAACAATGCCAACACACTGGCAGCGATCTGAGGGGGACGAAGGTAGCGGATAGGAACTGGTCGGGGATAGATATCCTCCAGGGTCAGCAGATCCGCATCGTTCAGTGACAGATTTATCTAAATACGAAGCAAATATCTTTCGATGGTGCTTACCTGGTCGCATGAAAGTCCATGCATAATTGACGAAGCATGGATTCTGGTTAACTAGGGGTCATTGATTTGTTATAGCACCAGGCCGGCATGAATGGAATGGTACGTGCTTCCCATTTCTTCGAGCATGTCACTGACTGACGAGGAGTCAATCAGCTTTCAGGAGGACGAGCTGTACCCCAAGCAGACAGGATATTTGCATGGTCGAAAAATCTCGCTCTTGTCTATCATTCCGACACGGAAAACTAACCCGTTGTTCTCTGCCAGGCGAGCTTGTGAAGTTGCCATACATTAAGATACTCGTTTGCCGGGACGCCATCGCTAAATCAAAAGAATAATATAGAATCATTTGGGGATTATATTAGTAGTCGGCGCCAGAGGGACCCATTTTGTCGTTAATGTCGAGCACGCTGTCAAAGGTTAGCATCTGGTAGTCAATATTCCGCACGACTCACGAGTATTGTTTTGTCAGGGTGCCCTCACCACCCTTCGCAAGATCTATGCTGAAAACATAGAAATTACCTTCGTTAGTGACCACTAAGATCTGAGGACCGTTGCTGCTCATGGCAACCACACTGCGTAATTGACCAGGTGAAGCACCGGATGCTGGCCTGGGTAGTCGGATCCATGCAAAGTCACGAGAAGGCTCCCACATCTCCGCAACGCCCTTTGGCAGATATCCACCAACAGTCGTGGCTAGGCTGGTTCCAACGTTCTGTGAAGTGCGCCGAATCAGACCCATGAAGGTGCCATTCGGCTTTCTGGAGCTCAACGCTGCAGGCTCGTCTTCGTCCTCTTCATACCCGTTAGGTCCCAGCATGGTGTCACTGCCTTGACTTAACCTTCTGGTAAACGCATTAGTCGTCTTCCTTGGCGGAGAAGGCTCGTCTGGTGGGGGCGTATTCTGCGGCCCGATCTTGAAGACATGTATTGTCTCACTTGCTGACGACACGCACAACAGGGTCGAGGTGATATTGAATGCCATGCTGAAGATTCGCGAAGGCATTGAGCCACGTCGAAACTGATACATCTTGTTCCCGTCAGGTACCGAGAATATGCGTATAATTGTACCTTTATCTGAAGCTGTTGCCATTACTGTTCCATCATTGTTGAATTGTATGCAAGACAGAGGCGACCTGTGAGCTTCCACGACATTGATAGCTTCCAGCTTGACGGTATCAAATAGGAGGACCTCGCCGCTCGTGGGCGCAACATGTGTGCTATTGGGTGGTGCGTGAGAAGGAGGCGCAAAAGTAGAAGCTGCTTTCTGAGGCAGAGGATATGCAAGATAGCAATTGTTGGAGGAGGGTGACAGAGCAGAGATCGCTGTGATCGATATCAGCCACGTACTACGAAGTTGAATAACGCATGGACTTACCCATAGGATTCGGCGATGTCTCTATGGTATACAGCAGCTTCATGCTCGATATGTCATAGAGGTATATTTGGTCTTCCAGCACAATGACCAGTCTCTTCCTATTCAAACGCACGGCTAACACTGTGGTTGGGAAAGTGAGCTCGCATATTATGGAGTCTCGCTGCTACGATTAGCAAAGTTCTTGACGATCTCGAGACTGCGGTGCAAATGCCTTTGTGTTCTTGATTTGAAGTCTTCTGGGTGACAATATGAGTGCCACCAGAGATGTCGAGAAGAGCATCTCAAGTATTGCAATGTTTCCCTCTCTTGTTTCGTAACATTTTGCGAATGGATCCGTTGTGAATATTCGAAAGCCCCTTGAGGTACCTACTTGGGTTAGCAAAACCACTGAAACGGCCAATCTGTATACTTGCCTACTGCCAAATGGCTATAATCCTGATTGAAAGTGACAAAGTTCATGGCCATGTTTGTGGATTGTCCTGGTCCGTCTATCTCATGCTATCGCAACGAAGAATCCATGGAGGGTGCTGCACGTGTATGGGACTGAGACAAGTGCCCGATCTGCAGACTGCTCGGACGTGGGTTCTTAGGTAAAAGATTGTGTCCTTCAAAGTGTTCAGTTCGTTTACCACAAGTCATGGGGAGAAAAGCATGAAGGGGAAGCGTGTACAGCAGGCGCTGAGCAGAAGCATGTGACGTTGTGTCGAGGCTGCCGATCGAGACCCTCATCAACCACGAACCCTTAAAGCGTCGCGTCCCATTTCAGGTGTCAATCAACAGTATCTTATCGGAGCTAGAAATCATTCTCGAAAAACACGTCGGTACTATATCAGCCAGTGCCCCGAAAACTCTCGGCCTACTAAGCTGTGTCTCCAGCTTCATTATCGCTTTGCCTGACTGACTCTGCACCATGCCGGACGCTATGGACCTCGATAACAGTGAGTCGCGTGGCACAAAGAGGACGGCAGAGGAAGCAGGTCTTGCTCCAGAGGGCCCTCGCCGTATCAGAGCACGTACACTGCCATCCAAAGGTAGGCCATTGCATTGCTAATGTAAGATTGAAGGCACTTGATCAAGATGTCGTCAACAAAATCGCTGCTGGTGAGATAATCGTTGCACCGATGAATGCTTTGAAGGAGATGCTCGAAAACTCTGTGGATGCAGGCTCAACCTCTATAGAAGTGCTTGTGAAGGAAGGCGGGCTCAAATTGTTGCAGATCACAGATAATGGCCATGGCATCGAGGTATATTCAGCACCGGGTTTCTCTCTATCTTGTGGCTAACGACCATTAGCGGGAAGACTTGCCCATCCTTTGCGAGCGTTTCACTACCTCAAAGCTCAAGCAGTTCGAAGATCTCATGTCAATTGGGACATATGGCTTTCGCGGAGAAGCCCTTGCATCTATCAGTCATATTGCCCACCTAAGAGTCACCACCAAAACAGTAGGCTCCAGTTGCGCATGGCAGGCACACTATGCGGATGGCAAACTTGTGCCTGCGAAGCCAGGCCAGAGTCCAGACCCAAAGCCGTGCGCAGGTCGTGTAGGTACACAGATCACCGTGGAAGACTTATTCTACAACATTCCAAACCGCAGACGGGCATTCAGATCTGCAAGCGAAGAGTATGCAAAAATACTTGATGTGGTCACCAGATATGCTGTGCATTGTGCTGGCGTGGCGTTTTCCATCAAAAAGCATGGCGAATCGGGTGCTGGATTTTCCGTGGCTGCAGCAGCTTCAGATTTGGACAGGATCAAGCAAGCCCATGGCACAGGTGTTGCAAAGGAACTCATGGAGATTGGTACTGAAGACACACGTTGGGGCTTTCGTGCCGCCGGCTACGCCTCGAATGCGAACTATCATGGAAAGAGGACGACAATACTGCTATTCATCAACCACAGAGCCGTGGAATCATCTACAGTAAGGAAAGCTGTCGAGCAAACGTACCAGATGTTCTTACCGAAAGGTGGCCATCCGTTTCTTTATCTGAGCCTCGATATTGACCCCAGCCGCGTTGACGTAAATGTGCATCCGACCAAGCGAGAGGTCCATTTCCTCAACGAAGACGAGATCATCGAGCTAGTTTGCGCGGACATTCGGGAACGACTCGCGAAAGTCGATACAAGCCGCACGTTCAAAACGCAAACCTTGCTTCCTGGTTTGACTCCCATGACACCTATCAACCCTCGAGCAAGGGTCGCGAGCGAGAGTCCTCATACAGAGGAAAGGACGGGTGCTAAACAATCTGTCACGAAGAAGCCGTATGAGAACAGTCTGGTGCGGACCGACTCAAAAATGCGCAAGATTACGTCCATGCTTCCTCCTGCTTTAATAGCAGGTGCTTCTGTAGGAGAGGGCACTTCGAGCGCACCAGAAGGTCTACGTTATGTTACGACGGATAGAGAGCAAGTACAAATTCGCCTAACCTCGATCAAGTCTCTACGCGCAGAGGTTAGAGACGCGATGCACAATGGCTTGACCGAAGTGTTTGCCTCGCTCACCTATGTCGGTGTGGTGGATGACCACCGTCGGCTTGCTGCCATACAGTCTGGGGTGAAGCTGTTTCTTGTGGATTATGGTCTGACCGCGAACGAGTTTTTCTACCAAGTTGGGCTTACTGACTTTGGCAATTTTGGCCGAATCAAGCTCAATCCAGCGCTAGATCTCAGAGAATTGTTGAGTATTGCAGCGAAAGTCGAGATCGAAATGACACCTGGTTGTGCTCATCTAAAGGAACAGCAGCTGGTTGACAAGGTCCACAAACAACTCATCGGGAAAAGAGAAATGCTAAAAGAATACTTCTCAATCGAGATCTCGGATGATGGCGAACTCGAGACCATCCCTTTGATGATGAAAGGCTATACGCCATGCATGGCAAAGTTACCAACCTTTCTTCTGCGACTGGGCCCGTTTGTCGACTGGACAGACGAGCAAAGATGTTTCCAGACCTTTTTGACAGAGTTGGCGAGATTTTATGTGCCGGAGCAGCTACCTCCTCGACGGAGAAAAAACGATGAGAGTCCAAACCAAGAAGGAGATGTGACAAGTCAAAGGAGGAAGGAGATGGAGTACGTGCTTGAGCATGTGCTGTTCCCTGCTTTCCGATCGAGGATTGTGGCGACGAAGGGTATGCTGAATGGTGTCGTCGAGGTCGCGAACTTGAAAGGCTTGTACAGAGTTTTTGAGCGGTGCTGACACCCTAGCAGCACGTGCTAGCATCTATGATGGGCGTCTCTGCTGAACATGAGACGGAGCGACAAGGCTGAAAGTCTTGGCTTGCTGTGTTGGGCGCGGTAGAGGACAACAAATACACAGAGGTAGATAGTCACGTCCGGTGCCCTAGATTGGACGCCATGTCACACCTGTAAAGGCGTCAATTCTTACTTTCAGAGGCGTCGTTGAGGAGTAAGCATTAGTGTCAGCAACGCGGCACAGGCTGAGATTGCTGACCATGGGACAATACTTGGCATGCCTTCAGCTTGGTGTCAGCTACGTAGGTCTTACATTTTCAGCTTATGGCTGGTTGAACAGTGTATCTACAAGGCATGAAAGAACCCACTTCGAATTTGCTGACGGATGCTTTGCAATACATTCATTGGATAAGCTCGGGCGAATGAACCATCCGGCGGACGAATTTCCGGCCTCCGCGAAATCAGGAGATGAGTCTTATATCCTTCTCAGCTGCTGTATGCGTGCTTACCCTCATCACAACGCACGACGGAATCATCCTGCTCATCTCTGTCGCTTTATCGTCAGTATCAGGCACCGGCGATCTCGATGGCTGCGAAGAAGACCGTCCTCATAACAGGATGCTCGCAAGGCACCTTAGGCGACGCATTGGCGCAAGCATTCCATAGCAGAGGGCTCCGTGTTATAGCCACTGCACGAAACACAGCGAAGACAGTACACCTCCAGGCTTTAGGCATGGATGTCCTAAGCCTAGACGTCCAGTCGTCGGATTCCATCGCCAGCTGTGTATCAAAAGTATCAGCAATGACAGACGGCCGTCTCGACATCCTCATCAACAATTCAGGAGGCGGATACAATATGCCGCTAGCAGACGCTTCCATGCAGAAAGGAAAGGAGCTCTTCGATCTCAACGTCTGGTCGGTGCTGGCAACTTGTCAGGCATTTTTGCCCTTGCTTCTCAAGGCCAAAGGCATAATCGTCAACCACTCTTCCGTCACCTCCATCCTGCCTCTACCTACCAACGGTCTCTATAACGCGTCAAAAGCGGCTGTTTCAGTCATGACCGACACTTTACGCCTCGAGTTGGAGCCGTTCGGAGTAAGAGTCATCGATATGAAAACCGGTTCCGTCAAGTCGACCTTCTTTGACAATGTGAACCAAGGCATAACACCGAAGCTGCCAAAGGATTCAATATATTACCCCGCTCGGGAACAGGTAGAGCGAGTCATGAGCGGGGAAACTTTTCAGGATGCGATGCCGGCGGATGCATGGGCGAGGTTGGTCGTGGCCGACGTGTTGAAGAGTCAGCCTCCAGGGCAGATATGGAGGGGTACTAACGCTTGGTTGATCTGGTTCGGAAGGCGGTTCATGCCGTTTTATTACTTTGATAGTATGCTGTCAAAGTTGAGCGGCATGGACGTGCTGCGGAAGAGATTGGCAGGGCAGGCAAAGTCATAGTGGAGGACTATCATGGGACCACCTCTTCATATTTTGCCGTAAGTGGATACGCTGGTAGGCATTGAGTTGACCGGTTGAAGGAGGTCGATGGGACATCGAAGGCAGGCGGCATCTACGTCCAAGGCGTTGAGGTAGGGTTGAACAGCAATGCTCCGACGAGAAAGGTCGACATGTTTGTCCTCAATCTAAGCTGTACAATAGTCTCTAGCGTGAATACCAGCCTTTGGACCGGACCCTCCGCAGATAGTGAACCCTCCGTTGCGGCAATCTCAAAGCCATGCTAAACAAAAGATGACAACTTCGGTTGCTAGCAGAGGAGTAGGGCGTACAAGTAGAAGGACGAAAGCTGTCAGTCCTCGGCTCATCGCCTGCTATTGTTCCGAAGGCGGTCCCAGGAAGAGGCTAAAAGCCTGGAGTTGGGGTATGTGTGGGAGCGCGTGATCGATCCCACGTCTGCGGTATTGGGCAGACCCATCGTGTCAAAGTTTTAAGTGAGTGCGCGAAATATCCAGCAGCGCGAGAGGCAGAAAAATAATAGGGTTGCTGGATCGCCTGAGGAAGGGGGTGACACCAGATTGATAGATTGGATTATGCGTGGATGAAGAGCGGCAGCATAGGCAACAGTGGCACACTCTGCATCTACCATGTGCCCGTGCGACCCTGCTTGTTGTTGGGCAACCTCTAAGAGGTCTGCCTTAGCATCAACATGACTCTGGGACATAGGACAGCCTTGAG
>Ga0210040_10008789_pt1 | contig 11878 bp, 8 predicted proteins | sample CryGeyCG12114_NA_FD_185462 | JGI IMG/M metagenome (GOLD analysis project Ga0210040, IMG submission 185462) | Groundwater microbial communities from aquifer - Crystal Geyser CG19_WC_8/21/14_NA (SPAdes) (version 2) | ecosystem: Environmental > Aquatic > Deep subsurface > Groundwater | place: USA... | reverse complement strand
GATGGAGCGGCAGATCTCGTCGGTGTTCAACCCGGTGGCGATCAGCTCGGCCCGGGAGGCGAAGTCGATGCCGTAGAAGCAGGGCCACTTCACCGGCGGGGAGGAGATCCGCACGTGGATCTCGGTGGCGCCGGCCTCGCGGAGCATCCGGACCAGGGCCCGCTGGGTGTTGCCGCGGACGATCGAGTCGTCGACGACGACCAGCCGCTTGCCGGCGATGACGTCGCGCAGGGGGTTGAGCTTCAGCCGGATCCCCAGCTGGCGCAGGGTCTGGCTGGGCTGGATGAAGGTCCGGCCGACGTAGGAGTTCTTCACCAGTCCCTGTCCGTAGGGGATCCCGGACTGCTCGGCGTAGCCGATGGCGGCCGGGGTGCCGGACTCCGGCACCGGGATCACCAGGTCGGCGTCCACCGGGAACTCCTTGGCCAGCGTCCGGCCCACCTCGACGCGGACCGAGTGCAGCCGCTTGCCGGAGATGGTCGTGTCCGGTCGGGCGAGGTAGACGAACTCGAACAGGCAGCCCTTGGGCGCGGCCTCGGCGAAGCGGGTGCTGCGCAGCCCGGCGGCGTCGACGGCGATCATCTCGCCCGGCTCGATCTCGCGGATGAAGGAGGCGCCGACGATGTCCAGGGCCGCGGTCTCGCTGGCCACCACCCAGCCGCGCTCCAGCCGACCCAGCACCAGCGGACGGATGCCCTGGGGGTCACGGGCCGCGTAGAGGGTCTCCTCGTCCATGAACACCAGGCTGAACGCGCCCTTGAGCCGGGGCAGCACCTGCGTTGCCGCCTGCTCGATCGTCAGCTCGGGGTAGGTCGACATCAGCGCGGTGACCAGGGACGTGTCGTTGGTGGAGTCGTGGGTGCCCTGGTGGCTCCAGCTGTGGGTGATGCCGCCGGGGACCAGCGAGTCCTCGGGCCGGTCACGGTCGGCGAGCCACGTCTCCAGCTCCGCGGTGTTGGTCAGGTTGCCGTTGTGGCCCAGCGCCAGACCGCCGGACGCGGTGGGCCGGAACGTCGGCTGGGCGTTCTTCCAGACACTGGCGCCCGTGGTCGAGTAGCGCGCGTGGCCGATGGCCAGGTGCCCGCGCAGCGAGTTCAGGGTGGTCTCGTCGAACACCTGGGACACCAGGCCCATGTCCTTGAAGACCATGATCTGGGAGCCGTTGCTGACCGCGATGCCGGCGGACTCCTGCCCGCGGTGCTGGAGGGCGTAGAGCCCGAAGTAGGTGAGCTTCGCGACCTCCTCGCCGGGCGCCCAGACGCCGAAGACCCCGCAGGCGTCTTGGGGTCCGCGATCTTGGGGGTCGAGGTCGTGGTTCAGCCGGCCGTCTCCGCTCACACTGCACCCTAACGTCCAGCGGCCGCCAGAACTTCCCGCGCGCTGCTGGCCTTCCCCGCGCCGCGGTGGCCGGCCACTACCCTTCTGCGCATGTCTGCCTGGAAACGGCCGCGTGCGCTGAGCCTGAGCGGGTGGTCCGGCGTGCTGGGGTCCAGCCGGTCCAAGATGGTCGACCTGCTCGTCCAGAACGGCGCCCAGCTGGCCGGCGTGGTGTCCCTGGTACTGCTGTTCGCCGCCGGCACGGCCGGCCGGCTGGTCGGGGTGGCCGTCGGACTGGTCGGGCTCGTGCTGGTCGGCTGGCTGCTGCGCCGCAGCGCCACCTGCCGGCCCGAGCTGCTCGGTGCCTACGTCGGCGCCCGGCTGGTGCTGCTGGTGGCGGTCACCGGTGCGCTGCTCGCGCGTCGCCCCGACGACCCGGTCTGGATCTGGCTGGGCACCGGGCTGGCCCTGCTGGCCGTCCTCGCCGAGAGCTCGCTGCGCAGCATGCTGACCAAGACCGCCACCGTGGCGGTCAACCTCCCCGGGGTGCCGACGGTGCCCGAGCCGCCCTTCCCCAGCCAGACGCTGCCCTGGGCGACCGTCGGCGTGCTCGCCCTCGGCTGGGTGCTGGCCCTGGTGGCTGCGCCCGGCTGGCTGCACCTGCTCGCCGGGCTGCTCGCCCTGGCCGTCGCCGTCGTCCTGGTCGTGCACGCCGGCCGGGCGAACCTGGTGGCCCGGCGCGCGGCCCGGGGGCTGCGCAAGGCCCTGGTGGCCTACCGGCCGGCCTTCGTCGTCTACTACGCGACGGTGGTGGGCGCCCGCTACCAGCTGGGGATGTGGCTGCCCTACCTGGAACGGCTCGGGGTGCCCTTCGTCGTCATCACCCGGTTCCCCGAGACCGTGCCGGTGATCGCCTCGTTGACCTCGGCCCCCGTCCTGGTGCCCCGCAAGAACAGCACCGTCGGCACCCTGGACCAGCTGGTGGTGCCGTCGATGAAGGCCGCCTTCTACGTGCAGGGCAGCTCGGCCAACGCCTTCTTCCAGCGCTACCGGCAGCTCACCCACGTCTGGCTCAACCACGGAGACTCCGACAAGGCCGCCAACTTCAGTGCCCGGCACGCCACCTACGACAAGCTCTTCGTCTCCGGTCAGCAGGGCGTGGAGCGCTACGCCGCCCACGGCGTGCACGTGCCGCCCGAGCGCTTCGTCGTCGTCGGGCGGCCGCAGATCGAGCGGATCGAGGTGCGCGACGAGCCGCTGCCGCCCGGGGAGCCGCGAACGGTGCTCTACGCGCCGACGTGGCGCGGGGGGCGGCCGGCGACCAACTACTCCTCGCTCCCCCTCGGCGACGGCATCGTGGCCGGCCTGCTGGCCCGGGGCGCGACCGTGATGTTCCGTCCGCACCCGCTGAGCTACAACGAGCCGGAGGACGCCGCCCGCATCGCCCGGATCCAGCAGCGGCTGGCCACCGACCAGGCCACCACCGGGCGGGCGCACGTCTGGGGGCCGGCGGCGGAGACCGAGCGGGACATCCCGGCCTGCATCAACGCCGTCGACGCCCTTGTCACCGACGTCAGCTCGGTCGCCTCGGACTTCCTGGCCTCGGGCAAGCCGCTCGCGATGGTGGCCATCCGCTCTTCGGGGACGGCGTTTCCCGACGAGTTCCCGATGGCCCGGGTCTCCTACGTCATCGAGAAGGACCTGTCGACCTTGGATACGGCCCTGGACCAGCTGCTGGGCCACGACCCGCTGCGGGAGCGCCGGCTGGCCTACCGGCACCACTGCCTGGGTGAGCACGTCGGCCCGCGAGCCGCCGAGGAGTTCCTGCGGGTGGCCGGCGCCATCGTCGCCGGCCAGCGGTAGCGGCTCAGCCCGGCGAGCGCAGCGGCCCTGCCGCCGAATCCAGAGCACGAGGTCGTGGCCCAGGACGGCCAGCAGCGCACGCCGTCGGAGTGCTCATCGAGCTCCTCCGGCCGTGCAGCGCGCTCCGCCGCCCCGGGCCGCCGGCGTCATCGCGCGGTCAGTGCGCCGCGCGGTACTGCTCGATCAGCTCCGAGGACAGCCGTCCACGGGCCGAGACCTCCAGGCCCTGCTCCTCGGCCCAGGCGCGGACGGCCCGGGTGTCCAGCGGAGCCGGCTCGGACTTGCCGCCGCCGCTGCTGCGCCGGCTCACCTTGCGTGCCTTGTCGATGTAGACCTGCAGGTCCGCGCGCATCTTCTCGACGTTCTTGCCGCTGAGGTCGATCTCGTAGGACGTGCCGTCGAAGGAGAACGAGACGCTCTTGCCCTCGGCGTCGATCTCACTGCCATCCAGATCGTCATACATCTTGACGATGGTTTTCTGCGCCACAGTCGTGACCCTTTCCAATACCCCGAGTTGATCTGACGGAATCGAGTGTAGGCCTCGTCAACCGACGTCTTCTCGACGCGCCGGGCGCTTGAGCAGATCCTGAGGAAGAGAAGTCCCGAAATGGTCATTCCCGGGAGTTCCGAGCAGTTCAGGAGCGAAACTCTCAAGCGTTTGCCCAGCCCGGGTGCCGGATCAGCTGCGCCGGGTCCGCCAGACGCGCTCGAAGGGGAGCCGCCAGGCGTGCGGCGCGACCAGCTGGTGGATGGCGTTCGGCCCCCAGGACCCGGGCGCGTACGGCTTCACCGGCGGCGGGTTCCGCAGCAGCGGCTCCGACCGCTCCCACAGGCTCTCGATGCCCTCCGCCGTGGTGAACAGCGTGTGGTCGTCCCGCATGGCGTCCATGATCAGCCGCTCGTAGGCCTCCAGCACGTCGCCGGCGCTGTCGGTCTCCTGGGTGGAGAACTGCATGCTGAGCTTGTCCAGCTTCATGCCCGGACCGGGGCGTTTCCCGTAGAAGGAGAGCGAGACCTTGGACTCGTCGGCCAGGTCGAAGGTCAGGTGGTCGGGGCCGGACGCGCCCACCCCGGAACCGCCGGGGAACATCGACTTCGGCGCCTCCTTGAAGGCGATGGAGATGATCCGCTGCCCCTCCGCGAGCCGTTTGCCGGTCCGGCAGTAGAACGGCACCCCCGCCCACCGCCAGTTGTCGATGCCCGCTTTCAGCGCGATGAAGGTCTCGGTGTCGGAGTCCCGGGCCACCCCCTCCTCGTCGCGGTAGCCGCTGTACTGGCCGCGCACCACCTGGTTGGGGTCGAGCGGCAGCATCGAGCGGAAGACCTTGTTCTTCTCCTCGCTGATGGCCCGCGGCTCCAGCGCGGTCGGCGGTTCCATCGCCACGAAGGCCAGGACCTGGAACAGGTGCGTGACGACCATGTCCTTGTAGGCGCCGGTGGCCTCGTAGAAACCGGCCCGGCGGTCCAGCCCCAGGGTCTCGGGGATGTCGATCTGGATGTGGTCGATGAAGTTGCGGTTCCAGATCGGCTCGAACAACCCGTTCGCGAACCGGAAAGCCAAGATGTTCTGGGCCGCCTCCTTGCCCAGGAAGTGGTCGATCCGGAAGATCTGCCGCTCGCGGAAAGTCTCGTGCACCTGGTCGTTGAGCAGGATCGCGCTGCGCAGGTCGGTGCCGAACGGCTTCTCCATCACCACCCGCGAGCGCTCGACGAGGTTCGCCTCGCGCAAGGTGTTGATCACCGCGGGGGCCGCTGCCGGCGGGACGCTCATGTAGTGCAGCCGGCCGACCTCGCCGCCGAGCCGCTCCTCGGCCAGCCGGACGGCGTCGCCGAGCCCCTGCGGGCCCGCGCTCTGGGGCACGTAGGTCAGCCGCTGGGCGAACTGGGTCCACTGCTCGTCGGTCAGCGGGTGGTGGGTGAACTCGGTGACGGCCTGCCGGGCGAACTCCCGGAAGGAGTCCTCGGTGTGGTCCTCCAGCGAGGTGCCGATCACCTGGATGTCGGGCGCGAGCGCTGAGAGCGCGAGGTGCGCCAACCCGGGCAGCAGCTTGCGCCGCGACAGGTCGCCGGTCGCGCCGAACAGGACGATGACGTGGGGTTGCAGGACCTCCAGCCCGTTGCGCGAAGGGCGCGAGCCGGGAGCCGGGTAGGCGATCGTCTGGGCGTAGTTGGTGACCACGCCTGATGCTTGCACTCCCCGCAGGAGGTCACAACACGGGGTCCGGCAGCTGTAACGCGACCGACCCAGACCGCTGCCGCGCTGGGTCACCCCGCCTGTCCCTCCTGACCCCGGACCCGGACGCGGCGCCAGCGAGCGACCCGTCCTAGCCTGGTGCGGGTCAGCGCCCCCGTCCGGAGAGGCTCCCGGTGTCCCAGCCCCCGCGTCTGCCCGCGGCCCTGCCCTCCCCCGACGTCTCGTCCCCGCGTCGCGTGCTGGTGGCGCCGGACAAGTTCAAGGGCTGCCTGCCCGCCGTGCAGGTGGCAGCCGCGGTGGCCCGAGGGCTGCGGCGGGTGCACGCGGACCTGGACGTCGTCGAGCTGCCCGTCGCCGACGGCGGCGACGGCACCGTGGACGCCGCGCTGAGCGCCGGCTGGACCGAGGTCCGCTGCCCGGCCGCCGGGCCGACCGGGGAGCCGAGGACCGCCCGCTACGCCCGGCAGGGCGACCGCGCCGTCGTCGAGCTGGCGGCCGTCGTCGGCCTCGATCTGCTGCCAGGCGGACGGCTCGACCCGCTGCACGCCTCGACGCACGGGCTCGGCCTGGTGGTCCGGCACGCGCTGGACGCCGAGGTCCGCGAGCTGGTGCTGGGCCTGGGCGGCAGCGCCTCGACCGACGGCGGCGCCGGCCTGGTCCAGGCGCTGGGCGCCCGGCTGCTGGACGCCGACGGTCGGGAGCTGCCACCGGGCGGCGCCGCGCTGGCCGATCTCGTCTCGCTGGACCTCGACGGGCTCCGCGCTCGGCTCGCCGGCGTGCGGGTGCTGGTGGCCAGCGACGTCACCTCCCCGCTGCTCGGACCAGACGGCGCCGCCGCGGTGTTCGGCCCGCAGAAGGGGGCGGACTTCGCGCAGGTGGCGCAGCTGGACGCGGCGCTAGCCCGCTGGGCGGCCGTCGTCGGGACGGCCACCGGCACCGACCACGCCGCCCGGCCCGGCGCGGGCGCAGCCGGCGGCACCGGCTTCGCCGCGCTGACCCTGCTGGCCGGGGAGATGCGCTCCGGGATCGAGCTGGTGCTCGACCTCGTCGGCTTCGACGCCCGGCTGGCCGGTGTCTCCCTGGTGGTCACCGGCGAGGGCTCGCTGGACACCCAGTCGCTGGCCGGCAAGGCGCCGGTCGGGGTGCTCGACCGGGCCCGGGCTGCGGGAGTGCCCGTCGTCGTCGTCGCGGGCCGCAGCCTGCTGACGCCGGCCGAGAGCGCGGCGGCAGGCTTCGCGGCCGTCTACCCGCTGACCGCGCTGGAGCCCGACGTCGCCCGCAGCATCGCCCGGGCCGGCCTGCTGCTCACCGAGACCGGAGCCACGATCGCCACCGAGTGGCTGGGCTGAGCCCGGACGCACGAGACCGCCCGGCGCGGGTGCGCCCGACGGTCCTGGGGTCGAGCCTCAGACGGTCTGCGAGGTCTGCGCCGCGAGGTAGTGGCGCATCTCCGCGGCGTTCTCGTCGGCGGACCCGAGCGTCGGGTAGCCGAGCGGCTGACGGTCCAGCCGGGACCAGGCGCCGTCGGCCCGTCGGGCCTCGAGTGCGTGCAGCGCGGACGTGACGTAGTTCTTCAAGGGATCCTCCAGAGTTCGTGATGGAGGCGCCGTTGCCGTGGCCCGGACTGGTGCCGGGCGCTGCCTGGTGCAGCAACCGATCCCGCCGGGACATTCCCCGGGGCCCCCGGGTCAGCGGGCCGGCAGGTCGGCGATCCCCTGCAGCAGCAGCGCCTCGGCGACGCAGGCGGCCTCGAAGTCCTGCAGGTGCAGCGACTCGTCCGCCCCGTGGGCCCGGGTGTCCGGGTCGCCGACCGCGGTGACCAGCACGGTGGCGTCGGGGAACGCGGTGCTGAAGTCGGCCACCATGGGGATCGACCCGCCCTGCCCGATGAACACGGGCTCGACCCCCCAGGCCTCGGCGAAGGCCTGCCGGGCCACCTCGGCCACCGGCCCGTCGAAGGCGATCGTGCTGGGCTCGCCGGTGTCGCCCTCCAGCACGGTCAGCTGCGCCCCCCACGGCGTGTGCGCGTGCAGGTGCTCGACCAGCTTCGCCGAGGCGGCGCGCGCGTCGTCCCCGGGGGCGAGCCGCAGGCTGATCTTCGCCCGGGCCACCGGGGCGAGGGTGTTGGAGGCCCGGGCCACCGGGGTGGCGTCCAGCGCGATGACCGCGATCGCCGGCTTGCACCACAACCGCTCGACGACGCTGCCGCTGCCGATCTGCTGCACGCCGTCGAGCACCCCGGACTCCGCGCGCAGCCGGTCCTCGGGGTACTCCAGCTCGGGCGGTGAGCTGGTGGCCAGGCCGGCCACCGCGACGTCCCCGTGCTCGTCGTGCAGGGTGGCCAGCAGCCGGCAGAGGCTGGTGAGCGCGTCGGGGACGACCCCTCCGTAGGAGCCGGAGTGGATGGCGTGGTCCAGGGTGCGGAGCTCGACGACGCAGTCCGCCAGACCGCGCAGCGAGGTGGTGAACGCGGGCCGGCCGACGGCCCAGTTGGCGGAGTCGGCGATGACGAAGACGTCGGCGGCCAGCGCCTCGCGGTGCTCGTCCAGCAGCCGGGCCAGGGTCGGGGAGCCGATCTCCTCCTCGCCCTCGACGAAGACGGTCACCCCGACCGGCGGCCGGCCGTCGAAGGCCCGCAGAGCGGCGAGGTGGACGGCCAGCCCGCCCTTGTCGTCGGCGGTCCCCCGGCCGAACAACCGGCCGTCCCGCTCGGTCGCGGTGAACGGCGGGCTGGTCCACAGCGCCAGGTCGCCCTCGGGCTGGACGTCGTGGTGGGCGTAGAGGCAGACCGTCGGGGCGCCCTCGGGAGCCGGGAAGCGGCCGATCACCGCGGGCTGCCCGCCGTCGACGTGCACCACCTGCACGTCGGGGCAGCCGAGGTCACGCAGCAGACCCGCCACCTGGTCGGCGCTGCGCTGCACCTCCCCCGCCCGGGCCGGGTCCGCGCTCACCGAGGGGACCGCCACCAGAGCCTCGAGATCGGCCCGCACCGCAGGCTGCTGAGCCCGTACCGTTTCCGCCAGCGTCATGGGGCGAGCCTAGAGGTCGCGCTCGGTAGGATTTCCACCAACCAGCCGCTCGCGGGGACAACGGTTGCCGGCGGCCGTCGGAAGAGGTAGCGATGAGTCATCCCAGCATCAACCAGCAGACCGCCGCGCGGATGCTGCGCGAGGCCTTCGACAAGGTCGTCGGCACCCAGCAGGACCAGATCGGCGCGGCCGCCGCCCTGGTCGTGGAGTCGCTGACCGCGGGCGGGGTGATCCAGGTGTTCGGCACCGGTCACTCCCGCAGCTTCGCCTCCGAGATCGCCGGTCGGGCCGGCGGGTTGGTACCCGCCAACCGGATCTCCCTGTCCGACCTCACCTTCTACGGCGACCTCACCACGGACCAGGTGATGGACCCCTACCTGGAGCGGGACCCCTCGCTCGCGGCCCGGCTGCTGGCCGTGCACCGCATCGACCCGGCCGACGTCTTCATCATCTGCTCGAACTCCGGTGGCAACGGCTCGACCGTCGAGCTGGCCCGTCTGGTCAAGGAGCGCGGCCACCGGCTGATCGCGGTCACCTCGATGGACCACACCACGCGGATCACCTCCCGGCACCCGAGCGGTCTGCGGCTGTTCGAGCTGGCCGACGTGGTGATCGACAACCGCGGGGTCTTCGGCGACGCCGAGCTCGCGCTGCCCGACGACGCCCAGGGCCACGCCCGGGGCGCGGTGCTGGCCACCTCGACCGTCACCAGCAGCCTGATCGCGCAGATGCTCGTCACCGAGGTCTGCGGCCTGCTGCTGGAGGCCGGTGAGGAGGTGCCGATCCTCATCTCGGCCAACATCCCCGGCGGCGACGAGAACAACGAGCGGCTGCGCGAGCGCTACGGCGACCGGGTCAAGAGCGGCGGCCCGTAGCCCACGTCCCACGACGTGTCAGAACGTCACGGTGCTAGAGCACCGCTGCGTTCTGACACGTCGGTGGGTCAGGCGCCGGCGACGACCGACACGGGGTCGGCGGCCAGCACGCCGGGCAGGGTGGCCGACCAGGTGGAGCGGATCTGCTCCAGCGGCAGGCTGAACTGGCCGGTGACCGCGACCGCCGCGTCGTCGGTACCGGTGACCCGGCCGAGCGCGTGCAGCGGGACGTCGTGCTCGGCGCACAGGGTGGCCAGGGCGTCGGCCTCCGCTGCGGGCAGCGAGACCAGCACCCGGCCGGCGCTCTCGGAGAAGAGCTGGACGAAGGGGTCGGCGTCCTCGGGCAGGTCGACGGCGACGCCGTGCCCCCGCCGCACGCAGGACTCGACGAGCGCCTGGGCCAGTCCGCCCTCGGCGAGGTCGTGGGCGCTGGTCAGCAGGCCGCGCCGGGCGGCCTCGACGAGCACCGCGGCCAGCCGCTGCTCGTGGGCCAGGTCCACCTGCGGCGGTCGCCCGCCGAGGTGGTCGTGCACGACGTCGGCCCAGGCCGATCCGGCCAGCTCGTCGCGGGTGTCGCCGAGCAGCAGCACGGCATCGCCCTCGGCGGCGAACCCGACCGGGGTACGCCGGCGCACGTCGTCGATGACGCCCATCACCCCGACGACGGGGGTGGGCAGGATCGGGGTGCTGCCGGTCTGGTTGTAGAAGCTGACGTTGCCGCCGGTCACCGGCGTGCCCAGCACCTTGCACCCGTCCACCAGGCCGGCGATGGCCTGGGTGAACTGCCACATCACGGCGGGGTCCTCGGGTGAGCCGAAGTTGAGGCAGTCGCTGACCGCGACCGGCTGGGCGCCGGTGACGGCCACGTTGCGGTAGGCCTCGGCCAGCGCCAGCTGCGCGCCCGCGTAGGGGTCCAGCAGGGTGAACCGGCCGTTGCAGTCGGTGGCCAGCGCGACGCCGAGGCCGGACTCCTCGTCGATCCGCAGCATCCCGGCGTCCTCGGGCTGGGCCAGCACCGAGTTGCCGCGGACGTAGCGGTCGTACTGGTTGGTGATCCACGAGAGGTCGCAGAGGTTGGGCGAGCCGACCAGCTGGAGCAGCGTGGCGGCCAGCTCGTCACCCGTGACCGGGCGCGGCAGCCGGTCCACGCCGTCGGCCTGGACCGTGTCCTGCCAGTCGGGCCGGGTGTAGGGCCGCTCGTAGACGGGGCCCTCGTGGGCCACGGTCCGCGGGTCGACGTCGACGATGGTCTCGCCGTGCCACTCGATGACGAGCCGGTTGTCCTCGGTCACCTCGCCAATGGACACTGCGGCCACGTCCCACTTGGCGCAGATCTCGAGGAACCGCTCGACGTCGCCGGGCTCGACGACGGCCATCATCCGCTCCTGCGACTCGCTCATCAAGATCTCCTCCGGAGCCAGCGAGGAGTCGCGCAACGGCACCCGGTCGAGCTCGACGTGCATGCCGCCGTCGCCCGCCGCGGCCAGCTCGGAGGTGGCGCAGGAGATGCCTGCGGCGCCGAAGTCCTGGATGCCGGTGACCACGCCGGCCGCGAACAGCTCGAGCGTGCACTCGATGAGCAGCTTCTCCATGAACGGGTCGCCGACCTGCACGGCCGGCCGCTTGGAGGGCTTGTCGTCGTCGAAGGTCTCCGAGGCGAGGATCGAGGCGCCGCCGATGCCGTCGCCGCCGGTGGCCGCGCCGTAGAGGATGACCTGGTTGCCCGCGCCGGTGGCCTTGGCCAGGTGCAGGTCCTCGTGCCGCAGGACGCCGACGCAGAGCGCGTTGACCAGGGGGTTGCCGAGGTAGCTGCGGTCGAAGACGACCTCGCCGCCGATGTTGGGCAGGCCCAGGCAGTTGCCGTAGCCGCCGACGCCGGAGACGACGCCGGGCAGCACCCGGTGGGTGTCGGGCTCGGTCAGCGGGCCGAAGCGGAGGGCGTCCATCACCCCGACGGGCCGGGCACCCATGGCCAGGATGTCGCGGACGATGCCACCGACGCCGGTGGCCGCGCCCTGGTGCGGCTCCACGTAGCTGGGGTGGTTGTGCGACTCGATCTTGAAGGTGACGGCGTAGCCCTGGCCGATGTCCACGACGCCGGCGTTCTCGCCGATGCCGGCCAGCAGCTTCCCGGCCGGGGTGTCCTGGCTCAGCTCGCCGAAGCGGCGCAGGTGCACCTTGGAGGACTTGTAGGAGCAGTGCTCGGACCACATGACCGAGTACATGGCCAGCTCCGAGGACGAGGGACGCCGGCCGAGGATCTCGTGGATCCGCCGGTACTCGTCCTCCTTGAGCCCCAGCTCGGCCCAGGGCTGCGCCTGGTCCGGGGTCGCCGCCGCGTTCTCGACCGTGTCCGCCACGGCCTCGACCCTACCGGCGGGCAGCCCCCCGGCCGAGCCACGTCCACAGCTCCCGACCGGGGGCCGGGGAGGGCCAGCCCTCCCGCAGCGCGTGGTCCAGGCAGAACCAGCCGACGGTGATCGCCACCATCCCCGTGCCGGTCAGCCAGACGCTGATCCCGCCGTCGTTGAGCAGGGTGCCGAGCACCGCGGTGGCCAGCGCGGCCCGCAGCACGGCGGGCAGCGTCGGGAAGTCCTGTC
>Ga0210040_10008787_pt1 | contig 11881 bp, 6 predicted proteins | sample CryGeyCG12114_NA_FD_185462 | JGI IMG/M metagenome (GOLD analysis project Ga0210040, IMG submission 185462) | Groundwater microbial communities from aquifer - Crystal Geyser CG19_WC_8/21/14_NA (SPAdes) (version 2) | ecosystem: Environmental > Aquatic > Deep subsurface > Groundwater | place: USA... | reverse complement strand
GCTGCGATTCCCTATCATCGTAGTAACCCACGGTAAAATGCTCGTTCATTATAGTAAAAAACAATAGTAACTCCACGAATTAGTAACAACAAAAAGTAGTCAATGGTTTATTTCAGTAACTATAGTCTTTTAAATAATAATTTTCAAAAAAAAAGTAAGGGTTTTCCCTTATTGGTGGTAAAATATTCTCCCATTTTATATTCACTGACTTCCAAATTCATACTGAATACTTGTTACTTTATTTTCCAGAAGCATTGCATTGTGATTAATTTACATTTTGTGGGAAAAATTATGGTAATTTAAGATTAAAGTGTAGTAAGTAAATAGTTACTAAAATAAACCATTGATTACTTTTTGTTGTTACTAATTCGTGGAGTTACTATTGTTTTTTACTATAATGAACGAGCATTTTACCGTGGGTTACTATAATGAATGGCTACCGGTGGCTGCACTTATACCTTGTCCGCAAAAAGAAGGTAAATTTTATCCTATCCTACTGCACAAATTTATCACACACAGGACAGGAAAAATTTGCCTCCTTTTTTCGGATGGTCTAGACAGCTAAACGTACTTTTTTCTACCTTACTTCAATCAAATTACGACAGTAGGAATGGCAAAATTAGCTGATTAGCATTTTAGCATGCTGGCAGCCTGCGTATTCACCTTTCCCTTAACGAGTATTAAGCTAATGACATTGGCACAGCTTTTTAACAGAAAAAACTACCAAATAGCTGTAAAAGCACACTAAGAGCCTAGAAGGTATGAAACTTTTCTTGTTTAGCGAGCCTAGAAAAGTTTTCCAGGCCAAATGTGTATATGTCTCCCGCTCATTAAACACAGATGCAAACATTTTTGGCATTTCAACGAGAAAGGGAACTTTAAATGTAGCAGAAAGAAACATGAGAATTCTCTGGGAACGGCGTGCTGTTGGGTACTGTTAAAATGTCTTTAGAAAGCACCATGATAAGAAATATGCGGGTGAAAAGAAACAAGTTTTTAACAAGGGCTCAAGTCTTGCTCGTGTTATCTTTTTGTGACCAACACGGGATGTCCTATAGTGTTCAAAGTTACATAGTTTCCTTAAAGCCTTATCTTTTAACGTAATGCATAAACCATGGCTCTTATCGCCACTTGTAACTAAATTGAATCATACAATTTAACCAGGCTCCAAAAAATTTTGTGTTCATTCATGTAAGTTGCAAGATAACAACACTTACCCAAGAACGTGTAGTAGTGCCCATGTACAAATTTCCAAGGTGTTCACACATGTCTGACAAAATAGCTGTTAAAATTAATGAGCCTGGCATATATTAAAACGTAATTTCCTTTTTGTTCCATTAATTTAAAAATTCTTTCCACGCGTCCCATTTGCATTTTCAAAACCATGGCGTCTGGTTGCCAATTTCTGTAGCCAGCCAGTTGTAATAATGGCCGCTTCCTGCAAAAGGAAATGAGCTCCAGTGTTTTCATTATTATGTAATCAACTTGAGCACATGCATAGTCCTTGAAATTCCAATCCTACATTCTAATTATCTCGTCGCCATGTACATCATTATTGCACGTGTGCTCCGCTCCTGTTCATGAACACGAGAGTATAATAATGAGCTCAGCCGGCCGGCATTAATAAGTCACAATGGGTCCCTTGAGAGACACTAAAGTGAAAAAGTGATGGCACCAATGGACAGATTTCATTTACTCTGTTAAAACAAAGGCCGGATGGATGGTTTGTTAGTTAGTGATGTGAGCACACCATTGACTCGAATCATAGGCACATTAATGCTAACAAGGGTTTTGTAATTGCTTGGCGTGATTTGGTTTACGGCTGTGGTTGAGATATCACAACTCACTTGTGTATATTCACACACAAATTGTATTATTTTTGCCCGCTAGCTCTAATTAATTCGGCTTGATGCGAGATTAAAGTTACTTTTTTCTGCTACTTGTCACATAAAACACGGATTCTTATGTTTCCCATTATATATCATGCTATAGTTTGAAGCAGCTTTTAGTTCCGGCATATAGTCAGCTTTTGGAAAGCGCTGCACTTTGTTCTTTGGTTGAGAGAGCACAGTTTCCGCACAAGTTAGTTATGGGAGTGAAACGGAAAGGGGAAATAATACATGAGTAACTTGAATTTATACCCATTTCCTTTTCCCTACATGCATCATTATGGTTGACTAAATAAATGATATTGTGTCTGTCCGCATGCTTTTACACGATGATCAGAGAATCCGACATTACATTGAGTGGTCATCGGAATGCATAGAGTTCCACGTGCTAAAAGAAGTGCATTCTGGGTTTCTCGAGTGTTTCCTAAATCAACCGTTGGACGAATGTTCAGTCATGTATTACTGTACAAAAGCGAAAGGTAAGACTAAACGAATGAATTGCATGTCTTTCTAATCATGACAAGAAAAAGGAGCGTATGTATATAGCCTTTACCTGAGGAGCCAACATACCAAGTGAAAGCATTATAACTCATGTGCTAGCTTTCTATCCATATAGCTTACATTGTAGCCTCTAACTAACTAATGAATTGTGTTGGCTGAACTGTGCGTAGAAAAACGACAGCACGTGAACGTTGATGAATGGCTGGATGTCTGGGGCAATTTACTACAGTCCGTTCGTGCAATTGAAGATCTGCCATTGTGGCTTCAGTACTTCCCCAAAGTACTCTTTCAAGTCATCAACAAATCGGGTAACATGGATTCCCCTTTTATTTGCCTTCCTCATATAGTATGTAGCCAACAAGTCAGCCGGGGATACAATTACTAAACAAATACGGTTGAAAATCCCGCATCTAATCACTTTAGTCACGTCACCACTCCCAATCCTTGGGTACAAATGCTCTCATATGTATGTATACAATATTTGCTTATACTGCACCATAGGGCATAGATTCTTCAACAAAAAGTTTGTTTACACTCAATAAGGATTTCATACTTTATAGCTCAGAATAGGTAAATAGATGTCAAGGGAAAGAAATTTGAATGGGAACAGTGGATACCTTGATGCGTAAACTTTTACGCTCTATTAAATACTGCAGTTGTATTTAAATAGCATTCTTATGGAAGTCTTTATTCCGAATATTACAGTATGCATACAACAAGCTTAATGAAATCACTAATGGATTAAACCAGCCTTCCTGGTCTATCCTATGGATGGTCAAACAAGTTTATTGGTTGCAAGCTAACAAGCTTGGTTTGTGACAAGAGCTTTATGGTTTGTGTATATATTCAATGGGATCATCATAATTTCTATCAACAGTATGCTATTATAGATAGGTGCATTAGTAAGTCAGTTAGTTTGCTCTTGGATCTATCTATCTATATACGAGGATAGGCTGTTGTTTGTGTTAGCCCAGATTGTGCCAGCAGCACTATGATGTATTCAATGCTACTTAAAAGGAGAAAGTGTTTATTGCGATGAGCCCAAGCAAACCATGGATATAGTTAGTATTGCTTTCACTCACTTGTAGAAAGGTTGGGAGTGAGTTTATGCATAAACATGAACAACTGGTCTCGTACACTGACTGTTGTCTTTTTTTCCAATTCCAGGTTCTGGCACAATTTCCAGGGAAGAGCTCCGTGCATTTTACACCTCCTTTTTGGGCATTGATTTCCGAGTGGTGAATGACAGTGTGGATTCCATTTACAATGCCATGACGGATGTGAGTTGCGAATCTTTTAGTTAGGTTTTTTTCCTGTGGCCTTGTTTTTTTCGTTTTTCTCAGTATTTTATGAGTGTGTTCTTGGTGCTCAATTTATTCTTTTGCATGCTACCGGGTTTGATTGATCGTCTCATGTTTTTTCTATATCTTATATGACAGGAGTAACCCAGTGAAGGAGAAAAGTATAAAAGAAGCAAACAGTTTAAGTGGTTGCGAGATATAGACTATACATGTATGCATACGTTTTAAACGAGCATCAATATTTTGCAGACTTTGGTTTGCTTGTGGGAGTGTCTTTTATTAGCATTTGACTGTGAGAGTATACTGACTGAGCGGATGTTTTTATCTGTGGTTTGTGCATTCATTTGCAATGCTTGTTCAAATCTGTTGTGTACTACTTTTATCTTTATAGCTATAATGTTGAAGCGGAGAACACAGTTTGGGGGATTATGTGTGGATTGTTTTTTGCTTTCCCCATAAAATAGAGAATTTGCGCCGATCCGAAATGTATATGGAATGTGGGAAAAATAGACAAATCTTGCCATTTTCCTCTCCATTTGATAGGACATGGCGGGATAGACATGAATCTATATATTCTTGTTGCCAGATGTGGTGAATTTATATCATTTTTGTACGTGTATTTTTTTCTCCTATTGATTCCAGGGTGGACGCCATAAAATCGCCTACACTCTATTTAAACTGTGCTTTGCGAATTTCCTACTTGGAAAATATCCTCACGGACCTGGCCAGTACTTATTTGGGATTTGTTCCCCACAAACCCTTCGATGTTCTTTCCCAATTGATTACAGCGCTCTGAATACTCCTCCCAATGACCTGGAGCCGTATGACCCAGACAGGGAGAAAAGTAAAAGTAATCGCCGCTCAGTTATTGTTTAAATCATGATTGCTTTTATTTTTCTTACATTCGTTCATCTTCTGGTACAGTTAGAGGTTCTACTGTTGAGATTTCCTTACAATACTATATATTTTTATCCACTAGCATTCCATAGTTGGCTTATTGTGGTGGTAACAGATTGTAACCTGCTTTTTTTGTAGACAAGTTATGAATGATGAGCCCTATGAGAGTGAGTGAGTGAGTAGACGCGTAGAGATGAAAAAAATCGCCCCTATAGATCCAACATGGAGCATGGCTATAGCACGCACTTCTAACTAACTAATATATTACTATTTGGGATATAGTCTTGTACTTGTTCACATGCATGCTTTTTGACCAAATATCGCCCTTTTCATTCCCAGATGTAGTTTCTCTAATTCCTGCAATATTATGTTTTTGAGCCCTAATTAACATATCAAGAGTATCTGATTCTGGAATAAAGATTTATTGAAATATTTATTCATTCATTTTGTGTTTATAGTGTAGCATATAACAAGTTTGACTTAAGTTGACATTGGGCGAGTTGAATTTACTCAATTTTGGAAAAAGTCCTGCCTCAAGGTGAACTATGGATGGTCACATTTATACAGTACATAATATGGACTTGGCCCAAAAAGATTATACAAATGAATAGGTTTGCCAACAAGAGAAAGCATTGTGTTGTACAATACAAGAGACAGACTTTTGTTCTTGTCTTTTCTGTATACTTTGCAACGTCTTAGCTTGTGAAAGAAGCTTAACATCGTTGCACAGACAGTGGATTGCTGCAAAAGGAATTAGCCATTGTTCTTTCCTTTTTTATGTTTGCCGAGAATATTCGTGTCTACAGAATTCATTATTAAAGTCTCATTTGTGGTTGGTTTATTGCTACTCAAAATGTAATGATGATGATTTTCACCGCATTCAATTAAACATGAGATGCGAGAGCGGTTGAAAAGGATTGGGCCAGTTAGAAAACTTTTGGGAACTTTGTATTCTAAAGGAAGACTCGTCTTGTCTTTTCTTGCTTGCTTACTACCTGGAAAATCCTTTGCTTGGATCCCTTGACAAACAATAGAATGCATAGTCAATTGTTATAATTCACAAAGAAGGGAAATTTTGTTGTCTTTGAAGGAAACTTGTTTTTCGATAAGGCTAACTAATCAGTCAGAGTTTGCAACTTTCTTGAAGAAAAACATTGGAATATAGATAACATGTGCTAACTACAACAAACTAATGTTTTCAGATAGTTTGAATATATTCAAAGTGATTTGCATTGAATATATAGTTAGATAGAACCAAATTTTAATGAGTATGTTTGACGTTAAGTAAGGTAGTATGGGTTTCAAGTTACAAATTTCTCGGTCTTCCAATAAGTTTTAATTGCAAATGAGAGTTTGCGTGGACAGGAATGAATTTTTATGTGTGCAATAATAGTATGTAGACGATCGCGTTTTATTCTGCCATTAGATTCCCAAACTGGCTCCATTGCAGGCAGATTTTTTTGGGAAACTTTTGCTAATGAATGCTCATTAGCCGGGAAGATACAATTACTGGAATCCATGTATATTAGCCTATTCATTATTCCAGATTGTGGATTATAATGAGCTTCATATATTGTTTAGTCCTACCGTTTCATAACACGGTAAAGTTTCAGCTAGCTTTTGCCAATTTCTCCTGAATAGTCTATGGTTAATGTTGAGTGCATGTTGATTTAGTTAATAAAGACACAAGCAAAGCCCAATGCAATCAAACACAAATAAATATTTCCTCCAATCAACTACTGCACATAAAAGTCAAACTCCTTTGATTCTAACTAACTAAAAGTCCCAAAAGTTCACCAACGCAAATCCAAAGTTTCCAACCCAATAAAAAAGTTTAAAATACATAATAATAAATTCAATCCTTTGTTACACAACTTTTGTTGCTCAGAAAGTGCATTATTATTGACTGACATGAGTGTACAAAGTACAAGCCTGACTGGAGCACTTTAAAAATTTTCATCATATTGGATTTCTCCTCACCCACAATTCAAATCCAAAGCTAGCCGATATTGATACCCCCTCAGACTATAGATTTTACTGTGCCTACGAGTCCTCTCTATATCCGATTGCAGAAAAAATTGGAACACGTCAAAAGCAAACTGCTGATGCAAAGACTGCCAATAATGGCTCCTAACTCCAACTCTATATACACACGAATGCAAAAGAATTCTCTCATTTCAGAACGTGAAGGCGAGTTTGTTTCCACCGATATTGTTGTACACCACAGACGAAAATATTTTAAGCGTTTGAATAATTTACCACACTAGGGAGAGCACATTCCATCCTGCTCTTTAAATATGCTCCACTTTTTACTGTTTGCTGCGGCTGTCACAAAGTGAAACCATACAATTCTATTAGTCAAAGAGATTGTATATACAGTATGTATGAACCCAACCAATTACAGGCACGTAAATCAACTTAGGCCAAGTGTTTATGATAGTTGCGTATAATATTTCCATACTAAACTGAGAGCACACAGTTTGCACACTTACCACTTTCTTCCATCTTTACTAACTAAGTTAGTAAATACATTTGAAGAAAGCCAGAGGAGCGTGCAGCATTTCATTACCGTGGCTGTTCATTTTTGTGGCTACTTTGAGTTTTGTGAGCGAATTTTTTGAGATGGTTGCAATGTATAAGTAACTGAATATTCTGTAAGATTTCTCAGGCATTGAAGGCCAAAGTGAATGTATAGAACTGGAAGGGCGGGCTAAAAAATTTAATGAAGAGTGGAATTTGCATGCACAAAGGATTTCCCATTTCTTGAATGGTGAGAAAATGGGCGGCCAAGTCCTCAACCAACTAGATGAGGTAAGAATTTTAGGCTCGTTCTAATGTTCGCCAAGTTTGTAATGAGAGTTTAATGAATGGAATACGTTTAGTAAGAATGAACATGCCAAAACTAGAGAGTCTAAGAGGATAATTGGATCCAGTTTGAAATGAGGTCTTGTACATGCAAAAAGGTCATTTTGTTGAAACAACGTGAAAGAGACGAGTTTGTAAAGAAAGGAATGCTACTTTTATAGCAGATAGAATGCAACTGCCAGAAAGAAAGAGATGGGATCAAAATGCAAATATTTTGGCAATCCTACTCTTGTACTGAGAGGGCAATGCGGAGAGTCTGCTCAGGTGGATTGCATTATTCAACAAAAATTTGCCTCCAAACAGAAGTAAAGAGTAGGCGGTACCAAGAATGCTGTGGAAATGCTGCATGTCCTATTCATTTCCCCGACATTAGATTATTGCAAGTTGAAGATTTACGTATATAACTCAAGTATGAAAATTTTAACATTGGGCTTATTTGGTTTTCATTTAATGCATTATGCTTTGTTCAAAGAGCTACATACTACGTCAATTTCATTTTACATATGAGATTAAAGAATTGAAAACGGTTCAACAGTTTTGTATTTGATTAGTGGGTGGGAAGTGCTTGTTCTCTTGAATTATTGGAATGCCAGTAAGTAGTTTGTATTGCAATCACTCAGCCTCAGCGTAGAAAAATAAGTGCTTTGTATTTGCTTATAATCCTGCATAGGATGTACGTTATACATTATATATGACTGGATGGCAAATCCACTCTGACTGAAGGGCCGCTTTCTCTTTTTCTCTTCCATACTAATACGGGCATAAGGGAGCATCTTTTTGGAATGGAATCAAGGCGTATAGCACAAAAGATCAGTTCACGTCATTCATGCTATCCATCTTTTCAGTTGGCTTTGGACTCAATTTGGGAAATTGGACTGCTCCAAGCTTGACTGGAAATAAAATATGTCATGTTATATATGCTGGAATTTGCACTCGTCTAAAATGTGTAAGTCTACTTACAATATCAAGGGTGCACACGTTCCCAACTTTTTAGTTTGGAAAATTCTGTAGAGATCCACCATTGTTTTTTTGCTGGCCAAGTAAAGTTGGGCGCTTTGAAAAGGTCAGTGTGTAAAAAGTTTTTGATCATTGGGTCTCCCAAACTGTAATACTCAGTCAGAGTGGAAAGTGGAAGGGTATAAAACCCGTGTAAAAGGTTTGGAAAAACCGACAATTCTATTCCAAATCCGGGACTCTAATCCTAACGATATGAGAGAGAGAGAGAGCTAACAGAGGACTTGAAGTTTCCATTCAAATTATTTAAGCTATCATTCCATGACTTTTCATTAATCTGGTTGGAATGAAGTTTTTACACAGTAAGCTAATGCTGGAAATTCAATGTCTCAATAGTTTGGCCATTGTTTTATGCTTTCACCGAGATGAAAGTTTTGGGCTGTTGAAAACTGTATACCTCAATTTGTCATTAGGTATAACATCTTACCTTTAGAAGATTTTGTATACCGAGAGGCTATGTTTTCCTAGAGCAGACGAAGAAAACAGACGCCTGAAAGTAAGTTGCTGACAAGTTTTACAGCACGTACACTGGAAGACAATATAATGAACAGAGAAAGGTTCTTAAGCTCCGAGACTGGGAATTCGAGATACAGGAAACATGTACTCACGTACAAAGAGTGAAGTGTATCTTTGTGCCCCAAATTGAACAAGTGCTAAAGTTAGTAAAAGCGTGTGTTTTGGATTTTTTTGGATCTACGAGGTAAATACAAAATGAAAGACGTAGTAAATTACGGAATTGTATTGACCATAAAATGGACCTGAATAGAAAAAAAGTTAGATAGCTATAGCTTTGGAAAATGAAAACCATAAAAAATGTTTACTTTAATGGTTTGCGTAGTTTTGATTGGTAATAAAATGTCCAGCATTTGTTTGATGGTTTTGCTGAAAAAAAAAACATCTAGTGGAAGCAAGGAGGAAAGACCGGTAAATGGAAATTTAGAGGCAAAATTTGAATATCAACGTCGAAATATTATTTTGCTATAGCACACATTCTTCTCGACATATTTTACGGATTTGGGATTGCAAATTAGTTTATAACAGCTCAATCATTTCGAATTATCAAAAGAACCCAATATCTTAGCTAGTTAGTTACCATTATCGTAAGTAATCTAAACATTGTTGACCTCCATATTTGAGAGCTGAATACACACTATAACTAATAAGGAATATTGGGAACAGAAAACTGTTTGTTTCTCAGAGGGGTTCCCCTATGTGAATGAAGAGTGTCTAGAGACCATGATTTGGTTTTCCTTGATTCTGTGTGATCCTCATCGTCCTCTTCATCCAATTCATTAAGATCCCAGTTAACTCGAGTGCTCTCAATCCCTCGATGAAGCAACCAGATAGACATGACAAAGAAGAGTATTTGACATACAGAGCATATAATGAGGACATTGAGGATAAACCGAAGTTGATAGTTGGAACCGAAACTGGACATGATCACATCGTACTTTTTATAGCATCCCTTTATTGAATGCAAAATGCAAAGTTTGATGTATTACAACCGACTGGGTATTCATTATGGTTTTATGTATAACCTTACCCTGGTAATGTTGTTTATGATTTCATCCGCCGCCCTCCTATCTTCTTTCTTAAACTCCGCGTCCCCATAAGGTATGTGCTTGCCACAATCCTTGTTCACAAATTCTCTGCCGTCTTTTTCAAATGTTTGTAAATGTTTTTTACAACAACTGTAAGGTACACTAAATCCTTCTGTTTGTCGGCCAAGTGTTCGGTTTTTTCTCAAGTTTTCGGGAGACCCAATGTAGTTTTCAAAGTCTATATTACAATGATAAATTAATTGTATGAAAAATAGTGCTAAAGGCCAATTTGTCTTTGCAAAGTAAAGTAATGATTTTTTTAGTTACCAGGATGCCCCTTTTGGATCTCAAAGTATTTCTAATGTGCACACAAATACCAGCATATTTTAGAACATAAGAGGGGAATGAAAAAAGTGCTATACAAAAATGAATCCTATGTCAGATTTTTGCATACTAACCACAAAGCCTCCTTTGATTGACAAATCTAGTAAAGTTTGGAGAGAAAGTAGGTCAAATTTACTATGTTTTACACGTGAAACAACTTGCTGTGTAGTTATTTCGTACTGACCTAGAAAATTGGGATCCCGGTAGTCCAAATAGCTATGTATTCCACAGCATCCATATCTTGATTGCAAGTAATGAAAAGATGGTGGAATTTCCCTGTAAATTCTTTAATCCACGCAAATTACAAGGGAAATTAAAATTTTTTAGTTTACGACGCGAAATATTAAAATAAAAAAATTTACATATGATAATTTCGGATAATAGTTGCCATTTCAGTGTCCGTTACTCTCATATTGAGACACACCAGTCCAACTAAGCTGATCGCAGCACCAAACAACATGATCATTTTTGTCTAGATGTAGAATCAATATGATATATTTTTATGACGTGACTTATAAGCCGATGCGAGCTGCACTCCAGAATGTGGACAAACCATACTCTAGAATTTATGCTTTCGTGGATTTCATTTCTTCGTAAAATACAAATGGAAGCTGACGATGTGTACAAGTTCAAAAAGTTTGTAGAATGAACAATCCAAAATCCAACGTACATGGGGTACGAAAAAAGTATCCTGAAGTATAGAACGATTGGCAATGTTACCAAGTTTACTATTACCCAACCAATCTGTAATAGTTTAATCAGCAGGGGATTTAGTAGAGAATAAATTATTCCTGCATTCTGATAAATGGTGGAATTCAACTTACAATGCCGAACATGAAAAACACTTTACATTTTTTACAGGAACACAAATCTTGTACAGACTGCATGGTTCTCAAGATAACAAAAAGATTCTCATAAAAACAGGCTACTGCTTATCTCACACATAATATTGATCCCATGCACACCCATAGTGAGATTAGGCGATCCAGTAGTCAAACAGTAGTTTATTTACCCATTTACTTTCCAAGGAAACCTTTTCTCGAGTTTTCGCATTTTGTAAGTGCGAAGGTAAATTATTTTATTTTCCAAAAACCCACGGGTAATTTTTAACACATAGTACAAATTATGAATTCAAGTTTTTCTTTATAAAAGTGTACACGACATGGGTGTTAATATAGCTAATAGTAATACAAAGCAGATATTTAAAGGGTAAAATCCTAATCTTCATCCATTCGTTCAACGTGCTCATCTACAACTCTTAAGGGAATCACATCTGTTTTAAGAACGCGGGTAGTGCCCGTCTCGAATTTGTATGTTCCTTTTCTACATGGGGGAATCACAGGTTACGGATGAATACCAGAAGCCAGAAAGAAACCAAACAGTGAACAAATATTTTAAGATTTTAACAAACCTGACACCAGTAACACCAACAATTTCGTAGTTTCGTAGTACTCGCACGGTCTCGGAGTCCCTGCGAATAATATTGATG
>Ga0210040_10008786_pt1 | contig 11882 bp, 18 predicted proteins | sample CryGeyCG12114_NA_FD_185462 | JGI IMG/M metagenome (GOLD analysis project Ga0210040, IMG submission 185462) | Groundwater microbial communities from aquifer - Crystal Geyser CG19_WC_8/21/14_NA (SPAdes) (version 2) | ecosystem: Environmental > Aquatic > Deep subsurface > Groundwater | place: USA... | reverse complement strand
AAAGTTGAAATATCCTGTCCACATTTGGCATGTCATCAAACATAATAAGGTATGAGATTCCAGCGAAAAAACCACGCAAGAATTTGCTCGCAACTAATACAAACGTGGTGTACAATCCAATGATCCTATAAGAAAGCAAAATGTGTTCCATATTATAATCAGGTTCCAAAAACAAACAAATGGTAATGTTACAATAGGTTAGGATATAGGATGTTTCCATCAGTTCTTTAAAATATAACGTTAAATTTTTCAACCTACGATAAACGCTTGGGGGGGAAAACTATTTATTAGTCACTGCCATTCATCAATGGTAGCCCAATTGGACTCAGTACAATTATTTATATGTGTTAATTGAACATGAAAACTTTAAAATATTATTATTCTACATTTATTTTTCAGTTATATAGATGACTGTTTAAAATACGTATGGATGATTTGATAGCGTGTAGGGCCACACCATCCCTTAGTTCACTAGACAGTATAGTAATAGTTTTTTTCAAGATCTAAGATCTATCGTGAATAGTATTATGTTCTATTCTGATCTGTACGATAACAGAACAATTATTATTAAAATATCATGCATAATTCAGAATGTCTGAAAATTTAATCTAAAAAAGCTGTCAGATAAAAAGGTTCTGTTCGGGTTGAAATGGTTTAATTGTTACACGTCATTTTCCACACGGATTTGGTTTTCCAAAATTAATTTTCTATTCGAAATACATTTTTGTTGCTTTATGCAACAGGGTAGTAGCTCTCAGGGTATCTGGAGAATTTGAAATATTCAGTCAGATCATATTTAATTATTAGTGGTCCACCTGAACGGCGTGTAAGTTCGTACTTGTGTAAATTAGTAGAATTTACTTGATGGGGCCAAAAAAGAAATGCTAAAACATCAAGTACTTCGATTCTACACGGCAACTGCGCTGTGGACTTACGCACTTCTAAGTACTTTTGATACAAGGCTCCTGATTGGTCCATTCAAGTACGCAAATTACACAGTACTAGCTGTTCAGGTGGACCGTGGACTATCATTATTCTTACCCTCCACCAGAAATGAAACTAAGAGTAGGTGGAAAAGCTTTCTCATTGAAAGTATATATATTTAGATGCTGGCAATTGTCCCCCAAAGGTAGCGGTCTTCTTTGACCAGCCGGTGGACATTCTTCTTTAATAATCCACCATTCCAATTCTCCCACAGTTTGTAAACTCAAACTCAGATTGCGCAAAACTGTCTCTTTAATCAAACGGGGCGGTTCGTCATCCCGAGTTACTGTTGAATTCATCCAAGTGAAAGTCCATGCATTGTCTAGAAGACCCTTATTTAAGGAATTCACTACGGTAGCCTTCCCTGAATTGGATATTTTTAGGAACTTGGGGAATATGCTAGTGATTGTCACAGGAGCAGTGTGATTTGAACTTCGAGTATTGTTGATCATCTCCACCAGAAGCCGCCGTGTGTGTGATCCTGGCTCTAATTCCACTTCATGTGTTTTGCCCCGTGCAACAGATGCTCCACCTGGATTGGTTGTGTCCCGTGAGACGGTCCAGGATAGTCGCATTGTTACCGACACGTCTAATATTTGGGGAAAAAAAGTTTTATTAATAATGCGTCTGGAATTATCATGTTAAAAAAGACTCGTGAACAATGTTAATATATTACGTCCTGATGGTTAAAAATTGCATTTTATTTCTGATAGGCTGGCCCACGATTTTTTTTTAATTCGTGGTCATAAGAATTAACAAGGAAGAGTTATAGCTATAATGTCCACAATCATTAACTTATCCGCCCTGGGATGAGGGAAGCTCAAACTAATAAGATGGAAAATAACGCATGTTTTGAGCGCTCTTAGAAGCATTGGGGTAGACCCAATGCCGTGTACTGTCGTAGATTTCTAGGCTCCTTTTTTTCCCGGCCAAATCAGATCAGTAGATGGAGGTAGGTAGCCAGCTTTGATTGGCTAAGAGAAGTACGCGCGTAGAAATCTACGATAGTACATGGCCTACCCTTATTGTGTATCATGTGTTTTAGATTTTTTCGCTCTAATTTTTTTATTTATTTTCAATGATTTGTATTGTTTATTGATTGTTTATTAATTGTAGATTGATACCTGATTCTAGTTGACTGACTAGTTTTTGCTTTGAAGGCGGTGAGATGGCCCACACAGCCGAGGCATTACCATTCAAGGCAGCCATTACTACATCTTCATGTTCATAATTGTTCAGGAAATTGCTCCCTGATTTATCCCGATTGAAAAAGAAGTTAAAATCACTCCAATCGTTTTCTTTGAATCTGGAGTTGAAAAAAGGATATATGTTTATTAAACTCTAACAATGTTAGTTATTCGTAAAACAAGGAAGATAATAATATAGTATTTACGTACGTTACGAGTGAAGACTTTTGAGCAGACATTGTGAAAATAGGTTCATAGCTTCCAATAGCCAGTTCTACAGATACATCAAACGGGGTACTGGGTAGCCCCACTGTATTTCCCAATGCAAAAAGTACCAACGGAAACCAAATAATGGCTATGACTGTTAGCAGCGAACTACCACCAATGGCATATTTGGACCACCGTTTTTTGGGCTTTCCTCGTTCCTGTGGATATTCTTTTTCAGCTCTTCTTTGGCACTGCAGAATCATGAAAAAATTAGATCACATTTTCGTCAATCATAAAGCTACAAATTGTTTAAAAATGTACTTTAAGTTGAAAAATATTAGCGAAAATATCCTCTAGCTTAAGCCAATCTGATAAAGTCATGCTGGTGTCTGTCCAAATCCAATCCATAAGTGCTCTCATCTCGAATAAGAATGGTACTCCCATAAATCTGTGCACATGAATTGATACATCAGTAAATATGATGAGAATTTGCTCATTTTTATCTGTTTTATGTATTTCATACCCTTTGAACAAAAACATATTCAAGTAGTTATATTTCTTGCACAAGAAATTGCCCAAAATTCTAGTCGGATATCCCGAACGCAGTTGATATGCAGAAAACAGTAGGTAAATGCATTTCACCATGTACCACATTTGTGGAGCGATGAGCGCGTTGAAATCTCTGTAAAAAATAGTTCAAAATTAAATATGTGACAAATGTTCCAATTAAAAGATGTAAATTGACAGTGAACCTTTCTGTAACGGCGGGCAGCAGGAAAAACATAGCAATATGGACCAATGTGACTAAAGCAATTTGAAAAAAGAATTTCCCCATAATATCTTTGCGTAGGTACAGAGCTCTATCTATCACAATCAGAGCGAACTGTATAATCACCATAACCAAGAACGGGATGGGAACTTTATTTTCTTCCAAATAGGATGAGACGTCTCCTTGCTGGGACTGAAAATTAGTTAGTAAGTTAGCTTATAAAAATTATGTTTACATGTACTGTACAAATGGATTTCTGGGAATCTCAACATACGCCAAATGAAGCAAAGCCAAAAATAACGACCATGAAATTGAAGAAATCACAAGCAAACATCCACGAGTACACATCCACTTTCACTTTATACTCCACATTGAGAATTTCTTGGAAGAATAGACGGATTGAGGACAAGTATCTCATCACACTAAAATCCAAAATTATTTGCTACATATGTTACAAATGAAATCTCCTTATCAATTCACGTGAAAAAAGTAAAATCAACAAGTCAGTGTGTAAGCTGACTAACTTTACAATTACACATACCAAGCCTGCAAGAATTCTGGCCCGTAGTTCAAATGCTCCTGAATATGCCACTTCTGCCAAACCTGGGTACACATCCCAGGTTCCATATCACTTTCGCTGGGAGAATGGGATGGAAATTCATCTGACAATTGACCATTTCCATCTTTTTCGTTCTCTTCTTTCAACTTGTAGGCTTCCACTAAAGCTCGATCACCATTACTGTCTCCAATAACTGATCCAAATGGGAGATTTTCGGGAATCAACACTTTCTTCTCTACGTCCACACCATTATTCGTATCTTTTTCTGGCCCTGAAGATGTGGCACTATTGTTTTTATTTTTCCATAGGCCCAATGACTTCAACATAAATCTATGCACAAAAATCTCTTTAGTCCCCCAACTGTCTAAACTCGGACTATATGTGATTGTTGACTACTAATAATACCTGTGAAAAAACACAATCATCAACAAAGTCACATCATACGCAGCATATTTTTCCTTCTTCTGAATGCCTAGTATCTTAGGCGGCCAAAATGGACCTGAAGCAATCGCTTTGCCCACATCATTCCATGGGAAGAAATCAAATTGGAACAAATATTTGATCACAACCATTGCCTATAAGTCAAATAAACAATATCCAGTCTAAAAATACAATGAACCCTAAAAAATCTTGTATGTTTTCTATCTTACCTCTGTATAGGCAATAATAGTAACCCAGAAAGTCTTAGTAGGCCGTGGCACAGATAATGAGCCCCATAAAAGAACCATTAGTGGCAATGGGATCGATAACAAGCTGGCAGACTTGATTTGGTTCAAAAAGATCACGAAATAACAGACCAATTCGGAATGAGCAATGATTACGTACCACAGGGCTACTCCTAGCACTATGACTGGAGATTCATTCACTTCTTCTACATCGGATAGGGTCACGTCTTCCACACTAAAAAAACAAACTCGTTACATACATAGGTTGCGCACAACATTACAGACCCCTCCTCTAAACTATAAAAACTTCACCTTTCAAAAGTCTGGGGCAAAACACCCTGATCAGTCTCTTTTGTAGGGGAAGGTTTTTCCACCACAGTCAACAGATCGTCTTTACTGCCCGCATCACCAGATCCTCCTGACTCCTCAATCGAACTAGGGGGTTTTGGAGTCTCAATATCGACATTCACTTGATCGATGGATAAAATAGGTTCATTAACTCCTGGAGGTAGAAATAATGATTCTGAAGTAGGGGCATGAGGGGGAGGTGGTGGTGGTGGTGGTTGCTGCATTAATAGTTCCGCTTGATAGTTGAAATCTCGTTCTTTCAAAGTTTGTTTCTCTTTAGTTAGACAACGAGAGACATGTCGATAATCTTTGGAATATTTGTTCAACCAGCCGGCCATACTAATCATGACGGATTCTAGAACCGCCCATGAAAATCGAATGTAGCTGATGATCCGACGCAACATAGTTGGGGGTGGAGTAGGGGGGATTGCATGACCTTCCAAGTCGAATTCTCCAGATTCCTCGTCACTATCATGATGGTCCCCGGGGTCGTCATCCCCAGTCATATATCTTTGGATGGGTTCTTCTTCGTCTCGTAGTGCTAGCGGTACTGCGGCTGATGTCCCGTCCGACAATGTTGTTGAATGTCTCTGTGTAAGTTTATTCATGGTGACTAGTAATTTTTTTCAAGAACATATAAAGCATAATATTTAATTGTTTGTTAGTTAATTAATTGCTGCATAGAAATAGCGATTTTAATTTTTTATTTTTTTTTAAATATTTTTTAAAAGTTTTTTTCAACTCTGTTTACATCTGATAAAATGAAAAAAGGGCCACTTATTTGTTTTCTGTAAATTTCTGTTAGTTTTTAGTTCTGTATATTATTGTTGTGTTATATGCATGCACAACAAATAGTTAGTTAGTATACCTTCTCACTACGAAAAGACCTTACACTGCGTCTAGATTTTCTTCGACTTCGTCTTTTGGACGCCCAAGTAGATTCCGAAAAATCTCCTTCGTGTAAGTCACTAGCTCTTCTCGCCATCCTGGCCATCTCAGCCGCAGACTCCACATCCGTTTTCATAGCTGAACTCATAAGCTGCAAGAGAATTACGAAAGTCAATAAATCATTCAGTAATTAATTCCGCTATGATTTGAAATAAATAAACAGGAATTTTTGACTAACTTCACTCAAAGTAACTCCAGGGAGTCGCTCACTTTCTTCCAAATCTTCATCCTCTTCTTCAGTGATACTATCTATCATTTCAATATCATCATCATCAAAGTCTTCGAACATGTAGTAATCTCCAGAGCGAATTGCTGTAAATTATTTATAAGCAAAATTAGATTCTCCATATGTATTTATTCATGAATTTCCTTACCACGACCATATTAAATTTGCAAAATAAACTGTTTTAAAAATTCCTGAACAGAAAAAAATACTTTTCAAAATGGCTAATAACCAACAGCCAAACATTGCACTATTCACGTTAAAGAGCAGCCCTCAAAAATAATTAGCTTAGCTTACATTTGTAGCTTAGCTTTCGTTTGTGGAACTTTCGTAAGCCCTTTAACATGAGTAGATGGCTTTTCAATTGCGGCCTATTCCGTTCCATCAAATCATAATCGAAAATCACAAAAATATAGCTATCAGTTAGTATCAAATGCATTCTTGCAATGCAAAACCTTAACACATGCAAAAAAGCAGAAAATAAAGAATATTCTCACACAGTACAACAACGCATTCACAAGTGTTAGTATTTATGATGTTTATCAAGCAATTCTAGACAAAGACATGAATTGACTGATTATGTATGTACATGTGTGATGACTCCATGCAGGGGAATGCAAAAGTTGCCGTTGATTATTATTATTGGGATGCACATGAACATGACCCGCAGGTGAAGTTTGTACAGCAGTCGTATGATGTTGACTATGAGCAGGGGGATGCATTCTACTGATAATAGGGTCATCAGGATAAGGAGGAGGAGAGAAAACCGCCGGGAAAGAGTCCTCATCGGAAGATAAAGGTAGTTGTGGAGGATGCAACATAGCTTCCCTAGGACTTCTACCGTATGGTGGCTCAAAAAATCCTTCCACCGAGAGGGTCATTGCTGCTGAAGACGGGGTGGGCGTCGGTCCACTGCCTGAAGTGATTTTTGTACTGATAGCTTCCGCCAATGGGGCCAGAGGGGATGATGAGGAAAACTTCTCTTCCGCAATCATCGCATTTGTTTCATCCATACTTATTGGGGAGGAAATCATAGAGGATATTCCATGGTCCGCTCCTTTTTCATCAGGCATGCAGGGTAAAGATTAGGTGTACTAATAGAATTTCCCCTGGGTGAGCAAAAAATACGTGCATATTCATGATCCGGTAGGTATTTATGGGCTTCGCATGCGGGTTCCAGTTTAAAATGAAATTTGTTCGGTCATTCTAAAAAATATCTTTGTAGGGAACTAATTGAAAAATCATATTGAATGAATTTTGATGTCACCATGAGGAGGCTCTGTTTTTCAATTTTTGCATGCCGTGGGATTGAGAATGCAAAGTTTAATATTCTGAGATATAGGATTTCAAAATGAACTAGTAAAAAACAGGCATTCAAAAATGTCATTATGCTTGCAAAATCATCCAACGCTATAGATTCAATCTGCTAAAATTCATAAAAAGGGTTTCATTCGTCCAAAATTTGAACTATAGGTGTGTGGTGTGTAGTGCATCATCATTATAGCATAATAATCGTATCGAATCTTATGCATTCAATGCAACGGATTTCTATGGAAAATTAATGACAGTTTTTGGTATTCATCTAAAGGTATTTAAATTACACTAACTAAGCAATAAAGCCACAAAGTTTAGATAGCAGCAGATAGTTTAGCTAGTAAGAAAAGTACATACCTCCACCCAAAGTTTATATTACATCCCTCGGGACACATGTCCCAATTCAAAATCACCACCACAATGTAAAGCCCAGTACAAGTTATTAGTGGAAATGTCCCATACAATGAATATTTAGTGCTACGTTTACAACGAACAGAATAATATTACCGTCATAATGACTTTGAGCTCCTTTTGTGCGTCCCTTCTCATGAACAGCCTTGATACGATCCATCTTCATTTTTATTTTCTCCAAAACTTCTTTCTCCTCCTTTTCTTGCTGTTTTATCTGTTTGGACATTAACTCTTCAATCAGTTCTGCTCCCCTTGATGCCAACTGAGCTTGAACTTCAGTTTCGGCCCGAATGTGGAAAAAGTAGTAACTATTGAAAATTCGTCTTTGAATCAAAAGGAATGCAAATGTTATTCCATCCCACATGATCCCTGCTTCATCTGTTGGGACATCACATTCTGACGCATAGTTCAAGATTTCTACAAAAAAAAACATTGCAGAAAATAAATGAATCATAGTGGTTTATTGCAGATCCTATAGAATCCATATAAAATGATAAATGACTTTAAATGTTTTTACAAAGCTGGGTCTTTTATAGACAGAGATCCAAGATCTGTACAGATCAGATCAGAGTCAAAATACAAGTTATAAAAATACATAGATATGGTTGATATGATATCATTATCGTTACATTGTATCCTACTTAGTTTGCAGAGACGTTATAGATCTTTTTATCACGTCATTAAGGTTACAGTACAGATCCTGTGTTTTTTTTTAAAGTTCTGCTGTAATACTGTGAGCCCCTTTGATTTTGTTTTAAGCAAGGCTTTAAACGAATCCTCAAGTGCTACTTGTGCCCTTCCCCTTTTGTAAATTTTGGCAGAGTTTATCCAGATAGACATAAAATATTATATTATTAAAGCAAGTCCTAAAAATCGTACAGTAATAGTTCTAAACTAACTCTTAAAAAGCAGTGAAAAATTGCATGGGTAATATGCTAAAGTACTAAAAAAATCATAATCAATAAACTGACCTTGATTGATTTCTACAGAATTGAGACCACTGAATTTGTTCAAACAGGCTACCCCGAAAAGCTGAATGAGCCAACAAAAGTTGCTATGAAGAGACGTCAGGAAAACGCATCCTATAAGCTGCAAAATGGATTTTGAGAAAATGACAAACACATTGTACGCCAAAAGGTAATTCCATCTAACGATGATAGATTTCTTTGTCCGCAGGTAGAACTCATTCCCTTCCCATAGAAAAACAAATGAGCCGACTAGGTACCCCAGAGCAAAAAAATTTACTCGATTTGTTCCCGTTAGAAATATTATGGCTAGGCAAACCCAATAGAAGGAAAGGAAGCAGCATTTTTTTGCTACATCTAGCCAAGTCCTGCAAAAATACAAAAAAAAAACGCATTGGTTGAAAGTTTTCCAATTTTCTTCAACAAAGAAAAAGATCAGCAATCAGCATATTTGCCTAGAAACATGACCAAACATATGTATGTGCCGTAAAATATGTTTTTTGTGAACTGAAAAAGTTAGTGCTTAGTGTTCTATAGACGGCATCATAATGCAAATTAAAATTTCCAATTTACCCCATCTCTGTCACATTATAGTTTGATTTCTGGTGCCGTGGACAAATTAGGCTTTATGGAATGCTAGTATTTTGGATTCTCAAATTATGCCTTATGTACATTTTTGAGCTACATTATATCACAAAAATAAATTTATGATACAAAACTTTAGCGCATACTTTGTAAACGTAAGAAAGTCCGGAGTAGGATTTTCTGAAGGGAGTACAATTGGCTTCAAAATTTCATTATTGCTTCCTCCAGGGAAACTTAACCGTTTCTCCAGTCCATACACAAGATATTGTTGGCACGCACAGAGAAGCAGTAGAAAATCCACTAAAAATTCAATTTCGAGTCATCATACATTTAAAACATATGTGAGGGGATTGTGTGTGACTGTATAAGTAACTAACCTATAAGTTTTGAAGCTTGAGGCGGATTCCGTATGTCAGGAAGTGTGAGCCATGAGATCAATTTGGGGTCCCAATTCTCCCAAGGGTACTCTAAATGTTAAACTTTCATTCCTCATTCTTATCACAAGACACACAATTTGAGTTCTATGATGTGACAAGCATTATTTTACGCACCTGGGCATAAAAACGGAGGAAGTCCCACACAAGAAATGTATTGAACAGGTAGTAGTACAGAGATAAACGCTATGAACGGCAACCAAATATTAGAGAGTTTTGTACGAGACATGCCAAACATAGGAACTAGCCAGATTGAGTACAAAACGGAGAAAATATCTAATCGTGTACCAATCACTGCTACTAAAATTATCAATGTAATCTGAAAAACAATACGAAAAATTGTAATAAGTTACAATACATTCGTAAGTAAATTCAATTTTTACATTACCTCAATGCCAAATTTGTAAAATCCATAATTGGCCAAAAATTGGAGACAAGAAATTAACCCTTTATCGGCATCTTCACGACACACATTTTTGAACAAAATGCCAACTCCTGGGTCCGAAGCTTTTGTAATAGTTCTTTGATACCGCTGTCTAATCTGAACTACGGCTTGTAACGTCAATACCAGAATTATCCCTATTGAAAAAATCCACAAGTCTTATTATCTCTTTCATTTCACATATTATACAAAATCCTTTTAAAATCTCACCAATATATCCTTGCAGCAAAGATGGCAGATTACTATCCGGAATATTTTTCAACTTTTGCAAACCCAACCATTCAGCGTCATTTAGGGAGATATTCTCTCCCGCAATGGTGCAGTTCGCATCCCAATATGAATGTGAAATGTAGTCAATTTGATAAATCATTTTAGTTAACAAAAGTATGGAGATAAATATGGAGCAAAAATGGGTAAGAATTCTTCGAATTGAGTCAGAACTCACAGCTACAGCACACACCACTCCCAAAAACAGCAGGAAGTGCAGAGCACATTTCTATATAAAGCATCAACATTAGTATTAACGTGACTTTAACAGACAAATACAGATATAAATTTTTTCACATACTTCATGCACGGTGAGCAAAAGTGCAGAAAATAGAACTATTTTCGTAATGTGAATCTCCAGAAATCTCCATAAGAACTCGGACAGATTTATATAAAATTTGGTAGCTGCACTGAAAAATCGTGTCCCATAGTAAGTCACGCAGCGCATCACATTTTTCATATTAAATTCATCAATCAAGCTAGGTGGAGATTCTTCTACAAGGGAGACTTGCCGGCTTGTTTCTGTTTTTCTGTATCCACTACACATTGTATTGTATAATACATTTCATAGATTAATTCCTATAACTAACTAACTAACAGTCATAAAAATATTGTGAAAAATCTTACGCGCCACTCAGGTCTGACAATTTTAGGAAATCCTTATGAAAGTAATGGAGCTGAACCACAGTGATAACAACAAAAAATGTGGGAGTGAGCAATCGTATAAATAATGAGCCCGTGTCATATTTTTCTAGCCCAATGTCCTTTTGCCTGCGAATTTATAAGATGCAATAAATCATTACAATAACTTATAGCCTAATCAAACGTGCTTCTAAACTCACAATTGATCTGGAATTCCTGTGTAATTGGACAAATATTGGGGAACGTCTTCAAACTGGTACGTATAAATGAGCACAAGAACCAGCATAGAATAAATGATGACAGTTAGCCAAAATCCAAACATAATTCTTCGCCATGCTCCGTATGACAACTAATGAAGACAAAAGGAGGATATCATACAGTCTTGTTTGTTTACAGATTCCCACCACCACTACATACATACGCTGTAGCTTATTATAAGTGTATAACCTGAAATGTGAGTATGAAAATCAAAAAGAGTGCCATGTACACAATGCGATAAAGTACAACTTCTTCGCCACCGAGTCCAATTACAAACAACATAATGGCTACAACCCAGATCCAGAACTTGGTGAGCACATCTTGTAGGAATGTTCCAATTTTTTCCATAATCCCTCGTTTTTTTCGAGGATCCTCTTCTTCTGCTGCATGTAATTCTGTATGTAATGTAGGAAAGCAAAACTAACGTGAATAGACTCCGTTTTAGGGTAAATTAGTACACAACTTTTGCTAAATTTTTCCCAATACCTGACATATGTGCGCCGGCAGCAGTAGCACTAACTGTAACTCTAAATGATTCCTGTGCAGCATCTTCATAAGCGGCTCTTCTATTTTTCTTCTCCATTACAAATTGACGAAGTGTCACCCAAAACATTAGGGTGTAAGTACTCTACACAAGTAAGGATGAATCACTTCATAAATTCAAATTAAAATCT
>Ga0210040_10008785_pt1 | contig 11882 bp, 10 predicted proteins | sample CryGeyCG12114_NA_FD_185462 | JGI IMG/M metagenome (GOLD analysis project Ga0210040, IMG submission 185462) | Groundwater microbial communities from aquifer - Crystal Geyser CG19_WC_8/21/14_NA (SPAdes) (version 2) | ecosystem: Environmental > Aquatic > Deep subsurface > Groundwater | place: USA... | reverse complement strand
AGTCAAACTGTAGCATGAAGTAAATGAAGTTGTTAAGTTGGAAAATTTATGTTGCAGCAAGCAGCAAACATTACAGTCCGTTTCTTAAAACTGGATCTGTTTAACACATTACTTTTAATATACTACTATTTACTATTCATGTTAAGCAATAAATTGTGGAATTTAAGGGAGTACGAGGAAAGTAATTTAATTGCTAAAAATTTAGGAAATTAAAAAATGTTTGATTTTCATTGCAATTTTTCGGGGAAATGTTCTCATCGTATTTTCAATTTTGGAAGATGGCGACGCGACACGTGATTGCTCACGTTCAAATGAAAACCTAAAATCCTAATATAACCAACTTAATGATCAATTATCTTGCCGATCAGGGTCGTGAATCTCCATTAGTTTGGTCCGCATTTACGGAAATACATGATTTTTGAAAACTTCATAATTAGAATTGTAGAGCCGTGAAATTACATCAAAGATAAGATGACTTTAACTTTGTTTGGGCAAAAATTGGTGGTAGTTACTTAATTAGTTCGAAATCAGAACATTGTGACATTGAAGTTCTGACAGAAAATAAAAGATACTTTAATACTCTTTAGCTAGTGACGGACGGCTCAAAAGATTCTCATTGTGTGGAATTCCAATACTTCCTGTGAATGCGTATACTTTTACTGTTAGATAAAAACTGACTTTATAACTTGTATACCTCAAATAAATAATTTTTGAGGGCAAGTAAATAATTCTACAAAAATTGTATTCAAATTTAACTATTCCTTAAAAAACTATCTTTTTAACTTCTTTCCACGCTCTTACTTCGATAAATAGAAACCAGTGTTGACTTTTCCCACTAAATTATTATTGATTTTATCTATGCATATCTTTAATTGTAATATTTAGCTATAGGAAAAAAGGCTTACTCTAATTTCTTCTTTAAAGACTCATTCTGAGTTTTTAATTCATTAATCATCTTTTGGGATTCTTCAGTCTTTTTACGATGATCCCGTTCCATCTCCGTCTTTTGTTTAGTATAACGTTTTTCTAAAGTGGTCATTGTCTTCACAATTTTATTTCGCTCTTTTCTAACTTTATCCATCATAGTTTTCCAACTAGACTGAGAAGCGTCTAGTAGACTTAGGTCCACCTCATGGTCCCGTTTTTGCTGTTCAATCTCTGATAATTTCAACGCATATTCGATTCTGAAAAAATAGTCAAATTGTCATTTATGATCTCAAATCATGCTACCAGACAAGAAGAAACAAGAAACAACAAGACACAAATCAGGTAGAATCGAACTTATGTATGTGCTCGTGCTCACTTTAAATTTTCATGGGATAACTGCTCCTCTTCGAATTTTCCTTTACTCTCCTCCAGTTGAGATTGTAGTAGACAAATCTGTTTATCAATACTATTTGCTTTGGCTTCGTTAAACTTGGCTGCGATTTCTTCAGTCTCTTCATCTTCAGAGGGGAAAATCCTCTGGATATCATTAGGCGTAACTACCGAGTTACAGTAGGGACACTCATGATTTGAACTGTAAAAAAATTAATTCAAACCCCATCCATTACCTATTTAAACCAAATCCATCCTCCTACCTACAACCTACAAGGTCAAGCTCGATATGCTTACTGTGAATTGTCAACTTTTCTACGGAACCATTCCATAAGACAATGGAGATGGTATAAATGACCACATTTCGTTGTGATGACATCCACTTGACCTGGACCATGACCTTCAGGCCGATTGGTCAGCAGGTCATGGCAGACGATGCAAATGAAACTCATTTTTGGGTTTGATTCAAGGCTGCCGCCTGTTGGGCTCCCAATATTAAACTAACGGTAGTGAACAGTTTGAAGTAGAATCCGTTCCGTGGTTGGATTCGAACAGTATGCTGAGTTGCTATCTGCATAAAATGAGGTTAGTTTTCATAACATTCGTGCGTTAATTGCCAATTCTTCGAAATACAACAACGGTACTTACCCCAGCATTTAAGTCTTTGTCAGGTCATACGCACTTTTTCATTTTGATAAGCGTTTCACTCAGTTGGAATCTGGAAAAAAAATCAGGGTGATAAGTAAGTAAAATCTCAGGGTTTTGTGCTCCTACTAACTAGTGACTAGATGAATATTATGGCTTGAAGGCTTGTGTGTTGTACGAACTAACATAACGATAGAGAGAAAGACAGATTATTAAAATATTTTATCCCTGGGAATGTAAATATCATAATATTTACGCATGAAATTAGTTAGTTAGTTCGGTTGTTTGGCGCTACAGTTCAAACAACACATTGCGTTTCATATGTGCCCGCAAAGTTCCTTCTGAAAATTTCATAAATATTTTCAGGATAACAAGCCCAAACGAACAATAACAATATTCAGTAAGAAAACTATTTAAATTCATGGCAAGGATTGATGCAATTTGAACTACAAAAAATGAAACTTTAGACAACTTTTATTGTCGGCAACCATTTTATGCTCGCATTAAAGTTTACCGGGAGCTCTAGTTTATATCGATTGATATAAGCTAGTTAAGGTGGTGAAGTAAAAGAAATGAAATATTTATTCTATTCTATACATAATACACACATGCAAAGTCCTCATATTTCTGGTTCTAACTAGCATTAAACTACAAAGGGAAGAACTACGAGTGTGTGCGTAAAATTAACGACTGTGCGTTTAAAGTTTCACCGACAATTTATACACAAAACTGTTTAAAAAAGGCCGGAAATTTTGCTATTCCACTTTCATAAGTGAATTTAATGTGCCAGCCAAGTAGTAGCAGTAGTAACTGTAGTCAATGTGCAATAATGTATATAAGAAACCTGAATACATTCATTTGTATTCTAAGGTTGTAAGTATTTATGAAACAAACTTTGCTCACAAGTACAGTAGTATATGTGTACTGCAGTTGTAGTCTACTGTCTACAGTCTACACTATCATACAGAGGGTGAGTCAGCGGGCAACTAACTATGGAAGCAGTTTCCTTTTACTGGATGGATATCAAATGATCATTTTCATTTGTGCTCTGTGTGGATGGATAATTTAAACTTTCCCTACCCTCTATATCTTCGGAGCAACTGCATTCAGTGCACTATTCACCATGAGTTGATGTCATTGCATTCACCGTAGTGGCTTTCATTTAATTCTGGAGAATTAACTATCTTGGACACAATAAATATTTTCATTACAAATGTATCCTTAAGGAAACTGGGTGGAATCTTTCAATTTTCCAGCTGTATTTTGAGAATTGTAATAACCACACGTGTTGCATACAACTCGATTTTTCTAAAAACTTGTGAATTGTCGCCTTTTTTCAGACAGCCCGACTGTGCTATGTCAAACTACTAAAACTCTAGTTTCTAAAAGAATTTGATCTTTTTTTTTCGTTTTAAGTTAAAATACACATTTTCAAGTGGGCTTACAAAAAGTTAGTGGGAAAAGCTTTACCTCAAACTAAAAAAAACATATCGAAATCAAAATTATGTTAAACTTTCAAGGCTGGTAAATAATGATAGCTTACCAAGATGGGTTTCAATTTTCAATTACAACTGACGAACAAAGGCAAAAATTCCCCACCGTCAAAAAAAATCTCAAAAAGTTTATGCTACTCCTATAAATTGGAATTGCATAAAGGCTCCTTTATACTTGCGACGCTGTGAACTGTAAATTTTTATGTCATATTAGATGTCCCTGCTTAAAGTTGTATCAAAGGCTCTAATTGGTAGCTCGTACTTTACCCATATTTTACTTAAATATTATTGTTCATTTCAGAAAAAAATGGATTTTTTCAGTAGGTTATTTGGCATTGGTTGTTTAGTTGTTTTGCTGGCAACAAAATGTAAACAATAATAATTATTTTTTCAAATTATTTTCTAAGACTGAGAAAATGAGCGACAAATTATTGTGTCCACCACATAGGGCAACATTTTTGAAGTTTGAAATGAACTATATTTACTTAAATTTCGTATTTTTATATCTAACTGATCTAACCATATCTAACTTAGCAACTCACTAAGGAAACCCTAGATACAAGTTTAGTTACAAGTTTTAGATATAAGTTTAGTAAATCCCTTAGTAAGTAAAAGGTGCATTTGTTGTAGAGTTTAATAAGCAACACTAAATTCTTTAAAACTTTAGTAAGTACTTTGCTTTGTCAAGTCTGCTCTGAATTTTACTTGACGTTTATATTTGCTCGATTCTAGGCTTTAATTTTACGTTCCAGTGCCTGAGTTTGCAACTTATCTACATCACAAACATATGAGTTTTGTTGACATTTTTCTTGACCAAAATTCAAGCAAAAATTAAGTCCCTAAAAATAAAGAGAATTTTTGAAGGCTTGAAATTAAAATAGTTTCCAGGTGAAACTGCAGTATCCAAAGGTGATGATATTTGAACTTGACATCTTGCTAATCTACTAACTTAAGATAGCAGCATGCATTCAATCTGGCAACACTTTACTTTACTTATAACCAAAACCAAGTAAATTGTTACGAAAACGTAAAAAAATACGAGTCTTCATACGAAAATTTCGCAGGAAAACCTAAAACATAGTATAGTATAACCATATTGAAGAGTTTAGTACGATCTACCAATCTGGGGCTAACTATTCAATGATGACCAATTTTTTCTCTATTTTTCAATCAGCATTTTTTCAAGGGTTGATCCCGAGTTTTCAGGTTTACTACGCACAGGAAACATATGATTCCTGGCATAACGATGCGGAAAAGTCTGAATTCAAGTTGACTAAACCATCTTTAATAACGCTAGAAGGCCATTTCAGTTATTTATCGCTTTTTGTGAACCAAAAAGGGAAGGGGGTACACGAACTAACTAACTCACATAGCTCCCACCCATATGATACACACAGAATCTGTCTTTCACTTCACACCCCCTAAAATTCGTCATCATCATGCTAAAACCTCTCACAAGTCAGCTAGTTAGTTTTAGACCAGTGAGAAACTCTTGCAGGAACTCATCTCTTTACCTATACAAATTGCTTTTGTCCTTGTCTCCAGATCTAGACTATAGTTCATTTCAGAAAAGAATGAATTTTTTCTGGTAGGTTATCTGGCCTTGGTTGTTTCGTTGTCAACAATATGTAAACAAATAATTTTTCTAATAATTTCTCTTAAGACTGAGAAAATGAGCAATGAATTGTTGCTGCTACAACATTTTACAGATTTAGTGATGTAATTTGTATATATCGACCATTTATTGGGGATAGCCAAAAAACATGGTGCAACTTTATTTAACTTTGAAATGAACTATAACTACTGTCCATTTCAGAATAAAATTTGGTTGCCCTGTTATTTGGCGATCCAAGTTAAATGGCTAAATACTGGAAATCGAGCTATATAGATCCAAAAAATGCTAAGACAACAAAATTCATATTTTCTACTTTTCAGCCCTTTTTCCAATATGACCATAACTTACTGTCCGTTTCAATGAAATACGGAGTAACTTTTTTCAATGGTTACCTGGCAGAGTTTGTTCATCATTGAGCAAAAAATAAATAATAATAAATTCGTATTAATCTCATCATGGGGACTTGAAATCTAGAACATATTTTGGTTGCCCAGGAAATTTTTACGAAATTTGCCTTTTTCACGGTGATCATCCAACAAGCCTAGATAGCGAATTTAACATTAGGAACTCCGTATTTCATTGAAACGGACAGTAACTTAAATTTTTGTTTGCACCAAAAAACATTGCCATGTAACCTAACGAACAAAACTACTGCCTTTTTTCTTAAACGTAAATACTATCACCAACTAAACGAACAAATGATTAATTTGCCAAACATAAGGTTGAAACCAAAGTGCCCTCAAATTTTCGAATTGAATTGAATGATCGAACTATAATGATTTTTATCCAACACTGGTCTCAACAACTAGCAAATGATGTCAGTTTCGCCTCACAGAATGTATTTTCTTTAAATTTAGTCAATTAGTCAATCACTGATAACTAACTATATATACTGGCAAAACCCACACACTGAATGAGTAGCAAACAAAAAATTAAAATATCGTTTTCACCTTGGAAAGAATCCTGAAAGCCATATGAAATCCAAATTCTTACACACCATTATATTCACATAATCACTAGGCACATAGAAAATTGAAACACAGCAACAATTAGTGAGCTCGTTCTTTAGTTAGCGCTGCTGTACGATGAACCACTAAATAGTATTAGTATTAATTCTCTTTTGAACCATTACTGAACGTGATTCAGATTTCTAGCTACAAAACCCTGGATGGGAACTATGCTTTCAGACAATTTCTAACTTTGGTAATGCACATTTAGTTGTGATAACTTTGCTTTTGAATTTAAAACAAACTTGGGATAATTTAATGAAATTTTCAAGCACAAACCAGTAAGAATGCATTTTCGTAGGTGTTTCTTGCAAGGAAGGAACTGAAATGACCCCAAGGTCTACGGCTAGCCTCACACCAAAACACAATGGGAATAATGTATGTGTGTGCGCTCCTCTGGGTATATATATGGGGAGAAGACTGAGAGTATAACTAACTCCTTTTCCTCTGTTTCTCTTTGGCCTAGCAAGCATGTTGGTTTAGTTATAAGGATTGGATGGAGTAAAATACTAGTGAGGAATGGAACGAGCAACCCAAAGTTAGAACTTGGTACTCAGATAGACACCCAGACTACCTAACATAATATTGTACGCACACTGGAGGTAGAAAAATGAGTTAGCAGCATATCTGCTTAGTGCTCAAATATAGGTTCCTAATAACCTTTGCCTGAACAAATCGTGATATCGGTTATATAATTTTGGAAATTCAAAGGGAAGCAAAGGTGCAAGGGCTCTCGTTTGTTAGATTTTGTTACGTGGGATTTTACAAAAATGATTGCTTTTGGACGAGAAACCTTTACAACTAAATATTTTATGGATTGTATAAAAAATCTCTTGCATTTTGAGAAAAAAAGAAAATTTCCAACATGGAGTCGAAATTATGATCCGTCGCCATTTTTTCTAATGGAGGTGCTTTAATTGAATTTCAGCATTTGTTAGTTTGCCATGGATTTTCTATGACTCGATCGAATACTTGTATCAAAAGAATGGAATTCAGATTACACATCTCGACTTTGTTTAACCGGCAGTTAAGTGATACACAATATTTCCTTATTGCGGAGATTTTTAATCAAATTTTCACCGTGGTTGACGCTGGACTACTACATTCTACAAATTGAAAAAAAGGAAAAGGGTAGCACAATTTTTTACAGCACAGTTGGGCAAAAAATTTCAGCATTTTTTATGATAAATTTTGTTTTATCAGTTCACTTATTGTTCTCCAGAGTTCTCAAGCTAAAACAAATAAGTTGAGGTGATGAAGGCAATGAAAAAAAGATTACTGACTATTTGAGAGCAACGAATTTTCAAACTACAACCCAAGCTGCAAACAAATTCATTTCCCTCTACTGTGCAGAGCAATATAACGAAATCACTGCATCAGTGAGAACCTGCATGTGTACATGCTTCTATATTATATTATTCTTTATTCCTTAATACGAAACTCAAATGCAACCAGAAATGTTAGGGTCTACTGGCCGACTGCATCCATCCCACGTTTACTTTATTAATTCTGAACCCTTGCTAAAGCTCGCTTAATATTGCTATTTAACAGTTAACAGACATGCATGTATCGTGCAATACTGTGTGGAATATAAGGCACCAAATAACACAGAGCCCAAGTTTACAAGTGCCAGTGCCCGTGATGCATTATGCACTGCTGCTGCTAGTAGACGAAAACACATATGCACTTTCCTCCTGGAGCAAAAACCATGTTTGTGTTGCGAGGAAACTTCAAAAACTATATGTTGATACCTATACAAAAGAGAAAATGTGATGTGTGTGTGGTTTAGACACGAAGGAAACCTGTTCGGGAGAAGTTCACTCACTTTGCTGGCTCCGCATACTGGCTTAAAAGGAGGAATCCTGATGTTACTGTAAAAATCATGTTTTGGTTCGCACTTCGCAGAAAAAGAGACTTTTTGCAGCTGCTTTAGCTGCAATCAACAAACAACTTCCTTTAGTTATTCAGAACGCGATGAATATCTATAAAGCTTCTCCTGTTTTCGTATAGTATCTAATACGAGTTGAATTTTACATTATTCTTTTCCCTAGCAGTATATGGTTGGCTGGACACAGTTTCGCTTCAAATTTTTTCTTATGCATAAAATGATACTATCTCACCCATCGTTTTCCACCATGGTTTCCTCTACTAATAGGACGGCATAGAAAGCAGGCAAGGCAAACCAAAAATGGTTCGAGAGTACTACTGCTAAACAGACATTGCATGTGTGTGAGGCTCTGTGGGACCAAATAACCAAACTAATATGCAAGCAGCCCAATTCTATTCCATTCACAGAAGCAAAGTAAAATGTATCCAGCATTTTAACTGAGGTTGGAACAGTTTTGCCAAACATTTGAGGTTATTTAGTTCGAAAATACATATTTAGCACAGGGTCGGGGTGTTGTGAAAAAAGCTCCTAAAATCGTGATTTACCTTTACCATCTTGATGAACATTTTTGCAGGCATAAAATATGCTAAAGCATTTCCAGTACACACTATAATAAAATGTACATACTACTACTGATGTCTTGCAGACAAATTGGCTTAGTTAGAATAATTTGCGCAGATATTCATTTCTACCTGAAATTTTAATTAGAACTTAAAAAGAACAGAATACAAGTTTAGTGATTGGGAACCACATGAGACATGAAAGAGAGAGAGAGAGAGAGGGAATACACCCTGTACATTTGTGGAAGAAGAAGTAAGTTGGTGTGCTTTAGTTTGGAAAATAAAAATGAGATAGACGATGATGCTTGTGCGGAGATGAAAGTTTCCCTTGGAGATTCAAGGATTGGTGGACCCACTTGCATCTATATACTATACAACATGGTGCACACAATTTCGGATTCCTTTTCCTTCCCTTCCTTCCCCCTTTTTGCCTTTTTATTTCATCCACTGTCTGTCTCCATGTCTCATGTGCTAGCTCTACTCATTCCCTCAAAACCAGTCAGAGACACGGATATTTTCTTTTCTTCCCTTTTCCACTCAAAAACTGAAAAAAATGGTCTCACATGGCTGAATCAATCTTTTTTTTCATTTTGAATTTTCAATGGCTCGTCATTTTCGACCGTCCTCTTTACATAGACTCAAAGGGGAAAATACAGGATTTGGATTGGTCATTTTAGCTTTAACTTACTACTGATCCGTTTACATAAACACCGACATAGATTTAAAATCATCATTTTTTATGTGAATGCATGATGCGATGCAGACAACCGGAATTTCGGGCTTCAAAAAAGAACGCACTCAGATTTCGTTAGAATGCTGAAAATAATTTGTCTTAACAATTTAACTGGTTTTTTTTTTAATTATAGAAAAGCCTTATTCGCAAAATATTTCCCCTATAGAAAGACTCATGGACTATCTCCTTGTGAAGGGTCTACCCTCTTTCTTACTATATACGCTGCTGTAAAAATGACTAGACAAACAAAAGTAGACAGGTACGATCAATTGGTGGACCAAATTACTTGAGGCATCTCAACAGCTCCACAGTGCAAGTTTGACTATTGAAAAGAAAGTGGAAACTATTAGTTAGTTAAGGCTCTCAGGTGAGTCCTAAGATTTTAATAGACACTGCAATTTCATCATAAGGGGTACACCTGAAGCCCTGTACTATCGTAGATTTCTACATGGCGTACATCTCCCAGCCAATTAGAGAAGATTACCACCTCTACCTACTGATCCGATTGGCTGGGATGTGTACGCCATGTAGAAATCTACGAAAATACAAGGCTTCAGGTGTACCCCTATATTACAAGTTGTTTTAATCCTACGAGCATTGCATAGCACAGCCGTTTTAACTGAACTCAGACTCACAGACTAACCTTATGCATGCATGCATAAGGGTAGGTGAACGCATTCTTCAAAGAGAGGTAGGTAACGGAGGCAACCTTGAGAAAACTGAAGGTAATACAAGGCAAGCAGTACCCACAGACAATTTTTGTGTAGTTTTGTAGTAGTAGTGAGTTAGTTAGTAAACAAAAAATACAATGCACTATAGCGGAGAATGGAAAAGAAGCCCTTAACGTATGCGTTTTGTCTATGGTAATTGGTATGCTCATCGTAGGGGACTACTTCATTATTGCACTCACTTTATTGTAAGCTCATGTGGTTGCGCTTGCGTCTTATTATTGCACCCATTATTATTCTATTCGTAATTATTGCAATACTACCTCATGCTTACGTTTTTTTTTTAGCTCTGCGGTCAATTGGGCGGCCATTAAAAGGGCCTGTTCTGAATTGGATAGAATTAAATTCAAAACATGATTATGAGTGTTGGATCGCTAAGTCACTTCTATTCCTATAGTAGGGCATTTTCCTTTGCGCTAATTGTCAGATTTAAATTTTTTATTGGGACCATCACATTCAAAAATGAAAGTAAAACCTTCGTGGCCCACGACCTGTTTCCCTTTCGAGCTCTTGATTAACTCCACTGTTGAAGTGACAAGTTATTTGAGAAATACAAACTTTCAAACGAACAACTGACAGTACAGCATAAATAATAACAATCCTTCTCTACCTCTTCCTTCTGAAGGATTCGCTCAAAGTGTTCAATTTTTTTCCTGATCAACCTGACAACAACTCCACAACTTGATCAGCTTGCCAAAAAAGATCCAAAATAGAACAACAAAGACGCCCATGAAACCTTAGAGCTAATTTTTTTTGACATTCATGCACAGTATAAAAATTTTTCCGAAAATACGCCTGAAATGACAAATTTTTGCATGAAAATGAACAATTTTGAGAAATAGAGTAGGCCTTCTCTAACCCTTCCTTCTCAAAATTTTGAAAACTTGACCATTCCTCCTCCTTTACTTTTCTTACCTTCCATTTTCCAACCCTTCCATCTCAAGGAAGATGCCTAAGTGCTTCTATACGTGAGAACAAAAATATGATGAGCGCAATATATAGCATCTGAAAAATAAATAAGTCGCCATCTTCAACGACAACGAATATTGTATGCCAAAAACTTCTACAGTTTCTACGTTTCAAACAAGCACACAATTTAATGCCATTTTAAAACATTTTTTTGCTTTGGTAGATTAACAAATCCAGAATCATACAGTAAATAATTCGATACAAAGTATATAGCAAAGTTAAATACTCCAGGGAAAGGAATGCATGCAAAGAGTACGTATACATTTTTAGGACGCTCCTTTCCCATGATTAGCAGAAATATAATGATACAAGACTATCAAAAGAAATAATCCCGCTCCTAAAAGGTTTGCGCAGACAGCTAGTTGCACGTCCGTGATCATTTTGCCTGTCAAATATCAAAATTCAAGAATCATTCATTACCATTACACACATGTCGACTGCCTTAAACCAGCATTATAATTCATTCAACAATCTCAAAAGTACTGCACTAGCACTAGCGTTTATAATTTTACCTGAATATATTAACTTGAGCACCACACGAAATTCTTTCGAAAACAGAAAACGAAACTTTTCTCCAGCCGCTCCACAAAAATTCTAGGCTATCGCTATATCTATGAAATTTTACAAATAAAATCAACAACAAAATTTTCAAATAATATGGTTTGTAGCTCATAAATCCAGAGTTGTAATTTTTTACATGAATTAAATACCCTGTAAGAGACAAGTTTACTGGTCAAATCTCAGGCTTAGCTGTCAATTCCAGATGAAATCAATCCAGCGAAAAAATAACTTCTTTAGCATAGAGGTGTGCGTCGATTGAGAATCAGCAACGGCGGCGTAGAGAGTGATTTATAACCGACGGCGGCGACGCCGTCGTCGACGTCGATCACTTTCGACGGCGGCAGAAAACTATAGATTTTACTATAA
>Ga0210040_10008784_pt1 | contig 11883 bp, 12 predicted proteins | sample CryGeyCG12114_NA_FD_185462 | JGI IMG/M metagenome (GOLD analysis project Ga0210040, IMG submission 185462) | Groundwater microbial communities from aquifer - Crystal Geyser CG19_WC_8/21/14_NA (SPAdes) (version 2) | ecosystem: Environmental > Aquatic > Deep subsurface > Groundwater | place: USA... | reverse complement strand
CGCCGCGACCCACGTCTTTGCTCCGCGCCAGGCCCGGGACGCGCCCAACCTGCTGCTGGCCGAGGCGGGCACCGGCATCGGCAAGACCCTGGGCTATCTCGCTCCTGCCTCGCTGTGGGCCGAACAGGCCGGCGGAGCGGTGTGGGTGTCCACCTACACCAAGGCGCTGCAGCGGCAGCTGGATGCCGAAAGCGCCCGGCTGTTCCCCGACCCGGGCGAGCGCCGATCCAAGGTGGTCGTCCGCAAGGGGCGCGAGAATTACCTGTGCTTGCTCAACCTGGAAGATGCGCTGCAGGGCGCTTTTTCGGGCCGGGCGGCGGTGCTGGCGCAGCTGGTCGGGCGCTGGGCCGCCTACAGCCGGGACGGCGACATGGTCGGCGGCGACCTGCCCGGCTGGTTGCCGAGCCTGTTCCGGCGGGCGGGCGCCACGGCGCTGACCGCCGCTGCTTCATCGAGCGGGCCGAGCGGGCCAGCCGCGATGCCGACCTGGTGATCGCCAACCACGCGTTGGTGATGGTCGCCGCCGCGCGCGGCCGGCTGGCCCGGCCACCCGAGCGGATCCTGTTCGACGAAGGCCATCACCTGTTCGATGCGGCCGATTCCACCTTTGCCGTGGCGCTGACCGGGCAGGAAGCGATCGAGCTGCGCCGCTGGATCGTCGGTCCGGAAAGCCGCAGCCGCGGCCGCCGGCGCGGACTGGCGGCACGGCTGCTGGACGTCTGCTCCTATGACGAGCCGGGTGCCGAGGCGCTCGACGCCGCGGTCGAGGCGGCGCGGCTGCTGCCGGGCGACGGCTGGCTGGCGCGCATCGTCGAAGGGGCGCCGTTCGGTCCGCTGGAAGGCCTGCTGAGCCAGGTGCGCGGAACGGTGCTGGCCCGGGCGCGGGCGCAGGATGCCGGCTACGGGCTGGAAACCGAATTGGCCGAACCCGACGGCGAGCTGGTCGACGCGGCGGCGGGGGCGCTGGAAGCGCTGGAAGCATTGCAGCGCCCGCTGGCGGCCCTGGGCCGGCGGCTGGAGGCGGTGCTGGAAGATGCGCCCGACTGGCTGGACGCATCGGCGCGCGCGCGGGTCGAAGGCGCGATCGCCGGCCTGACCTGGCGCGGCCAGGCGCTGACCGCCTGGATGCAGCTGCTGGCCCGCGTGGGCGGTCCGGCCGACCCCGATTTCGTGGACTGGCTGGCGCTCGACCGGGTCGAGAGCCGCGAGTATGACATCGGCCTCCACCGCCGCTGGCTCGACCCGACCCGGCCGCTGGCCCAGGCGGTGCTGAGCCCGGCGCAGGGCGTGCTGGTGACCTCGGCCACCCTGCGCGGCGGCGGCGACGACTGGGCGGCGGCCGAGGCCCGCACCGGCGCGCTGCACCTGCCCGCACCGGCCCGGCGGTTCGAGGCGGCCAGCCCGTTCGATTATGCCGCGCAGTCCGAAGTGCTGGTCGTCACCGACGTCAGGCAGGGCGACCTGCCGGCCCTGGCCGGGGCCTATGCCCGGCTGATCGAGGCGTCGGACGGCGGGACCTTGGGCCTGTTCACCGCCGTGCAGCGGTTGAAGGCGGTCCACGCGCGGATCGCCGACCGGCTGGCCCGGACCGGACTGCCGCTGCTCGCCCAGCACGTCGATCCGATCGACACCGGCACGCTGGTCGACATCTTCCGCGACGACCCGCGGGCCAGCCTGCTCGGCACGGACGCGCTGCGCGACGGGGTGGACGTTCCGGGCGAATCGCTGCGGCTGGTGGTGATGGAGCGCATTCCCTGGCCGCGCCCGACCGTGCTGCACGCCGCGCGACGGCTGGCCGGCGGCGGGTCCGCCTATGACGACCGGGTGATCAAGGCCCGGCTGGCGCAGGCATTCGGGCGCCTCATCCGGCGTGAGGGCGACCGCGGCACCTTCGTGATCCTGTCGGCGGCCTGTCCGTCGCGGCTGCTGACCGCCTTTCCCCCGGATGTCGCCGTGCGCCGGGTCACCCTGGCCGAAGCCGTCGCCCGGGTGGCGGAACGGTCACTCGCCCAGGGCGCGCTTCAGCCGGTCGCGGAGCCGGCGGAGGTCGTCGCCGGAAACCTCTGACGAGGGCTCCTCCAGCAACGAGGCGCCGGTCTCGCCCGATCCATCCAGCCGGCCTTCGCGAAGCAGCTTCTGGACGCCGCGCACGGTATAGCCGTCCTTGCTGAGCAACTGGTGGATGCGGCGGGCCAGCGCCACGTCGGACGGCCGGTAATAGCGCCGGTTGCCCGCGCGCTGCAGCGGCTTCAGCGGGAACTTGGTTTCCCAATAACGCAGGATGTGCTGGGCGACGCCCAGTTCGTCCGACAGTTCGCCAATGGTCCGGAACGCGCCATCCGCCTTCACCCCGGCCATGGCGCCGCGGCCCCTAGTCGTCGCGCGCGATGCGATCGCGCATCAGCTGGCTGGCGCGAAAGGTCATCACCCGCCGCGGGGCGATCGGCACTTCCACGCCCGTCTTGGGATTGCGCCCGACGCGCTCGCCCTTGTCGCGCAGGATGAAGCTGCCGAAGCCGGAAATCTTCACGTTCTCGCCGTTGGAAAGCGCGGCGCACATGTGGTGCAGCATCCGTTCGACCATGCTGGCGGACTCGGCGCGGCTAAGGCCCAGCTCACGATGGACCACATCGCTCAGGTCAGCCCGCGTGAGCGTGCTGCCGTGCAGTTCTCTGCTTGGCCCGCCACGGGCAACTCCAGCATCTGCCATCGCGACTACTCCGCCCCCTTGCCGTGCATCGACTTCGTTACGCTACCTGAAACGACCCACGTCGGCAATTCACACCAACAGCACAAACCGGCCCGAAAATCAAAAACGGACCGCGGCGGCACCCCAGGTAAAGCCACCGCCCATCGCTTCGAGCACGACACAATCGCCAGGCTTGATCCGGCCGTCCTGGACCGCGACGTCCAGCGCCAGCGGCACGGATGCGGCCGACGTGTTGGCGTGGCGATCCACCGTCAGCACCACCCGCTCCGGGCTGAGGCCCAGCTTGCGCGCGGTGGCGTCGATGATGCGGGCGTTGGCCTGGTGCGGCACCACCCAGTCGACCTCGTCCACGGTCAGGCCCGCGGCGGTGAGCACCTCGCCGAGCACGTCGGCCAGATTGACCACCGCGTGGCGGAACACCTCCCGGCCCTTCATGCGCAGCTTGCCCACCGTGCCGGTGGTGGACGGGCCGCCGTCGACGTAGAGCATGTCGTTGTGGCGGCCGTCCGCGTGCAGCCGGGTGGCCAGGATGCCGCGCTCGCCGCCTTCCTGGGCCTCCAGCACGACGGCGCCCGCGCCATCGCCGAACAGGACGCAGGTGGTGCGATCCTCCCAGTCGAGGATGCGGCTGAAAGTCTCGGCGCCGATCACCAGCGCCCGGCTGGCGTTTCCCGCCCGGATCATCGCGTCGGCGACCGACAGGGCATAGAGAAAGCCGGTGCAGACCGCATGCACGTCGAAGGCGATGGCGTCGCCGATGCCCAGCATCGCCTGCACCTTGGTCGCCGACGAGGGAAAGGTCTGGTCCGGGGTGGCGGTCGCCAGCACGATGAGGTCGATGGCGCTCGCTTCGATGCCGGCGTGGGTCAGGGCCTTGCGGCAGGCGTCGGCGGCCAGGGTCGCCGTGGTCTCGCCGTCGCCGGCGATATAACGGGCGCGGATGCCGGTGCGCTCGACGATCCACTCGTCGGTGGTCTCTACCTGCGCGGCCAGTTCGGCATTGTCGACGCGCCGCTGCGGAAGCGCCGAGCCCACGCCCATGATCACCGACCGCCGGCTCATTGCGCAGCTTCCCCGCTCTGAAAGGCATGCGCCCGGAAATTGTCGAGGTCGTCCGCCACCTGCCGGGCAAGGTCGTTGCGGACCATCCGCGCGGCGACGCTGATCGCGTTGGCGATGCCCTTGGCGTTGGCGCTGCCGTGGCTCTTTACCACCAGCCCGTTGAGGCCGAGGAAGACCGCGCCATTGTGGTTGTTGGGATCGAGATGGACCTTGAGCATGTGCAGCGCCGGCTTGCTGAGCGCGAACCCGGCCTTGGACCGCAGGGACGAGGTAAAGGCGCGGCGCAGCAGGTCGGTCACGAACCGGGCCGTGCCCTCCGCCGTCTTCAAGGCGATGTTGCCGGAAAAACCGTCCGTTACCACCACGTCGACCTTGCCGCGCGACAGCTGGTCACCTTCGGTGAAGCCGTTGAACTGCAGCGGCAGGTAGCTGGCTTCGCGCAGCATGGCCGCGGCTTCCTTGAGCTCGCCGGTGCCCTTGAGCTCTTCCGTGCCGATGTTGAGCAGCTTCACCCGCGGCTTGCGCAGGCCCAGCACCGTCCGGGCATAGGCCGCGCCCATGACCGCGAACTGCACCAGGTTCTGGGCGTCGCACTCGGTGTTGGCGCCAAGGTCCAGCATGACGCAATCATGCTCGCCCATGGTCGGCAGCAGGGCCGTCAGGGCCGGGCGGTCGATCCCCGGCATGGTGCGCAGGGCCAGCTTGGCAATCGCCATCAGCGCGCCGGTGTTGCCCGCCGACAGCGCGGCGTCGGCGCGGCCGTCCTTCACCGCGGCAATGGCCATGCCCATGGAGGTGGTGCGCGCCCGGCGCAGCGCCTGGCTCGGCTTTTCATGGCCTTCGATGGCGTCGGGGGCGTGGAGCAGCTCCACCGCGCCATCGGGAAAGCGGTGGCTGGCGAACTCCGACCCGAGCAGTGCCTCGTCGCCGATCACCAGGAAGCGCAGCGAAGGGTCGACCTTGAGCGCACGGGCCATTCCGCCCAGCATCGCTGCCGGACCGGAGTCGCCGCCCATGCCGTCAATGGCGATTCGGGGCGAGCCCACTGGTCCTCTCCTGTCAGGAGCGCGGGTCGCCTGACCCACGGACTTAGGCTTCGGTCGAGACGATCTCGCGGCCGTTATAGTGGCCGCAGGCGTTGCACAGGTTGTGGGGCAGCTTCAGCTCGCCGCAATTCGGGCATTCCTGGAAGGAAGCCGGGGCCAGCGCATGGTGGCTGCGGCGCATGTTGCGCTTCGAGGGCGACGTTTTTCTTTTGGGAACGGCCATGCGGCACCTGTATTCGTGGGTGTCAAAAAAATACGCGACGAACATCGCCAGTTCCGGCGGGCGGAACCCGCGGCGGCGAACGGTCGTCGCGAACAGTGGCGCCTATAGCGGAAAGTCCCGGCGAAGCAAGCGGCTAGGCCGATGCCAGCACCCGGTCGCCGACGAACGGGTTGGATGCGCGCTCCCGGGCGAAGCTGGACGCCGGGCCATGACCGGGCAGGAAGACGGTGTCGCCGCCCATCGGCCACAGCTCGCGGACGATCGAGTCCAGCAGGTCCTGGTGATTGCTCATCGGAAAATCGGTCCGCCCGATCGAACCGGCGAACAGGACGTCACCGACGATCGCCAGCTGCGAGGGCGCATGGTGGAAGACGATGTGGCCGGGCGTGTGGCCCGGGCAATGGTGCACGGCCAGCTCCAGCTCGCCAACCGTCACCGTGTCGCCCTGGGCAAGCCAGCGGTTCGGCTCGAACGCCCGGGCCTCGATCCCATATTGCCGGCCGTCCTCTTCCAGCCGGGCGATCCAGAACCGGTCCTGCTCCTCGGGCCCCTCGATCGGAACGCCCAGTTCCTCGGCCAGCATTCCGGCCTGCCCGCAATGGTCGATATGGCCGTGCGTCAGCAGGATCTTCTCCACGCTCACGCCGGTCTGCGCGATGGCCGAGCGGAGCTTGGGGAGGTCGCCACCCGGATCGACCAGCGCTGCGCGGTTCGTCGCCGTGCACCACAGCAGGGTGCAATTCTGCTGCAAGGGCGTGACCGGAATGATGGCGGCCTTGAGCGGCGGCTCGGGATTGCTGGACATGGGCCGGCTCTAGGGCCGGGCGACCGGCGCCTCAAGCGTGGCCAGCGACGGCGGCTCGTCGCGCATCGCCCGGGCGGTCGCCTCCGCCCCACGCAGCGCCCGCAGGACGTTGCCGCCGGCCAGCTTGCCAAGGTTGCGGTCGCTCCAGCCGCGGCGGATCAGCTCGGCAAACAGCTGCGGATAGGCGTCGACGCCCGTCATCCCGTCGGGTCCGAACGGAATGCCGTCGAGGTCGGCGCCGATCCCGACATGGTCGAAGCCCGCCACCCTGGCGACATGGTCGAGGTGGTCGGCGACGTCCCGGACGGTGGTGGCGGGCCGCGGGTGGCTCGCTTCCCACGCCTTGAGCCCGGCAGCGACCGCCGCCCCATTGCCCTTGTTGAGCGCCTTGAGCCGGGCCTCGACCGCCTGTCCGTCCGCCTGCCATTCCAGCACCTTCTGGTTGAGGAACGGCGGCACCCAGTTGACCATGACGACCCCGCCGTTGGCCGGCAGGAGCGCCAGGATCTCGTCCGGCACGTTGCGCGGATGGCTGTTGAGGGCCCGGGCCGACGAGTGCGAGAAGATCACCGGCGCCCGGCTGGTGGCGATCGCCTGGCGCATCGTGTCGGCGGATACGTGGCTGAGGTCGACCAGCATGCCCAGCCGGTTCATCTCGCCGATTACCGACTTCCCGAACGGCGACAGGCCCTGCCACCTGGGTTCGTCGGTCGCGCTGTCGGCCCATTCGGTGGTCTGGTTGTGGGTCAAAGTCATGTACCGGGCGCCCGCGTCGTGGAACAAGCGCAGCGCGGCCAGGCTGCCGCCGATCTGCCGCCCGCCCTCGATCCCGATCAGGGACGCGACCTTGCCCTGCCGGTGGATGCGGACGACGTCATCGGCCGTGGAAGCCATGGCGAGGTCGTCCGGGTAGGCGCGCACCAGCCGGTGCACCGTGTCGATCTGATCGATCGTCTGGCGGATCGCCTCGTCACCGGTGATCTCCCCATCGATGTAGACCGACCAGAACTGACCCCCGACGCGCCCGGCGCGAAGCCGCGCCATGTCGGTCATCAGCGGATGGGCACGCGCGGCCGTGCCGCTGGCCAGGCCCGACACGTCCAGCTTGTAGTTCTCACGCAGCTGCTCGGGCAGGTCGTTGTGCCCGTCGATCAGGGGGGTCGTGCGCAGGATCCGGTCGATCCGCTTGGCCACCGCCGGAGCGATCGGCTGGGCGGCGGCGGGCGGAGCCAGGAGGGCGGCGGCGGCAAGGGCGAGGAGGAAGCGCATGGGGCGACTTTACGGGCCCGGTGCGAGCGGTCAAACGCGCGCTGGTGAGCGAGCCGTTTCTCCTGTTCGACGATGCGCGTGCGGATGCGGCGCCGGCCCGTTTGTACCGCCGCCCGCAGCGGGTGATCGTGGCCAAGTCGTCCGACGACGTGCTGCCGTGCCTGGACGAGCTGGCGGCGGCGGTGCGGGCCGGCGCCCATGCCGCAGGCTTCCTCGCTTACGAGGCCGGTTGCGCCCTCGATCCGGTGCTGGCGACGGCCGCCCGCCGTGGCGATGGGCCGCTGCTGTGGTTCGGACTGTTCGACGGCTTCGAACGGGTGTCCGCACCGGACTGGCTCCCCCCCGCGGACGGCGCCCATGCCTCAGCGCCCGTCCCGCGGATCGTGCGGTCCGACTATCTCGCCGCCGCTGCCCGCGTGCGCGAGCATCTGTTTGCCGGCGACTTCTACCAGGCCAACCTGACCTTCGGCTGCGACGTGGCGGTGGCCGGCGACCCGCTGGCGCTCTACGCCCGCTTGCGGCAGGCGAGCCGGGCCGGCTGGGGCGGCGTGGTGCGGCACGAGGGCGGCTGGCTGCTGTCGCTCAGCCCCGAGCAATTCTTCACCCTGCGCTCTGGCGCGATCGAAGCCCGGCCGATGAAGGGAACCGCGCCGCTGTCCGACCCGCCCGAAGCCCTGACCGGGGACGACAAGAGCCGGGCCGAGAATCTGATGATCGTCGACCTCCTCCGCAACGACCTGGCCCGGGTGGCGGAGCCGGGCAGCGTTGCGGTGCCGGAGCTGTTCGCGGTGGAGACCTATCCGACGCTGCGCCAGATGGTCAGCCGGGTCACGGCGCGGCTCCGCCCCGGGCTGGACGCGGTGGATGTGCTGCGCACCATTTTTCCCTGCGGCTCGGTGACGGGCGCGCCCAAGGTGGCGGCGATGCTGGCCCTGCGTGAGCTCGAGCCGGAGCCGCGCGGCGCCTATACCGGCGCGATGGGCTGGATCGAGCCGGGCGGCGATGCCTCGTTCAACGTGCTCATCCGGACCCTGGCGATCGCCGATGGCCAGCCGACCGCCCGGCTCGGGCTCGGGTCGGGGCTTGTGGTCGACTCCCAAGCGGGCAATGAGTGGGCCGAGTGCCTCGCCAAGGGAGCCTTCGTGACTGCAGCCCAGCCCGGGATCGACCTGATCGAGACCATGCGTTTCGACCCGCACGAGGGCGTTATCGAACTGGACCGGCACCTCGAGCGGCTGCGCCAGGCAGCCTCGGCTCTGGGTTTCCGCTTCGACCGCCACGCCGCCCGCAACGAGCTTCAGGCCGCCACCTTTTCCCGCAAGACGGCCGGCATGGCCCGGCTTCTGCTCTCGCCCACCGGCGTGATGGCGGTCGAGTTCAGGGAGATCGAGCCGGTCGCGGCACTGCCGGTGCGGGTGGCGCTGACCATGCTGCCGGTGCCGCCCAGCGACTTCCGGCTGCGCTTCAAGACCACCGACCGCACCTTTTACGACCAGGCCCGCGCGCGGGGCGGCGCGTTCGAGACGCTGTTCGTGGACGACCAGGGCTGCCTGACCGAAGGCACGTTCAGCAGCATCTTCGTGGAGCGCGGCGACAAGCTGCTGACCCCGCCGCTCAGCCGCGGGCTGCTGCCCGGCGTGCTGCGCGGCAAGCTGATCGACGAAGGCCGGGCCGAAGAAGCCGACCTCACTCCGGACGATCTGGAGAACGGCTTCTTCGTCGGCAATATCGTCCGCGGCCTGCTGCCGGCGCGGCTGGCCTAGGCCGCCAGCGGAAAGCGCAGCAGCCGGTCGGCAACCGGGACCAGCGCCGAGGCGCGTCCGCCGACCATCTTCATGATCTGCGGATGGTGGGCGTCGAGCCCGCCGGTCAGCGCTCCGAACGCCGGCAGGATCAGCTTGCTCGGGCTGGCGACGAAGCAGCGCCGGGCCACGTTTTTGCCCCTCACCTGCAGGCGCAGCTTGGGATGCCAGTGGCCTGACAATTCCGGCCGCGGATCTTCCGGCCGGGCCTCGTGCCGCAGCACCAGTCCCTGCACCTCGGCTTCCTCGACCAGCCGCCCGCCGCAATGGTCGGCGAAACCGGGATCGTGGTTGCCCAAGATCCACACCCAGTCGAGCCGTCCGGTCAGCGCCAGCAACAGCGCCCGCGCCGCTTCGGGCAAGCGGTCGCAGCCGAACCTGTCGTGGAAGCTGTCGCCCAGGCAATAGAGCCGCTGCGCGCCCGTGCGCTCGACCATCTCGGTCAGCGCGGAGAGCGTCGCCTGGCTGTCGTAGGGCGGCAGGAACTGGCCGGACTTGGCATACCAGCTGGCTTTCTCGAGGTGCAGGTCGGCCACCAGCAGGGCGCGCTCGGCGGCCCACCACAAGGCGCCCTGTGGCTCGGCAAGGAAGTCGTGACCGGCGAACGAAAGCGGAACCATCGGCTTGGCCCTTGGCGGCAAACCCGAACTATTCCAAGTGGGTAAGACAATGTTCCCGCAAGCTGCGTGCATCGTGCAACGCATTATGCGGCACCTGGCTGTTCCGGGCGGTGGAAAAGCCCGGCAGGCGGATCAGGCGGAAGCTCAAGCGCGGCACCGGCACGATCTCGGCCGGAGCCGGCGTCAGCAGGCGGCAGAACAGGGCGATGTCGTCCGGCCAGTCGGCCCAGATCTCGACCTCGCGCAGCCCCGACAGCCAGGCCGACAGCAGGTTGGCGGCGGCTTCGCGGCCCTGCGGCGCGTGCTTGTGGGCCTCCGGCACCGTCCACAGGTACGGCGCCACATTGCGTTCGACCCAGTCGCTGAACGGGCGCTGGTGCTCCAGCACGACGTACAGCTCCTCGCCGCCATCCTCGGGCACCAGGGCGAAGCTGATCAGCTCGCCGCCGAACCCGTCATATTCGCAATCGAGGAAGTAGCGCATCGGCCCGGCTTAGCCTGCCGGCTCCGCCCGTCCAGCGGTTAGTTGCCGCCAGGCTGGGGCGGGCAGGGGTCGCCGCGTTCGGTCGCGATGCGGCACTGCTTCTGCCACTCGCGCAGCGCCCGGCCGCGCCGTTCCTCCTCGCGGCGCAGCGCGCGGCCGCGTTTCTCGTCGGCTTCGGACTGGCTGGTGGTGACCGCATCGACCCCGGCCGAGGCGGCCTTGACCGGCAGGGTGACGACATCGACCGCGGTGCTGGCGATGGTGCCGACGACACAGCCGGTGAGGGCGGGGGCGAGCAGCAGGACTGGCAGGAAGCGCATGGGGGACTTTGGTGACCGCCCCAAGCTTGCCGCCAGATGAACGAGGCTGGTCAATCCTCCCGCATCGCTTCCGCCGCCAGCGCCTCGGCCTCGATCAGCAGCGCGTCGTCGGCCTCGCCCCCGGCCGGCAGCGCCTCGCGGCCGACGATCACCAGCAGCGGCACCGCCATGGGCGTGACCCGCGCGGCCGGCACATGGACCATCATCGCGGCCGCCCGCTCGACCAGCCGCGCCAGCCGCCCGAGTTCGGTCATCCGCGCGCGCGCATCCTCCCACGCCGCCTTCATCAGCAGGTGGTCGGGCTCGTACTTGCGCAGCACGTCGTAGATGAGGTCGGTCGAGAAGCTGACCTGCTTGCCGGTCTTGCGCTGGCCCGGATGCTGGCGATCGACCAGGCCGCCGATCACCGCCACCTCGCGAAAGGCGCGCTTGAGCAGCATCGACTGCTCGACCCATTCGACGAACTCGCCCTCCAGGATGTCGGGCGACAGCAGGGGGGCGGGATCGTCGATCGGCTCCAGCCCGTAGACCGCGATCGCATAATCGTTGGCGACGAAGCCCAGCGGCTTCAGCCCCGCTTTTTCCATCCGCTTGGTGATCAGCATGCCCAGCGACTGGTGCGCGTTCCAGCCTTCGAAACTGTACATCACCATGTAGTGGCGCTTCTCGAACCGGAAGGTTTCGACCAGCAGCTCGTCGGGCTCGGGCAGGCGGCTTCGGCGCGCCTGCATCTCCAGCCATTCGCGCACGTCGTCGGGAAAGCGGTGCCATTCCGACGGGGTCGCCAGAAAGGTCCGCACCCGGTCGGCCAGGTGGGTGGTCATGCTCATCCGCTGGCCGCCATAGGTCACCAGCCGCGCTTCCTTGGCCGACGCGCGAACGAAGATGTCGCTGTCCTTGAACCGCTCCACCTCCAGGCTCAATCCGGCGAAGAAGATGTGGTCGCCGACGGTCAGGGTGCTGGCATAGCCTTCCTCGACCCGACCCAGCATCCGCCCGTTCTTGAAGCGCACGTCCATCATCGGATTGTCGACGATGATCCCGGCGTTCATCCGGTGCTGGCGGGCGACATCGGGCTTGGTAATCCGCCACTGGCCCGAGCCTGCCGGCTCCTCCACCAGCCGGCGGAACTTGTCATATGCTTTCAGCGCATAGCCGCCGGTGGCGATATATTGGAGGACGCGGTCGTAGACCTCCTCGGTCAGGCCGGCATAAGGCGCGGCCGAGTGGATTTCGGCCCGCAATTCGCCTTGCTCGAACGGAGCGGCGCAGGCGCAGGCCAGGATGTGCTGGGCCAGCGTGTCGAGCGTTCCGGGCCGGAAGATCTCCGGGTCCAGCTCGGCCGCGTTGATCGCGTCCAGCGCCGCCCGCGCTTCCAGATATTCGAAGCGGTTGCCCGGCACGATCGTGCCCTGGCTGGGCTCCTCCAGCCGGTGGTTGGCGCGGCCGATCCGCTGCAGCAGCCGGCTGGAACCCTTGGGCGCGCCCATCTGGATCACCAGCTCGACATTGCCCCAGTCGATGCCGAGGTCCAGCGAAGAG
>Ga0210040_10008782_pt1 | contig 11884 bp, 8 predicted proteins | sample CryGeyCG12114_NA_FD_185462 | JGI IMG/M metagenome (GOLD analysis project Ga0210040, IMG submission 185462) | Groundwater microbial communities from aquifer - Crystal Geyser CG19_WC_8/21/14_NA (SPAdes) (version 2) | ecosystem: Environmental > Aquatic > Deep subsurface > Groundwater | place: USA... | reverse complement strand
AGGTCGGCAGCCGCGAAGTTCTGCTCGTTCACGTTGTTCGACTGTGCCAGCACCGAAATGCGCTGGTCGCCGTTGAAGCTGTTTACGTTGCCGCTCACCCGGTAGCGCTCGGGGCCGGCGCCCGCCACCAGCCGCCCAAACTGCCCCTTGCGGTACTGCGGCTTGGTCACGATGTTAATGGTTTTCTGGGTGTTGCCATCATTGAAGCCCGAAAACTGTGACTGCTCGCTCTGGCGGTCAAACACTTCGATTTTGTCGATAATCTCGGCCGGAATGTTTTTCATCACCGCGTCGGGGTCGTTGCCGAAGAATTCTTTGCCGTCCACCAGCACCCGCTGCACGTCCTCACCCTGGGCCTGAAGCTTGCCACTTTGGGTGGTGATGCCCGGCATTTTCAATACCAAATCCTGGGCCGTAGCGTCGGGGTTGGTTTTGAAGGCATTGGCATTGAACTGCGCGGTGTCGCCTTTCTGCACGGCGGCGGGCGTTTTGCCTACTACCTCCACGCCTTTTAAGGTGATGCCCGCCTGCAACGGCAGCGTGCCCAGGGCGTGACTTTGCGCCGTAAGCTGCACCGTGCTCCGGGTGGTCTGGTAGCCCAGAAAAGACACGCTGAGCACATAGCGCCCCGCTGGCACCTCGTCAATAGTAAAGTTACCTTCCGCATCGGCGGCCGCGCCTAGGCGGGTCGAGTCGGGCACCTGAATCAGCACCACGTTGGCCCCAATGAGCGGCGACTGGTCCTTCGCATCCAACACCTTTCCCGTAACGGGGAAGGTCTGGGCAAAGGCTTGGCTGCTAGCGACTAGCAGACTTATAAAGAGAATAATTTTCTGCATATACGAGCGATTAGCCGGGCGTTAGATAGAGGGAAAGTAAATTGGTTTAGTGCTTAGGAACTTTTTTTATAAGAAACCTGCGACTACCTACTGAAATAGCTGCCTGCTGACGCGAAACCCAGCAAAAAGCTGCCGCCCGTGGCCGCGTCCTCGTACTTTGCAGCCATGTCCGATTTTCGTCTCCGGGTTTTTCAAACGGTAGCTCGCCAGCTGAGCTTCACCAAAGCGGCGCAGGAGCTGTTTATCACGCAGCCCGCCATCACCAAGCACATTCGCGAGCTGGAGCGCGGCTACGGGCAACGCCTGTTTGCGCGGCGCGGCAACCGCATCACGCTCACGGAGGCCGGACAGGCCCTACTCACCCATGCCGATGCCGTGGCCGCCCTGGAGCAACAACTCGACGAAACCCTGGCCAACCTGCGCGGGCAGGCCGGCGGGCGCCTGCGCCTGGGTGCCAGCACTACCCTCACGCAGTACGTGCTGCCGCGCCTGCTGCCCGGCTTCCAGGCGCGCTACCCCCACACGCAGCTCACGCTACGCAACGGCAACTCCGAGCAGATTGCGGAGGCCCTACTCCGCGGCGAAATTGACCTGGGCTTTGTGGAAGGCCGCAGCAAAAGCCGCGACCTGCACTACGAGTTGCTGCTGGAAGACGAGCTGGTGGTGGTCCGCCAGCCCCTGGCCACGGCCGGCAGCGCGCTCCTACCTATGTCGTTGGCCGAGGTGGTAGGGCAGCCGCTGGTGCTGCGCGAACGGGGTTCTGGCACGCTGGAGGTATTGGAGCACGCCCTGCGCGCCCGGCAGGTAGACCTGGCGTTGCTTAAAGTCGTTTTTCACCTGGAAAGCACGGAGGCCATCAAAACGTATCTGGAAGCTGCCCCGGCGGCCCTGGGCTTCGTGTCGCGGCTGGCCGTGACGCGGGAGGTGGCGGCTGGCTTGCTGGAAATTGTGCCTGTGCCGGAGCTGATGCTGACGCGGCAGTTTGAGGCCGTGTGGGTGCAGGGCCAGCCGCTGGCGACCGTGGCCGAGCGGTTTTTACGCTTTGCCCAGCAGCATTTCTAGTTCGCAACAGTTCATTATAACCTCAGGTAATAGACAATAACTATTTTTAGTTATCTAACTGAAGATCAGCGCCGTAGATTTGGGTAGTTCCAGTAACCATTTCTACCCATGTCTACGCTCGATGCTCATCCCGAAACCACTACCACGGAAAATACCGCGTCTACTGGTTTCTTCCGCCATTTTTGCACCCCGCACAGCGTTCTGGGCTACCACCTGACGCTACGCCAAGGGGTATTTGCCGTATTGCTGATTTTCTGCCTTACGCCCTGGGCCTCGCCCCCGGTGGCCTTGGCGTTGGGACTCGTCCTGGCGCAAACGGTCGGCAACCCGTTCACTACTCAAACGGGCAACCTGACGCACAAGCTGCTGCAACTTTCGGTTATCGGGCTGGGGTTTGGCATGAACGCCCACGCGGCCGTGGTGGCGGGTAGGGAAGGGCTGCTGTTCACGGTGGTATCCATTTTTGGTACGCTCACGCTGGGCTACTTCGTGGGGCGGTGGTTGGGCCTGGGGCGGCACGTGGTGCACCTGATATCGTGCGGCACCGCTATTTGTGGGGGTAGCGCCATTGCGGCAGTAGGGCCGGTGCTGCGGGCTAAGGACGATGAACTATCGGTGGCGCTGGGCACGGTGTTCGTGCTCAATGCCGTGGCGCTGTTTGCCTTTCCGCCCATTGGCCACGCCCTGCGTATGACCCAAAACCAGTTTGGGCTGTGGTGTGCCATTGCCATTCACGATACTTCTTCGGTGGTAGGGGCGGCAGCTACGTACGGCAACAAAGCCCTGGAAGTAGCCACCGCCGTGAAGCTGGCCCGCGCCCTCTGGATTATTCCCGTGTCCATTGGCACTGCCCTACTCTTCCGGCAGAAAGGCGTCAACATCACAATTCCCTACTTCATTTTGGGCTTCGTTGGCGCCATGCTGCTGAATACTTTTGTGCCAGCCGTGGCGCCGGTAGGGCCGCTGATGGTGCACCTGGCCAAGGTAGGACTAACGCTTACGCTATTCTTTATCGGGGCCGGACTGTCGGCGCGGGTGGTGCGAGCGGTGGGCGTGCGGCCCTACGCGCTGGGCCTGCTGCTGTGGCTGGTTATTTCAACGGCTTCCCTCTACGTGATTATGCATGTGTGATAGCGCAACCGTAGTAGGCGAACTGCGCGGGCGCCGCTGCATATTTGGTAGGCAGACCCGAAACCGCACCCGGCTGATCGAGTAAGGACTGTCTCACATGCTGTACTATCCTATTTCGCGCGCCATTCTGCTATTTCTCGCCTTCATTGTAGGTGGTGTACTCCTCTTTTTGTTTGATGCCTACGAGGTAGGGAGTCCACCGCTGATTGCGGGCTTGCTGGTGGCCATGACGCTGGTGAAGCTGCGGTACTTTATTGAATCCATTCTGCGGTGGATTCGCCGCTCTGGGCTGGAAGGCACCTACCGTCGGCCCTTGCTGCTGTTCTTGCTGGTGAGCGTGCTGCTGATCATCTCCTCTTACGCCATCGACTACTATTGCTTGGAGCGCATTTACCCCGCGGCTTTCCACCTACCGCTCGGGCCACAGGGTGTACCGCAGCAACTCCTGACGTTCCTGTACTACAGCGCGGGCCGCTTCACTACGGCCAGCGGAGGCGAAATCTTCCCTACTCCCTCGTTGGCCCAGGCTTACGTGATGAGCGAAGTGCTACTGGCCTATTTCACGACGGTGCTGATTATTGCCAACCTGAGCCTGTTGCAAACGGTGATGGCTAGCGTGACCAAACAACGCCCAGATTAGAAAAGCGCATCAGGAATACAGTAACCTCTCCTGATTTTTTTGCGCACCAACAGTCAAGGACATACGTTCGTACTACTTACCTAACGCTGAAAGTGCGGCGGGAACGTATGCACCTATCATCGGAGTTGAAAGGGTAGGCGGCGCAGGCCGTTGCCACTCCCTGTATCTCTTATCGTTACTATATGATCAACGCACCCGTGCGGCGCTATACCTATGTCCTGGCTGGCTGGCTGGCCGTGGGGCTACTGGTGGCCTTCCAACTTCCTGATGATGCCTTTCTTCAGCGGCTCATTCGGCAACTCACCCGGTTCTACGCCGCTACCTACCCCGAGGAAAGCTACCTGCACCTCGATAAGCCTACCTACGTGGCCGGCGAAACGGTGTGGTTTAAGGCCTACGTGGTAGATGCCGCCCGCCACCGCCCCGATACCCTCAGCCGGGTGCTGTACGTCGACTTGCTGGGCCCCAACCAGAAGCTGGTGCGGCAAGAGGTACTGCAACTCACAAGGGGTACAACTGACGGCAGCCTACCCCTGACTGACACCCTGGCGCCGGGCCGCTACACCGTGCGCGCCTACACCAACTGGATGCGCAATATTGGCCCTGATTACTTCTACACCCGCGCTATTTCGATTCTACAAACGCCGGAAGGTGCTGCTGAAGCCATCAGCGCCAACCAGAGCAGAAGGCGCAAGCAGGACCCTACTCCGGTAGCGGCCAAACTGGCCGTGCAGTTCTTCCCCGAAGGGGGCGACTTGATAACGGGCCTGGAAAGCTCCGTGGGCTTTAAGGCCATTGACGGCAATGGCCGCGGCGTGGAGGTGCAGGGCGTCGTAAAAAACAAGCAAGGCCAGGATGTGGTGACGTTTCAAAGTCAGCACTTGGGCATGGGCCGCTTTCAGCTAAAACCGGAGGTAGGGCAGACCTACCAAGCCGTGGTGAGGCAGCCCAATGGCACCACGGCCACCTACCCACTGCCGGCGGCCAAACCCAACGGCTTCACGTTGCGGGTAGTAGAGCTGGCCGACCGGATGCAGGTATTTGTGCAGCGGCAGGCCGCGCCGGGCCAGCCTGCCTCGGAGCCTATTACGCTGCTGGTGCACGTGCGGGGACAAGTGGCCTACGCCGCCCAAGGGCAGGTAACGGCCGGCGCCGCGTTTGGGGCCCGAATCCCGAAGGATCGGTTTCCAGCGGGAGTAGCGCACTTCACGTTGTTTGATGGGCAGCAAGTGGCCCGTTGCGAGCGGCTGGCTTTTGTGGGCGCCGCCGACCCCGGCCTGCGCATCACCCTGCAACCCAACAAAACCCAGTACGCACCGCGCGAAAAAGTGACGGTGCAGGTGGCAGTGGCCGATGCGCAGGGGCAGCCAGTAGCCGGCCAGTTTTCAATGGCCGTGAACAATGCCCAGTCGGTGCCCGCCGACCCCAATGGGGCCACAATCCGCACGCACTTGCTTCTGACCGCCGACGTGCGCGGGACCGTGGAAGATCCGGGCTACTACTTCAACAACCCCAGCTACGATACCAAGCTGGCCCTCGACAACCTCTTGTTGACCCAGGGCTGGCGCCGCTTTGCGTGGAATAATCTGCTAGCCGATCGGCTGGGGCGGTTTCCGTTTCCGCTGGAGCAGTCGTTGAGCCTGAGCGGGCAGGTGCTGGGCAATAAGGATGCGCCCGCATCCGGCGCCACCGTTACATTGCTGCGTTTTCAACCCAAGCAAACCATCGACGAGGCAACTACCGATTCGGCTGGCCGGTTCTTGTTCAGCGGCTTTGCCGGGCAAGACTCGACCCGGATGCTATTGCGCGTGAAATCGGAAAAGGGCCTGCGCAACCCCACGCTGCTGCTCGACAGTAAAGTGGCCAAGGTAGGCACGCCGTTGCCCGTGCTCCCTACCCCCGATGCTACGGTGGCGGCCACCTATGTGCAAAACAGCAAGAAGCAGCAGGTAGTGGAGCGGCAGTACAGCCCCGATGCGAAGCGCATTGTGCTGGAAAACGTGACGGTGCGGGGCCGCCGATCTGCTGAGCCCGACGCGCGTCGCCTCTACGGCACTCCCGATGCTTCCCTGCGCCTGCGCGACATTCCGGCCGCTAACAGCTATTACAGCGTGCTCCAGGTGCTTCAGGGCCGCTTGGCGGGCGTGCAGGTCACTGGCTCGCCGCCCAACATGCGCGTCAGCATTCGGGGTGGGGGCACGCCGTTGTTTATTCTAGATGGCATTCCAGTAGATATGGATGCTATTAACTCCATTCCGACGACCGATATTGAAACGGTGGAAGTGCTGAAAGGACCCTCCGCGGCCATTTACGGCGTGCGGGGTGGCAACGGCGTTATCTCCGTGCTCACCAAGCGCGGCAACTCCGATTACGACTACTCCAACGACCCCACGCCGCCCGGCATGCTCACGTACGCCATGTCGCACTACTACCAGCCCCGCGAGTTCTACGTGCCTGCCTACAACCGGCCAGCCACTGTGCCACCCGCCGACTACCGCAGCGCCACACTCTACTGGGGCCCCCGTATCGTGACGGATGCCGGCGGCCGCGCCACTGTCACCTTCTACTGCTCCGACGTGGCGGGCTCCTTTCGCTTATCATTGGAGGGCATTGCCAATACCGGAATACCGGGCATCGCTACTGGCACGCTCACAGTGACACCGAAGTAAAAAACAAGGGATAAAACCTCCAACGGCCCCTGTCTTTACTAAAGAGAGGGGCCGTTGGAGGCTAAAGACAACAAACCCAAAGTTGTTTAGGCTACTGAATATGTCTTTTCACAGAACGATAATAGGTATTCATCGAAAACGCGCCAGAAATAGCTGCTGTTAATGGTTATTGCAGATCCATGTATGTACTAGAATCCGTTAATCGTTGATCTAAGTATACACACTCTCTGCATGCAATTATCTTCTCCTATCCGCCACCCCTTGTTGCAAGACAGCTACCTCCAACTTCTTCTCAAACAACAAGCCCGCGAACTAACCGGTAGTCCTGGCTGGCCTATGGCTGAAGGCGATACCTACGAATTGCTTGTAGCGCAAATAGAAAGTGATTTAGCGGCCAACGGGGGTAGGGCTACTCTCGTATAGGTAGCCGCGTTGTGAGCAGTAGCCAGTAAAGGCTACTACGCGGAACGTGCTTTCCTACTTATACTAAGTTCAGCAGTACGCATGATCAGCCCGATTAACCGGCTCTACTTCGAAAATGCCGCCGGTCGCGTGGAAGAAGACACTGATGGATATGTCCGGTTGGTGTACTACCCTAATCCTCGTCAGTCACTTGTTTGGCAAGGATTATTACAACACACCAAGCATTTGCTTACCCGCCAAGGTCTGGGCCTGATGCTGATTGACCAGCGCCGAATGCCTCCTTTTTCATCTGCCGACCAGAATTGGCTAGTCGAGCAGTGGATTCCGCAGGCTATTTTGGAGGGCGGCTACCGCTACGGGGCCATCATTCAGGCCGAAGACGCCTTCGCGCGCCTATCCATGGAAACTGTGCGCACCCAAGCCCGCAACTCACCGCTGACCTACCGCTATTTCCAGGACGAGCAATCTGCGGTAGCCTGGTTGCTCGCTCAGTAAGGCTAGGAGGGGTAGGGCAGCGGTGAAAGCAAGATCAGCTAAGCCGGCTGTTTTTCTACCTGCAAGCTGTTTAGTTGCTGGCTGATAAAGTCTAGTTCTTCGGCCGAAAGCACCACGTCGATGGCCTTCGCGTTCTGCGTGGCTTGCTTGGGGTTGCGGGCACCTACCAGTGCCACCGTAATGCCCGGCTGCGCGATGGTCCACCGAATAACTAACTGCGCCAGTGTGGCTTGCTTCTCATCGGCCAGCGGCTGTAGCTTGGCCAAGAAGGCATTAACGCGCCGGATATTCTCGGGTGTAAACAGCGCGTTGGTCGCGCGCAGGTCGCTGGCGTCGAAGTGCTGGCCGGGTTCAAACTTGCCCGTGAGCAAGCCCAGTTGCATGGGGCTGTAGGCCAAAATTGCCTTGTTGTGCTGCTGGCAGTAGGGCACCAACTCTTCCTCAATCCCGCGCTTCACCATGCTGTAAGGCACCTGGTTGGAAGCAATGTTCAACGTCTTCTCGGCCTCCTGCATCTGCTCCACCGAGTAGTTGCTGACGCCGACGGCGCGCACCTTGCCCTGTTCAATCAGCCGGCCCACGGCTTCCATGGTGTCGTGGATAGGCGTGGTCTTGTCGGGCCAGTGAATCTGGTAGAGGTCAATGTAATCGGTGCCCAGCCGGCGCAACGAATCCTCGCACTCCTTCACAATGCTGGCGGGCGCGGCGTATTTATACACGTCCAAGTCGTGGCCTTTGTTGTCCTTGGTCTTGAAACCGAAGTCGCCCCTGGTATCGTCCCAGCGCATGCCAAATTTGGTTAGCACCTGCACTTTGTCACGGGGTAGGCTTTTGATAGCCTCGCCTACAATCTGCTCACTTAGGCCCTGCCCGTAGATGGGTGCCGTGTCGATGCTGGTAACGCCCAAGTCATACGCGGCGTGAATGGCGGCCACAGCGTCGTTTTGTTCGGTGCCGCCCCACATCCACCCGCCGGCCGCCCAGCTGCCAAACGTAATAGCAGAAGCCTGAATACCAGAGTCGCCTAATGCTCGAAATTCCATATAAAGAAGAAAAATTGTTGAAAACTATGTGTCTATTATCGAAGCTGTTTAGAAACTCAGCTGAGGTAGTACAACTTGCTGCGAACTAGAAAAAGTTTAGACAGGTTACTGTTTCGTTGTCATTAATGTAAATTAACAAAGAAATTACTATCTTTATCAAATACAGAGCTCAACAGCGAATACAAGTAAGAAAGTGAAAAACCTACGCGCCTATAGTGGTGCCGATACAGCTAGCTTCCGACTATTGCAGGAACTGCCTTACTTGCCTATTCTGCACGATGAACAGAATGGCTGGCTGTACCTCAACTGGCGCGGCGATCAAACCTTCGATATGGTGTCGGTCGGTTCGGCCGCTATTTTGCACTGGGCAAAGATTGGGAAATACACTAAATTGCTGAATGACAACAGCAACATAACGAGGCTGAGTTTACCTCAAGCACAGTGGCAGCAAGTCAATCAGTTGGCGGAATTGCATCAGTGCGGCGTCCATTACATAGCATGGGTAGAAAGCCCGCATGAAGCTGCTCGTTCATCAGTAAAAACTGCTATTCATCTTGCTAGGTATCCTATTGTCTTGACGTTTGATTCAGTGGGAATAGCGGCTACCTGGCTTCGAGACGTATAGCTTTTCCCTGTCTTTAAGCAGATGCGCCTAGCAAAAAATCAAAAAGCGCCGAACTCTGTCCGGCGCTTTTTGATTTTTTAGTCATATAAAAATGACGTTAGGCTACTAACGACCGCCAGTGGTGCTCATGCTACCACTGGTAGTAGTGCGGGGAGTAGTGCCACTGGTCGTACCCGATGTGGTACCCGAGCGACGGGTGTTGCGGGTTTTGGTACCGCTGGTAGTGCCCATTGTATTACCCGACGTGGTAGTAGTCCGGCGCCGGCCAGTGGTTGTGGTGCCCGAAGTAGTCCTGCCGCTGGTGGTACCAGCGGTGGTGCCGTAGGTAGTGCTACCCGTAGTGGTGCCCATGGTACCGGCAGTAGTGCCCGTGGTACCAGCAGTGGTGCCCATGGTGGTGCCCGTAGTACCGGCAGTAGTGCCCATGCTACCAGCGGTAGTCGTTTGAGCCATAGCGGCGGTGCCGCCTGCTATTAATGCAGTAACTAAAAGAAGGATGCGTTTCATACGAAGTGATGTTTTAAGTGAGGTGGTGCCCGAATTCGCACATATCAGATAATTCGGAACTACGGGAGCTTTACGGTAGGTACCCCAGAGTAGGCTGAATATAATTATGTCTATTGTTCCGATAATGAGTAGGTTATAGGTGTTATTCTGGTGTTGAATATCCACATGTTCAGGTAATTGTACAGTGTAATGTTGAGCTACTAAAAAAATGTGAACATCGGCCGTGCGTATGTTTATTTCAAAGGCCCAAGCCGAAGCCGAGAACGTTGCTTTTGATGCTGATAGCGAGTTTCTTGCAGTTCCCTACCTCCGCACAATGCGTCCTTTTTTTCTTTTACTACTGCTCGCGCTATTCGCTACTGCCAGCGTTTTTGCCCAAAACCTACCCATCCTCGACCAAAACCCACCCACGTTGCGCTGGCGGGAAGTGCGCACGCCGCATTTCCGGGTGCTCTACCCCCGCGGCCTCGACTCGGCGGCCCAGCGCACGGCCCGTCGGTTGGAGCAGGTGCACGTGCCCGGCACGGCCTCGCTCAGGGTAGTGCCGCCGCCCATTAGCATCGTGCTGCAAAACCAGACAACCGTCAGCAATGCATTTGTCACCTTCCTACCCCGCCACGCCGAGTTTTTTACGACGCCCGAGCAAGGGCAGGGCCTGGGAACGGTGGATTGGCTCGATGGCTTGGTATTGCACGAGTACCGACACGTGGGGCAATTCGACAAAGCCCGGCAGGGCATAGGGCGGGTACTGCACCCCTTGCTCGGCGATGGGGCGCTGGGCGTGGCCGCAGTAGGCGTGCCGCAGTGGTTTTTTGAGGGCGATGCCGTGGGCAACGAAACGGCCCTGAGCCGTAGCGGCCGTGGCCGCATTCCCAACTTCGGGGTAGGCATGCGGGCAAATCTGCTGGCGGGACGTTTCTATAGCTATCAGAAAGCCGTGAATGGCTCCTTGCGCGACAATGTGCCCAACTGGTACGTGCTGGGCTACTACCTGACGTCCTACCTCAAGACCCACTACGGCCCCAACGTGTGGGGCCGGGTGCTCGATACGTACTACCGCTTTCCCTTCTACCCGTTCTCGTTTTCCAACAGCATCCGCCAAACCACTGGCGTGCGGGTCGAAGAACTCTACCGGCGCACGCTGGCCGAGCTGGACTCGACGTGGCGCGCCCAGCAGCAGACTCTGGAAATTACGACCGCGCAGGAAATGCGGGTAGCGGCCACCACGCGGGTGTTCACGCAGTACCAGTATCCGCAGTACGTGACCGATAGCACAGTGCTGGCCATGAAAACCGGCCTCAACAACATTGCCCAACTGGTGCTGTTGAGCCGCCAAGCGCCGGAACAACAGGTATTTGTGCAGGGCCTCGTCAACGACCCTGAATTGCTATCGGTAGGGGGGGGCAAGGCGGTGTGGCCCGAGTATCGGTACGATGTGCGCTGGGGCCAGCGGGTGTATTCCGAGCTGCGGATTCTGGACTTAGCCAGCGGCCACCTCACCCGCCTCACCAAGCGGCGCTACACGGTGGCGGCCCTCGCGCCGGACGGCCAGCGGCTGGTAGCCGTGCAAACCGATTCGGCCTACCACCACGCGCTGGTGCTGCTGGACGCGGCTACCGGCGCCGTGCAGCGCGTGCTGCCCAACCCTACCAACGAGTTCTACCAACACCCCCGCTGGCTGCCCGATGGTCGGCTGGTAGCGGTGGTGCTGCGCCGCGGCGGCAAAACGCTGGAGCTGCTCGACCCTGCTACCGGCACTACCCGCGACCTACTGCCGGTCGCCAACGTGAACCTTACCAACCCCCAGCCCTGGGGCGACTACGTGCTCTACAATTCGCCGCAGTCGGGTATCGACAATATCTACGCGGTGCAGCTTTCTACCGGGCAAACGTACCAGGTGACCTCACGGCCGGTAGGCGCCTACCACGCGGCCGTGTCGCCCGATGGCCGGCACCTGGCGTTCCACGATTTCCGGGCGCAAGGAGCCCGCGTAGCCGAAATGCCGCTCGACCCCGCCACTTGGCGCCCTGTGCCCGCGGCTACTGCCGATGTGCCCGGCATCTACGCCACGCAGCTCAGTGCCCAGGACCCGGCCGCGGCCCTCATCCGCCCCTTGCTGCTGCGCCCCGATTCAGCGGCCCGGCGCTACCCCGTGGCCGCCTACTCTCCGCTGCGCCATGCCTTCAATGTATTTGGGTGGGGCGTTATCCAAAGCCCGACTGGCAACAGCGTGACGGTAGGCGTCCGGTCGCAGGATTTGCTGAGTACCACGCAGGCCCTGGTTGGCGTGGGCTACAACCAGGCCGAGCGCACGGCCAATGTAGTAGGGGGCCTGAGCTACCAGGGCCGCTACCCCGTGCTCGACCTGACCGTGGAGCACGGCGGGCGCAATGCAGGCATCTACGTGGACCGGGTAGCCCCCCGCGACAGCCTCGTGCGCGACCGGTGGA
>Ga0210040_10008781_pt1 | contig 11886 bp, 10 predicted proteins | sample CryGeyCG12114_NA_FD_185462 | JGI IMG/M metagenome (GOLD analysis project Ga0210040, IMG submission 185462) | Groundwater microbial communities from aquifer - Crystal Geyser CG19_WC_8/21/14_NA (SPAdes) (version 2) | ecosystem: Environmental > Aquatic > Deep subsurface > Groundwater | place: USA... | reverse complement strand
GTGCACGTGCTTGTCCCCGAACAGGGAGTCCTTCCAGCCGCCGAAGCTGTAGTACGCCATCGGGACCGGCACCGGCACGTTGATGCCGATCATGCCGACCTGCACCCCGCGCTGGAACCGGCGCGCCGCCTCGCCGCTCGAGGTGAAGATGGCGGTCCCGTTGCCGTACGGGTTGGCGTTGATGAGGCGGATCGCCTCGTCGACGTCGGCGGCCCGCAGGGTCGACAGCACCGGGCCGAAGACCTCCTCGCGGTAGACCGTCATCTCGGGGGAGACCCGGTCGATCACCGTGGGCCCGACGAAGAAGCCCTCCTCGTACCCGGGGACGACCAGGCCGCGGCCGTCCACGACGAGCTCGGCGCCCTCCTGCTGGGCCGACCCGATCAGCGCGACGATGCGCTCGCGCGCGGCCGACGTGATGACCGGGCCCATGTCGCTGGACGCGAGGGAGCCGGGGCCCACGACCACGCCGAGCGCCTTGGCGCGCACGGTGGCCGCGAGCTCCTCGCCGACCCCGCCGACCGCCACCGCGGCGGAGTCCGCCATGCAGCGCTCCCCGGCGGAGCCGAAGGCCGCGGCGACCAGGTGCTCGGCGGCGTGGTCGAGGTCGGCGTCCGGCAGGACCACGGCGTGGTTCTTCGCGCCCCCGAGGGCCTGCACGCGCTTGCCGGAGGCGGACCCGCGGTCGTGGACGTACCGCGCGATCGGCGTCGAGCCGACGAAGGACACGGCCGCCACGGCCGGGTGGTCCAGCAGCGCGTCGACGACCACCTTGTCGCCGTGCACGACGCTGAACACCCCCGCCGGCAGGCCGGCCTCGGCCCAGAGCTCGGCGATGCGCAGGGAGGCCGAGGGGTCGCGCTCACTGGGCTTGAGGACGAAGGCGTTGCCGCAGGCGATGGCCACCGGGTGCATCCACATGGGGACCATGACCGGGAAGTTGAACGGCGTGATCCCGGCGACCACGCCCAGCGGCTGGCGGAACGACCACGCGTCGACGTCGGTGGAGACCTGGTCGGAGAAGTCCCCCTTGAGCAGCTGCGGGATGCCGCACGCGAACTCGACGACCTCCAGGCCGCGCTGCACCTCGCCGCGGGCGTCCGCCAGCACCTTGCCGTGCTCGCTGGAGACCAGCGCCGCGAGCTCGTCGACGTGCTGGTTGACCAGCTCGCGGAAGGCGAACAGGACGCCGGTGCGCCGGCTGAGCGAGGACTGCGACCACTGCTCGAAGGCCGCTGCGGCGGCCTGCACGGCGGTGTCCACGTCCTGCGGGGTGCCGAGCCGGACCTGCGCCTGCTCGAGGCCCGTGGCCGGGTCGAAGACGGGTCCGGTGCGGCCCGCGCTGCCCGCGCTCGGCGCGCCGGCGATCCAGTGCTCGACGATCCTCAGGGCCGGGTCCCTCCGTCGGGCGCCGGCGCCGGCCTGCTGCCGGCGCCGTCGCTCGGCGCACGTCGCCGTGCCGCCGCCCGCAGCCTGGGTGGTCTTCGTCCGTATGTCAAGACAAACGGCTGAGCTGACGACGGTGTAGTTTCCGCCGGTGAGCTGGGGGGAGCCGGTGCTGGACCGGTCCAGCCCCGTTCCGCTGTACTTCCAGGTCGCCCAGCACCTCGAGGCGGCGATCCAGGCCGGCGACCTCGCGGTCGGCGACCGCCTGGAGAACGAGATCGCGCTCTCGGAGCGCTGGGGCCTGTCGCGGCCCACGATGCGCCAGGCCATCGGGCACCTGGTCGACAAGGGCCTGCTGGTGCGCCGTCGCGGCGTGGGCACGCAGGTCGTGCGCCGCCAGGTCGAGCGCGCCCTCGAGCTCACCAGCCTGTACGAGGACCTGCGCGCGTCCGCTCAGCAGCCGACGACGGAGGTGCTGGCGCACGGCCGCGTCGCGGCGGACGAGCGCGTGGCGGCGCAGCTGCGCGTCGCCCCCGGGGAGGAGGTGGTCCACCTCGAGCGGCTCCGCCGGGCCCGCGGCGCGCCGCTGGCGGTGCTGCGCAACTGGCTGCCGGTCCCGGTGGCGGGCTCGCTGTCGACCGGGGACCTCGAGGCGCACGGGCTGTACGAGTGCCTGCGCGCGGTCGGCGTCCACGTGCGCTCGGCCGAGCAGCGGATGGGGGCCCGGGCGGCCCTGGTCGACGAGGCCCGGCTGCTGGGGCTGCCCCGCGGCGCCGCGCTGCTGACGATGGAGCGGACGGGGCACGACGACCGGGCGCGGGTCGTCGAGTGGGGCTCCCACGTCTACGACGCGCGGGTCTACTCGTTCACGGTGACGCTGTCGACGCGCTGAGCCGGGGCCCGGCCCGGGTCGCGGGCTCTCGGGTCAGTCGTCGCCCGCGAGCGGGCGGAACCCGCGCAGCCGCAGGCTGTTGGTCACGACGAACACCGAGCTGAGCGCCATCGCGGCCCCCGCGATCATCGGGTTCAGCAGCCCGAGAGCGGCCAGCGGCAGCGCCGCGACGTTGTACGCGAACGCCCAGAACAGGTTGCCCTTGATGGTGGCGAGGGTGCGGCGGGCGAGCCGGACGGCGTCGGCGGCCGCGCGCAGGTCCCCGCGCACGAGGGTCAGGTCGCTCGCCTCGATCGCGACGTCGCTGCCGGTGCCCATCGCCAGCCCCAGGTCGGCCTGCGCCAGCGCAGCCGCGTCGTTGACGCCGTCGCCGACCATCGCGACCACCCGGCCCTGCGCCTGCAGGCGCTTCACGACGTCGACCTTGTCCTGCGGCAGCACCTCGGCGATCACCGTGTCGGGCCCGGGGTCGATCCCGACCTCCCGCGCGACGGCCGTGGCCACGGTCCGGTTGTCGCCCGTGAGCAGCACGGGGGTGAGCCCGAGCGCCCTGAGCCGCCGCACGGCCTGCGCCGAGGTGGCCTTGACGGTGTCGGCGACCGACAGCACCCCGCGCGCCTGGCCGTCCCAGCCGACGGCGACGGCCGTGCGGCCGGCCTGCTGCGCGTCCGCGAGCGCCTGCTCGAGCTCGGGCGGGAGGAGCTGGGAGCGCTGCGCCAGCAGGGCGGGCCGCCCCACGAGCACGGCGCAGCCGTCCACGACGCCCGTCACCCCCAGGCCCCCCGTGCTGCCGAACTCCTCGACGGGGGGCAGCGCCCCGACCCGGTGCGCTGCCCCGGCGGCGATCGCGCGGGCCACGGGGTGCTCGCTGCCGGCCTCCACGGCGCCCGCGCGCCGCAGCAGGTCCTGCGCGTCGACCCCCGCGGCCGCGACCACGTCGACCAGGGTCATCGCGCCGGTGGTGACCGTGCCGGTCTTGTCGAGGACCACGGTGTCGATGCGCCGGGTCTGCTCCAGCACCTCGGGGCCCCTGAGCAGGATCCCCAGCTGCGCGCCCCGCCCGGTCCCCACCATCAGGGCGGTCGGGGTCGCCAGCCCGAGCGCGCACGGGCAGGCCACGATCAGCACGGCGACCGCGGCGGAGAACCCGGCGCCCGCGCCCGCGCCGGTGCCGACCCAGACCGCCAGCGTCGCCGCGGCGAGCAGGAGGACGGCGGGCACGAAGATCCCGCTGACCTGGTCGGCCAGCCGCTGGACCTGGGCCTTGCCGTTCTGCGCCTGCTCGACGAGGCGGGCCATCTGCGCCAGCTGGGTGTCCCCGCCGATCCGCGTGGCCCGGACGACCAGGCGCCCGCCCGCGTTGACCGTCGCGCCCACCACGCTGTCGCCGGGCCGGACCTCCACCGGGACGCTCTCGCCGGTGAGCATGCTCGCGTCGACGGCGCTGGTGCCCTCCACGACCACGCCGTCGGTCGCGAGCTTCTCCCCGGGGCGCACGACGAACGTGTCGCCGACGCCGAGCTGCTCGGCCGGGATCCGGGTCTCCACGCCGCTGCGCAGGACCGCGACGTCCTTGGCGCCGAGCTCGAGCAGCGCGCGCAGCGCCGCCCCGGAGCGGCGCCTGGCCCGCGCCTCGGCGTACCGGCCGGCCAGCAGGAACGTCGTGACGCCCGCCGCGGCCTCGAGGTAGAGGTCGCCGGCGCCGTCCGTGCGCTGCACCGTGAGCGCGAACGGGTGCCGCATGCCGATCGTGCCGGCGGTGCCGAGCAGCAGCGCGTACAGCGACCAGCCGAACGCCGCCAGCGTGCCGATCGAGATGAGCGTGTCCATGGTGGCGGCGCCGTGCCGCAGGTTGGTCCACGCGGCGCGGTGGAACGGCAGCGCCCCCCACAGGACCACCGGCGCGGCCAGCGCGAGCGACAGCCACTGCCAGCCGTCGAGCTGCAGCGGGGTCGCCATCGCCATCGCGACGACCGGGACCGTGAGCAGCAGGCAGGCCAGCAGCCGGGACCGCAGCGCCGCGACCGGGTCGGCCCCGGCCGGCGCCTCGCTCCGGCGGGGCGCGGGCAGCGCCGCGCCGTAGCCGGCCTGCGCGACGGTGCCCACGAGCTGGTCGGGCGTCACCGGGTCGGCGTAGGTCACCCGCGCCTTCTCGGTCGCGTAGTTGACCGTCGCGCTGACGCCGTCGAGCTTGTTGAGCTTGCGCTCGATCCGGTTCGCGCAGGACGCGCAGGTCATGCCGGTGATGCTCAGCTCGACCGAACGGCCCAGCTCCGGGGCGTCCAGCCGCGTGCCGGTGCTCATCAGGCGGGCGCGGCCAGCGCGTAGCCGGCCTCCTGCACCGCGCCCCGGACGGCCTCGGTGTCCTGGGCGGCGTCGCCGGAGACGGTCAGGGCGCCCGTGCCGAGCTCGACCCGGACGTCGGTGACGCCGGGCAGGGCGGTGACCTCCTCGGTCACGGACGCGACGCAGTGCTCGCAGGTCATCCCGGTGACGGTGTACGTGGCGGTGGTCATGGGTCTCCTCCTGGGGTGCTGGGGTGCTGCGGTCGGGGCTGCCGGGTCAGCTGCGCACGAGGCGGGCGATCGCCTCGGACGCCTCCGTGAGCTTGGCGTCCTGCTCGGCGCCGCCAGCGCGCGCGGCGTCGACCACGCAGTGGCTGAGGTGCTCGTCGAGCAGGCCGAGGGCGACGGACTGCAGGGCCTTCGTCGCGGCGCTGACCTGCGTGAGGATGTCGATGCAGTACTTGTCGTCCTCGACCATCCGCTGGATGCCGCGCACCTGGCCCTCGATGCGCCGCAGCCGCGCGAGGTGCTGCTCGCGGGTCCCGCTGTAGCCGGCCATCCACGTCCTCCTGTCCGGGTGCCTACCGTACCCCCCTAGGGTACCAGCCGACGAGGGCTCCGGCGCGGGACCTTCGACCCGGCTGCTCCCGCCGCCCGGGCCCTAGGCTGCCTGCCACGCGGCCCGGGGCGCCGCCGGAGGACGCTGGGGGACGCGCGGTGGGGCAGGCCGACGACGGTTCGGGCGCGATCGCCTGGCTGCTCGACCAGTCGCACCTCATGGCCCCGGACGACCTGCCCGCCGCGGTCGACGAGGGCGCCCGCCGGCTGGGCGGGCTGGGCTGCCGGATCTACCTCATCGCCCGGGACCAGCGCAGCCTGCGCCCGCTGCCCGCGCGCGGCGAGGACGCGGGAGAGCCCCTGGGGCTGGACGGCACCGTCGCGGGCCGGTCCTTCCGCCTCACCCAGGTCATCCCGAGCACCGGCGACGGGCCCCGGCTGTGGGTCCCGCTGCTCGACGGCACCGAGCGGCTCGGGGTCGTGGACCTGGGCTTCGCGCAGGAGCACTCCCTGGACGAGCTGCGCCCGGCGGCGGTCGCGTACGCCGGCCTGGTCGCGGAGCTGGTCGTGAGCAAGGGGCAGTACACCGACGCGTACGAGCGGGCCCGGCGCGCCCTGCCCATGGGCGTGCCCGCCGAGATGCTGTGGCGCAACCTGCCTCCGCTGACGTTCGCCACCCACCGGTTCGTGCTCAGCGCCCAGCTCGAGCCGTGGCACGAGGTCGGCGGAGACGCCTTCGACTACAGCATCGACGGCGACACCCTGCACCTGGCGGTCCTGGACGGGATGGGCCACGGGCTCGGCGCCACGCTGCTCGCCACCGTCGCCCTGGCCGCCTACCGCAACGCGCGGCGGGCCGGGCACGACCTGGTGAGCACGGCGCTGATGATGGACCAGGTGCTGGCCGGGCAGTTCGGCACGGAGAGCTTCGTGACCGGCGTCCTCGGCCAGCTGGACCTCGGCACCGGCCGGCTGCGGCTGCTGTGCGCCGCGCACCCTGCCCCGCTGCTGGTGCGCGACGGGCGGCCGGTGGGGGAGGCCCGCGTGGAGCCGGGCGTGCCGCTCGGGTTCGGGGACCGGGACGACACGGTGGTGGAGACCTCGCTGCAGCCCGGGGACCGGCTGCTGATGTTCAGCGACGGCGTCATCGAGGCGCGCTCCACCGGGGGCGAGTTCTTCGGGCTGGACCGGCTGCTGGACCTGCTCACCCGCGAGGAGGCCGGCGGCCAGCCCCCGCCGGAGACGCTGCGCCGGCTCATCACCGCCGTGCTGGACCACAACCAGGGGGCCCTGCAGGACGACGCCACCCTGCTGCTGCTGGAGTGGGCCGGCGACGCCGAGGCCACCGACATCAGCTGACGCCCGGGCTGCCTCCGGCTAGGGACGCGGCCGCAGCATCGCGGGGTGCAGCAGCGCGGCCCCGCCCCGCCGGAACACCGCCGCGGGCCGTCCGCCGCCCGGCCCGGGCGCCGAGTCCCGTCCCACCGGCACGAGGAAGCCCGGCGTGCCGGTGACCTTGCGGTGGAAGTTGCGCGGGTCCAGCGGCGTGCCCCAGGTCGCCTCGTACACGTGGCGCAGCTCGGCCACGGTGAACTGCTCGGCGCAGAACGCGGTGGCGTACGGCGAGTACTCCAGCTTCGCGCGGGCCCGCTCCACGCCGGCGGCCAGCACCCTGGCGTGGTCGAAGGCGAGGCGCCCCGGGTCGACCTGCTCGACGGGCGCCCAGGTCACCGAGCGCGTGGACGGGCCGGGGCGGGGCGCCGGCAGGTCGGGCGCGAAGACCAGGTAGGCCACCGACACCACCCGCATGCGGGGGTCGCGGTCCGGGGCGCCGAACGCGCCGAGCTGCTCGACGTGCGCCACGTCGCGCCGCACGCCGGTCTCGTGCTCGAGCCGCCGGATCGCAGCCGCGTCGAGGTCCTCGTCCGGCTGCACGAAGCCGCCGGGCAGCGCCAGCCGGCCGCGGAACGGGTGGGTGTCGCGCTCGACGAGCAGCACCTGCAGCAGCGCGTCGCGCACGGTCAGCAGGACCACGTCCACGGTGACCGCGAAGGGCGGGAAGGCCGCCGCGTCGTACTGCGCGAGCCACTCCCGCTCGCCCCCGGTCATGCCAGCTCGACGCCGGCGGTCCGCAGCTCGTCCAGGGCGGCGGCGGTCGTCGCTGGTGCCACGCCCGCGCACAGGTCCTGCAGCAGGCGCACCGGCAGCCCGGCGGCGACCGCGTCCAGGGCGCTGGCGCGCACGCAGTGGTCGGTCGCGAGGCCGCACACGTCCAGCGCGTCCACCCCGTGCCCGTCGAGCCAGACCCGCAGCGGCACGCCGTCGACGACCCCCTCGAAGGCGGAGTACGCCGCCGCGTGCTCGCCCTTGCGGACCACCCCGGCGAACAGGTCGTCGGTCAGCGGGGCCTGCAGCCGGCTGCCGCGGGTGCCCGCCACGCAGTGCGGCGGCCAGCTGCGGACGTGGTCCGGGTCGGCGGAGAAGTGGTCGCCCGGGTCGACGTGCCAGTCGGTGCTCGCGACCACGAGCGGGTAGTCGCCGAGCACGCGGGCGACCCGCTCGGCCACGGCCCTGCCGCCCTCCACGGCCAGCGCGCCGCCCTCGCAGAAGTCCTCCTGGACGTCGACGACGAGCAGCGCGCGGGTCACGCGTCCTCCAGGGCGGCGGTCCAGGCGGCCTCGCCGGCGTCCAGGCGGCGGGCCTGCCCGGGCAGCCCGGCGAGTGCCGCCGCGCAGGTCGCGCGGGCGCCGCGCACGTCGTCGTACGTCGTCAGCGGGCCCTGCAGCGCGACCGCGCCGGCGACCGGCGGCCCGGGCTGCAGGCGCAGCACCTCGCTGCCGTCGGGCAGGCGCCACGCGTGCTTGCGGCCACCGACCGTGGACTTGCCGGTGCTCTTCTTCGCGACCGGTCGCAGCGGCGCGGCGGGGTCGTCGGAGTCGGCGATCGCGACCAGCTTGTAGACGAAGCCCGCCGTCGGCGCCCCCGAGCCGGTCACCAGCGAGGTGCCGACGCCGTACCGGTCGATGGGCAGCTCGGCCAGCGCCGCGATGGCGTGCTCGTCGAGGTCGCCCGTGACGACGATGCGGGTCCCGGTCGCGCCGAGCTCGTCGAGCAGCGCGCGCGCCCGCGGCGCCTCGACCACCGGGTCCCCGCTGTCGAGCCGGATCGCGCCGAGCTGGGTCCCGGCCACCTCGACGGCCGTGCGGATGCCCTGCTCGGTGTCGTAGGTGTCGACCAGCACCGTGGTGCCGACGCCGTGCGCGGCCACCTGCGCGGCCACCGCGTCCCGCTCGCTCGGGTGCGCGAGCACGAAGGCGTGCGCGGTGGTGCCGACCGTGGGCACGCCGTGGCGCCGGCCGGCCTCGAGGTTGCTCGTCGCGCTGAAGCCGGCGAGGTAGGCGGCGCGCGCGGCCGACACGGCGGCCTGCTCGTGGGTGCGCCGCCCGCCCATCTCCAGCAGCGGCCGGTCGCCGGCGGCCAGCACCATGCGGGCGGCGGCGGAGGCGATGGCGGTGTCGGCGTTGAGCACCGACAGCACGAGCGTCTCGAGCAGCAGGGCGTCGCCGAAGCAGCCCTCGACGGTGAGCACCGGCGAGCCGGGCGCGTACGTCGAGCCCTCCGCGTACGCGCTGACCTCCACCTGCGGGACCCGGCCGGTCAGCCAGTCGCGGGTCTGCGGCCGCACGACGTCCCGGAGCGCCGCGATGTCGGAGGGGTCGTACGTCAGCTCGCGCAGCAGGCCGGTGAGGCGGCCCTGGCCGGCGACGACCCCGAAGCGCCGGCCCGGGGGCAGGCGGCGGGCGAAGACCTCGAAGACGGCCCGCCGGCCCGCGAGGCCGGAGGCCAGCGCCGCGTCGAGCATCGTCAGCTCGTACCGGTCGGTGAGCAGCGCGGTGGTCACAGCACTCCCTTGCGTCCTGGCCCGGCAGCGTCGTTCTCGTCAGGCGGACGACAACGTACCCCTGGACGATCGCCTTGCGCAGGCAGACGTCGATCGCGCAGGCTGCCCCGCATGCCCGAGCTGCCCGAGGTCGAGGCCCTCGCCGCCTTCCTGCGCGTCCACGCGGTCGGCAGGACCGTCGCGCGCGTGGACGTGCCGGGGATCCACGTGCTCAAGACGTACGACCCGCCGCCGACCGCGCTGGCCGGCCTCGCGGTCACCGGCGTCGTCCGGCGCGGGAAGTTCCTCGACCTGGACGTGGACGGTCTGCACCTGGTCGTCCACCTCGCCCGGGCCGGCTGGCTCCAGTGGAAGCAGTCGCTGCCGCCCGCTCCGCCACGCCCGGGCAAGGGGCCGATCGGGCTGCGGCTGCACCTGGACGACGGGTCCGGCTTCGACCTGACCGAGCAGGGGACGCAGAAGCGCCTGGCGGTCTACCTCGTGCGCTCGCCGGAGCTGGTCCCGGGGGTCGCGCGCCTCGGGATCGACCCGCTCGACCCGGCGTTCACCCCGGAGGTGCTCGCCGGCCTGCTCGCCGGGGTGCGCGGGCAGGTCAAGGGCGTGCTCACCGACCAGAGCGTGCTCGCCGGGGTGGGCAACGCCTACAGCGACGAGGTGCTGTGGGAGATGCGGATGTCGCCCTTCAAGCCGGTCTCCTCTCTCACCGCCGCCGACGTGGACCGCCTGCACGCAGTGATCGTCTCGACCCTCGGCGACGCGGTGGGCCGGGCGGAGGGGCTGGCGGCCCGGTCGCTCAAGGCCGAGAAGAAGAGCGGGCTCAACGTGCACGCCCGCGCCGGGCTGCCGTGCCCGCGCTGCGGGGACACGGTCCGCGAGGTGTCGTTCTCGACGAAGGCGCTGCAGTACTGCCCTACCTGCCAGACCGGCGGCAAGCCGCTGGCGGACCGCAGGCTGTCCCGGCTGCTGAAGTAGCCCGTCAGAGGTCGGTCGGCTGCTCGGTGACCTCGACGCCGGCCTTGCTGGTGCTGTCGAGCAGGCCGCCGACCGCGCCGCCGAGCCCGCCGACGAGGGCGGGGCTGAAGCTGCCGGTGCCGAGCGAGCTGGTGAGCCCGCTCAGGGTGCTGGTGAGGCTGCTGAGCGGACCGGCGACGGTCTTGCACAGCGTCGGGTCGGCCTTGGCGTTCTCGCTGGCGTTCTTCAGCAGCTTCACGCTGGCGGCGGCGGCGCCCGCGGCCTTCAGCAGGGCGAGCCGGCGGCCGGAGGCACCCTTCTGGAACTTCTGCGCCTGGTAGGGCTGGTAGATGTAGCGCCGCACCAGGAAGGCCGCGCCGCCGACGTCGGCGACGAACCGGGTCTTGGCGAAGCTCTTGGTGCTGGTGGTGGGGCAGGCAGCCGCGGCGTCCGTGCTGCCCGCGGAGGCACCGGCGGAGGCGCCCGCGGACGCGCCGGCCGAGGCCCCGGAGCCGGGGGTGGCCGTCTCGGAGGAGCTCCCGCCGCAGCCGGCGAGCAGCAGGGACAGCAGCACGAACAGGGCGGCCAGACGGCGCATGAGGTGACTCCTGGAGAGGGGGTGGCTCCGGCCGGTCACGGCGCAGGCCCCGTCCGTCCTGCCCCCGGCGCCCCGTCGCAACCCGGCTGCGGCGGCCGGCTCAGCCCCGGGCCCGCCGCACCGTGCCGCCCTCCAGCGGGCGGAACAGCCGCGCGGCCGCGAACCGCGTCCCGATCCCGTACGTCGGATAGGCCTTGATCACCTGCGCGAGGCGGAAGGCGAGCATCCCGGAGCGCATCGCGAGGGCGCCCTCGGCGATCTGCTCGCCGGCCATCGGCCCCACCACGGTCATGCCCACGATCTTCGACAGCGCCATGCCGCCGGGCCCGGGAAGGGCGAGCAGCGTGACGAAGCCGTCGGTCTGCCCGGCCGTGCGCGCGCGGTCCGAGGAGGTGTCCGGCTGGCAGGACACCCGCACGGCCGCGCCGTGCGCGGCGAAGGCCTGCGCCTCGGTGAGCCCCACGTGGGCGACCTCGGGCTCGGTGAACGTCACCCACGGCACCACCCGGTCGTCCCACGGGAGCCTGCTGCCGGGCACCAGCGGCGAGCCGAAGGCGTTCTTGGCCGCGATCCGGCCCTGCTCGAAGCCGACGTGCGTGAACTGGAGCGTGGAGGTGCAGTCCCCGGCGGCCCAGACCGTGGCGGCGGCCTGCAGGTGCTTGTCGGTGACGACGTGCCCGCGCTCCCCGACCCGGGCACCGGTGCGCTCCAGACCGAACCCGTCGGTCGCCGGCGTGCGGCCGACCGCGACCAGCAGGTGGGACCCGGACACCGTGCTGCCGTCGGACAGGTGCAGCACCGGGCCCGCCGAGACCCGCTCGACGCTCACCGCGGTGCGCAGCACGACGCCCTCGCGCTCCAGCACCCGCGCGATCACCGCCTGCGCCGCGGGCTCCTCCCGCGACAGCACCGTCGGCGCGGCCTCCACGACCGTCACCGCCGCCCCGAGCCGCCGGAACGCCTGCGCGAGCTCCACCCCGATCGGCCCGCCGCCCAGCACCAGCAGGTGCCCGGGCAGCTCCCGCAGCGCGAAGACGCTGGTGTTGTCGAGGTGCGGCACCCCGTCCAGCCCCTCGATCGGCGGCACCGTCGCGCGCGACCCGGTGGCCACGACGAACCGGTCGCTGGTCAGCACCCGCCCGTCGACCTCGAGGGCGCGGGGGCCGGTGAACGTCCCCCAGCCCTGCACCAGGTCGATCCCCTGCGAGGCCAGCAGCTCGGGCGACTCGTCCTGCTCGATCTGTGCGACGACCGCCTGCACGCGCTCCATGACCGCCGCGAAGTCCACCTCCACGTCGGCCCGGAAGCCGTACGC
>Ga0210040_10008780_pt1 | contig 11887 bp, 7 predicted proteins | sample CryGeyCG12114_NA_FD_185462 | JGI IMG/M metagenome (GOLD analysis project Ga0210040, IMG submission 185462) | Groundwater microbial communities from aquifer - Crystal Geyser CG19_WC_8/21/14_NA (SPAdes) (version 2) | ecosystem: Environmental > Aquatic > Deep subsurface > Groundwater | place: USA... | reverse complement strand
AAAAACGTACTTCACAGAAATTTTTAAATGTTAAGACTAATTTTTCACCACCCGTACTTCCATAGCCGGTTACAATCTCTAACTTTGCTGCTCGAATTTTTGCAGGTAGTATATGCACACTTCAAACTTAATTTGAATTAAACTGGTACCCTTTGACGCATGCAATTATATTTTGGTGAGCTTGATCTATTCAGTTCACATTTTTGTCGCTTATTGGACTGGATATAAGTTTTTGTAACTGACGTTACCATGTGAATTTTTGTCGGACTTGTAAAAACAGGGTTTAGCCTGAAATTTAGCTTAATTGTCCTTAACATATATGAAGCTATTAACCGATGTTTATGAAAATCAATACACCTCTGAACACCATGCTCATCTACATGTGTGCAAAATTTGGTAGTCGTAGTCTTTAAAATTGCGACCGAAAAGGTTAACCATCGGATTTCGGCACGATGCATATAGGGCGTAGCCATGGCTTTCCGCCCTAAAAACTGAATAATTTCCTAGTCTTCATGAAAAGTTATTAACGAAACTGAAATTAATTTAATAATAACCTCCAGCTGTGTAAACAGTGTAACTTAATTGTTCAACAATACTTTGTTCCTTAATTCAATTCATGAAAAGCCTAAGGTATTATTAGTTTATTAGCTTTTTCGCTATACTCCTGAAATGTAGACACATTCTGTTCTTGGTTGATGCACAAGCTGCACGCCAGACCTACCTATTATTTATTGCATACAGGGAGCAACAGTTCAACACCGCCAATGCATATAGCCAACGCGTATCGAAATCTATAAATTATCGATCTGGCAATCAAATTAGGCTCATTTTGTATCAAACAATGGATTGTTTACACAATAGGAACATTTTATTTGAACTCTTTTAATATTTTCGGTACAATATATTCAAAGCCAGTAGAAACCAGCCCGCATTTCAGCACGACGAAGTGACCGAGTGGTTAAGGTGTTGGACTGCTAATCCAATGTGCTCTGCACGCGTGAGTTCGAATCTCACCTTCGTCGCACACTTTTTACACTTCAGGAGTCTTTTTTCTTTTGTTTTGTTTGTGGTTGGTTAAACTATTTAGTACCTATGTTGAAACCAATAGAGTAAGATGTAATGAAGCATTCATGTGAGTAGAGCTGCAGAGCAAAAATGTCGTTTTGCATGGTTTTACATATCATTTTTATGCAAATAATTTGCACAGTTGTAGTTTAACTCGGATTCAATTGAAATCATCAGGCAACGTAGAAGCCGAATATTTTTATTTTTAGTTACAAAACCAGCCTTTTATCAACGATAACAATAATTGCATTGTAACTGAAACCAGTGTTCAAAATTTTGTGCATTAGTACAAGAATCCCAAAAAGTGTGACCAGCATAAATGTAATATTGTAATTTAACTTCTTCATTGGTATTGGTATTTTTCTATACGTGATAATACACCCTCATACTAAAACTACGGCTATATTCGTTTTCACACCAACCAGACGACATAAGTTACATGAAATTGCATCTACAGGAATTTTTTGCCTATAATATTTCTGTTACTGGTTCAGTGTATTGACCAGTCATCAAAATCATTCCAGTAGGATTGTGCCTTAAAAAGTATAAGAACGGTCTCTCAAATCTCAAGACTGTGTTAATTTCTTCATCTGACTCTTGTGGTCCGGACTCTTGTCGATACCGTGAAAATGAGGAGAAGGCACGTCCCTTTCGTTTGCCAGAACTCAGACTTTCTGGATCAAATTGTGTTTTACTATTCCTCACTCTGGAATATGAATTCGCTGGATAATAATAACTGGGTGGGTTTGTATAACTTTTACTGGTCTCATCTTCTGTATCTTGCCTTAATTTCGCTTCAGCCCGACTCAACTCTTCTGCTAAAATTAATGCGGCTTCGTATCGTCTTCGACTCTCATAATCATTCTGGTTTCTTTGAATCGTATCGTCATTAGTATTCTTATCGGTAGCTGCATTTTGTCTTCCCCTTTGTTCCCCAAAACTCGGGTGGCGAGATTTGAAAACCCAGTCTGTAACGCTCAAAGGCTCTCCGAATTTCCCATAATGTTCCTTCACATGTGGTCTAAGAATCCGAACCAAATCTAAATTCTTGTGAGTACTAGCTTGGTTGTATGAATAATCATTGTAACTATCGGATAATTTTTCCCATGTCCGAAATTCAGCAAAATGCATGATATTTTCATCTAGATGGAGATCTGCGAGTCCATTAATTCCTTTGAACTTAGCTTGCTTGGGGTTAAACATGTTGGTAAGTCCAAAACGTTGTAACGTGTGCGATAAATTGGCAGTAGTGTGATGTCGAAATCGTGGGAAAATTACTTTGAATGGGTCCCTTTTATAGAAGCCACGCATAAGGGAATTCCAAGAGTGAAGAGTGAGACGGGATTTTAAAGAGTCCACTCCACCAATAGCAAATTCTCCTGGCTTTCCAGGCATTACAAGGATTAAACTGAGATCACGGGTACTGTACGGGATTTCAACGCCTGTGGCATCCAAATCCAAATCGTAAGCGGCACGAAGATGTCCTTTGAATCCCACGGCGGGGACTTCAAATAGACGTCTACTTAATGCAGCTAAATGAATGAAGTTCATGTTGTCTACAGTCCGGTCCCGAATTGCGTTTTGGAATTGACCCTGTGCATTGAAATCAAGACTATAATGTTAACTTATGCAGCAGAAATTTTCTTGCACTCATATTACACTATGCGAATTCTTACGTCAAAGAAAGTTGCAGTGATGAGTGAAAGGGGGCCATCTAGCGGTAAACTAGCATTCAAAATTTCATATGAGTGCCTTTGTACTTGTGCACGAATCATTTGGTTGATAATACTTTGAGCCATATGCCCCGCATATTTGTAGTCTGCTTCTTCCACTCGGGCATCATAAAAATGTTTGATCCGCATTTTGAAGAAATCGAGGACGTCCCCTTTTTCCTGCACCAAGAATAAAAACATTTTTGTGAAATAGTAAAATATCTCCAAGTAATCGAAACTAAACTCCATGAATGCCATAGCTTAAGTACACTAGCCAAACCAAAACCAAGTTACCTTATCAGCAATCAAAAGGCGAACCATAGCCGCAGCCGTGTTAGGCTGTGACAAAAATCCTTTCGTCACATCATGGTACATCATATGAGGATTAAAACCTAACATATCATCCAGTCTTAAAAGTCCATCCAATTGAGCGGCAGTGGGACCACGAGCCCCCAAAAACAACATAGCCAGAGACGAAATGATTGTAAAAGGGCTGATCACCATATTATTGTAGTGAGTTGTAGCCTTTGAAATGGGATTAGTCACAGTGCTCAACAATCTCAAAGCAATCCTATTATTAATTTCCACAAAAGACTTCATCTCAGGATCTGCTTTCGTGATTGTAGCATCCAAGCCAGGATTCCCAATAGGTGCTGGTCCAAAATGTGGTCTTTTCTCTGATGGTCCATTTTGAGCATGATGATCATGACCATGCCCTCCATGTCCATGATCACCCCCATGCCCATGATCATGTCCATGCCCACCCCCTAACCCATGTTGATGCAAATGATGGTGGTCGTGATGATCTGTCAAGTTCTTACGAACATCATACGGCAAAGGAGGTCGAGGAGCGGAGAGCAATTGATCGGCCGAAATGCTATGCTCATCTGGAGCATAGGGATGCTTGTATTGAACATTTAACAATCCCGCATCATCTACATCTTCAGCAGCCCCATGTTGGTATTGAATATGGGACGGTCTTGGTCTATGTAAATGATCAGGTAACATAGGAACAGGTTTTTGAGGTCGAAAATATTGTCCCTCAATCCTATCAGCTTCGGATTGATGGGGAGATTGGGCACTACCCGGTTTCTTTTCGGGTACATAAACACCATGATAGAAAGTCTGGTATGGATCGAATCCAAATATTTCATCATCATAAAAATCCTGTGGTCTCTTACTGCTCGTTGAATCATTCTTCTGCCCCTGTGCAAGAAAATAAAGCAACGTTTTCTTTGGTGGTGGTACATACGGCCGTAAAGTGGAATACTCAAAATCATCATCGTTCTGAATGGCCATGTCTACATCATCCATATCGTCAAAATCATTGATTGGTACTGGTACACTTGAAAGCCGATCGGGAGATTCAAAAATAAGTGGCTCTTCAGATTTCTCATCCATCGAGTCGGCATAGGGTGGTCTACGCATGGGCGGAGCGACTGGCGTGAAACTAATTGGTGGTTTATGGTGGGCATGCGTTTCCACCATAGGTGGCTTGGGACGAAGCGTCGTTTGCATTTTCATCGGCTTGGTTGACTCTTGTTGCATCATCATGGGTTTCTGGGTTGTAGCCGTAGTAGTAGTCGTCATCGGTTTTTGGTTGGCACTTTGTTTATGAAGCATGGCCAATTTATCTTTCATTTTGTTCATTTGATCATTTTTGTTCATCACCATTGGAATTGGAGTCGTAGTTTTGTTAATAGTGTTACTACTGGAAGAATTACGGGCTTCATTGATGGAAGTAAGTACATCAGCGAGAATATCCTCTATGTGATCTTCTTGTGAATTCCTCGATGGGGATAAAATTGCACCGGATAGTTTGTGAATTGCATGATGAACTTCGACAGACGTGGAAGTGACAGTTTTATTTTCTTCTTCTTTTTCTTCATCATCTGCTGGTTCTTCGTCGTCCATTTCCATATTGATCACAGTTTTGGCAAAATCTTTCATTGCATCGGTTACAGCACTGGATCGCTCCGGATATTCCATGTTGTCATCATCTTCGTCGTTTTCTGTGACGCCCACACGTTCTTGGAGTGTAGTCTCAGGGATTGTGTCATCCCGTTGCTCGGTTGTGTCGACTGGGAGTTCGGTAGGTTGTGTAGTCGTTTCTGGTTCTGGTTTGTTTGTTTGTTTGGTGGTTGCAACGGTAGTTGGGATTTTTTTCTTGTTTTGTTGCTCCTCGAGGATTGTTTTTAGTCTGGTGAGTACAGTTTGAACGTTTTCTGAGGGCTCGGAATCTGAAGGAGGGTTATCATCTTTCCGACTTTGCATGTGACTATTAGTTTTGAGATTAAAGGTGACAGGAGGGGTTTTTAGTGTTTGGTGCTCCTTGTCCAATACGACAGAAACGGAGGTGACCACGCTGTTAAAAAAAGATTAATCAGATTATGAAGGTTGTGAAGATTAAGATTTGGATTGTAGATTTGAGAGGTGAGGAATCGCATGGGAATGGGAATAATCATTATGGATGGGCAATATGGGACTAGGGAAGATTGCAATTGCAACTAACGGCAATCGTGAAAATGACTGACCGAGCTAAATGCTTAAGTAGTGTTTTAATGCGAATTTAATGATTGCACGCCATCCCTTAACTCAACTTTAAATTACGAGTTCTGTTTAGGTCTAATGCGTACACAAAGTTTATAATGGTACTAATAAATTTTTAACCGTGGCGTCAAGAACAGTTTGCCAATCATGCGCCATGTACAAAATCTGTTTCTTCCTTCAGTGCATGAAACTTGTGGCCCACACTATTTCACTGCATTTAAGTGATCTAAATTTTTACAATCATACGCATTCCTAACTCTAAGTATTTGATTGCTTCCATACTTTTAGGACAAACGATCTATCAATCACCTTCATCTTCATTTCAGAAATTTGTTTAGTCAACTTACTATTCTACACTTTTGCTTTATCATATTCCAACAAAAAATTCGTGCGTCAAAACATTTGTGGATTGTTAAAAATTTGGTGGGTTTTAAATTGCACTTGCTTTGCTTAGATATTATAGGCCAGTGAGCCCGCCAATATGCACTAATTGAGGTTAAAATACAATAATGACCGGGCGAATATGAATCATTGTTGCTATCTGCTATGTGGTGCCGCCATTTTATTTTTGGAAACTATAATGATTTAATTATGCCTATCCATCATGATCATGCCATATGGTATTATTGATCAATGCATGTAAAAAACAAAGTGAAATAATGTCACTGTCTCAAAACGACTTCTGTTAGAACCTACATACATGTTCAATTCTTCATGGTCAAGTCTATGCTAAAAATACATGTAATAAGTCTTGTAAGCTTACCTTGACCCGATGATTTGACAGAGAACTACGGGAAACAGACAATGCGTTGCATAATACGCTGCAAAATATACAAGAGGAAGTTCCCACAACTTTCTTCTTTTAAACCCCATCTTCAATCTTAAGTTTTCCACCAGCTAAAAACTACTCACAAAAATTATGTAATACCTTGTCCGCACAATATTTCCCTACTCTCTCCCCGATTCGCAAACCTTAACTGAATTCTTCTAAAACAAAGTTGTACACAATTTTTGCAATTAAATCAAACTTACAACTTTGTAACTAACTGACTAACGTTAGAATAAACTTTTTGCACTCTAGTATATTTATGCTCTTAAAGATTGTGTAATTCGTGGGAGTTTGTATCTATTCACTTTTCGCTTCGATGACCTGCACAATCCGTTTTAAAACAGTAAGTATTATAGCCTAGTAGTTCGAACCTCCTCCCGCAAGACTCTGTTGAACTCTTTAAAATGATTTTTGGTTCATCATCTTCAACTATAGGCTTTAAAACACTACTGCACTTGAACTTGTTGAAGGTCCGCCATGTTAACTTCCTCATACAAACACACAAAACTGACTATATGGTACTTGCTTGCTAACTCGCTAAGTATGGCAGTTGGTTTGCAATAATTAGTTGTTGGCTCAATCTAATAATACAACTATAGAGCTCCTTTTTCTTCGTCATTGTTTGCATGAATTCTTCTCTGTGTATCCGAACTGTGATGATGAACTGCAAGGGTAGATGACCTGATATAGTATGTGTGTGTGTGTGAGTGTGTGGAGAAGCTTTTGCTAACTGCTAATGATGGTAATCTTCACCGACAATGATTCTTAAATTCTTGCAATGGTAGGTAAGTAGCATTGTTGTTGATGAACAAACTGCCACTAGCGTTCGTTCGTGCTGCAAAAAGTTAGCTAAAGCATGTTTCGCTTCAGACTTGTAGTGGCAAGCCTTTGGTTTATGCATTTTTCAAGATTCCGCTTATTAGCTGCATCATTTCATTTGAGTTAGATAGTTAACACTTCCTTAGATGCATGACACGGTATTCCTTTCTTTCTGTGGCTTTTTTTTACGGAAATAAATAATGATCTGTGTAGGACGAGTTAATGCATACATTGAGCTATTACCACGGCTTTGTCCGAAAGTAAAATAGGGGAACGTGAGTGAGCGAAAATGAATTACCCTGGGCTTATTTGCTTAGTTTGTTAGTCACATAGACATGAAAATTGGATTTACAGATTTTGCAAGTGTGATGAAAGAGAGTATTCACACCGGTGTAACTATAATATGTTTAGTCCATCCGTTTTGCAGCTTTTTTAAGTTGCTTTACAGTACAACAAGTTCGTTTAAGAAATGAGTTTTTATTTTTAACGAGATTCATATAAGATTATGATTTAAAAAATTTGAGCTTCTCTTTACTTTGTTTATGAAATTGTATTTTATGTAAACATTCATTTGGCCATTTGGTATATTGGTATCATTTAGACAGGCATAGTAATGACAGCTTAGGAACTTTTAGTTAGAACTTGTGTTGTCTATGTGTACGTGAGTAATGATGAGAAGATGCATGGAAGATACGCAAACTTTTTATTGCATGTCCTTGGACCGCAGCGGGAATCTGTTAAAACTTGGCCAATTGTCAATCTTTAGTCATTCAGGAGTATCAGGACAATCAGGAGACTGACTTGAAACTTAAACCACTTGACTTAAACTGTTTTTGTTGAAATATTTCATCGGTGTCTACCCTATAAGTGCAAATCTTTACCGAAAATATCATGCCGCATTTACACATCGAAACAAATGTTCCTAAAGAAAAGGTTCCAGCCGATTTGATGAAGAAGTTGTGTTCTTTGCTAGCTAAAATTTTGGATAAGCCCGAAAACGTAAATATTTATAATACGAACACATTAGTTAACTGTTTTGTGAAACATTCCAAATAAAAAGTTAATATTTTAATAATACTTAATATATAGTATTGCTGTGTTACCATTGTCCCTGGACAAATGATGACTTTTGGAGGGGACGACGCTCCTTGTGCGCAAACATCGGTCATGTCAATTGGTAGGCTTGGCACTAAAGAAAACATTAGGCATTCTAAAGAACTTTTTGATGCTATTTGCACCGGTCTGGGGATTTCCAAGGAGAAGATGTACATTTCATTCCAAGATGCCAAATCCTCTGAAATTGGATACAATGGGACTACCTTTTTCGAAATTTTAGGAAAATAAGCCCACACGTTATCTTTTAATGATATTATTTTGGAAGCACAATTTTTCATTAATCTTTCTTAATGATATTTGCAGCTATTAACTCTGAAATGGTTGAAAATTGAAAGTACTCAAAAATAAATGTCATATATATTTTGTGAAGATCGGCTGCAAACCATTTTTTATTTTTATCGTTTTGTTAACTCGTAATAGTACCAAAGTTTTGTTTCCACCAGGACCAGACTTTCAGCATTATTAGCAGAACATAACATTTTGAAATCGCCAGTGAAAACGATAAATACTCGCTTATTTAACAAAGGTACAGATATATAGAGAAGAGTGCTAATAACAGTTATCCAGTTACCCATCTCAATACCGGCTGGCTATACAGTATTGGCATCTAGTAGCTGAAAGCAAAAGTACAAAGGAAATCCAGAAATATCTTCACTTCACTGCTCGATGGCGTTTTCAAGGATTAAGCTTATCACGTATGGGAGTCAAAAAATTAAAATAAACACGTTTTACTTACAATTAATATCGCTGGATTCAAGCATCCTTAGAGTTTTAGCTAATTAGTTAGCGACTAGACTACTTTTAACAGCTGAAACTGCACGCTACGAATTCCTATTAGATTGTTTATTTTGCCTAGCTTTCAACTAACCCGAGCTAGAAAAATATACAACAGTTGAAACATGAGTACGGGTAGCGTCTTTAACCAGTAGTACTAATTAGCAGCCTGAATCGCGCGGCTTTGCCTTACATTAGAAAAATACGAGTTTAGAAACCATGTATTATGCCATATTTAATCTGGAGTAAATCTTTTAATCCAAAGTTTACGGGTATCTTGCAACTAAACTGGGAACCAAAAGTTGGGCGAAGTAGCCCACTACGTATAAGAAAAGCATATTTGCAGCAAATGGAAATGTTAGTAGTCGAGAAAGAGCAGCAGGAGCAGGATTATAACCTATAGACTGGATGCATGGTCACGAATGTAGGTATATGACGCCGTGGAACACATGAGCCACACCAAAATGTATGAACTCGTATAGTACTAGTACTACCCGTATGAATTGATTGTGAGAACCAAAAAGCAAGTCTTTCTGGACCGCTGCCGTAGTACCAAGTGATGTAAATTTAGTCTGTGCTCTGCTCCAGACTACTACTTGAAAATCTTGATGCTCCAGTCTAACTCAAAATGTCCACATAATAATTTTGGAGCTCCGCTCTAGTTAACATTAAAATTTTAAAGTTCCACTCCAGTCAACGCAAAATTTTTTAAACTGCAGTTCTGCTCCAGTTTCTCTATAATTTTTGGAGATCCGCATCAATTTCTTAATAACTTTTGAGGCCTCCCTCCAGTTTTTTCATAATATTTTCCACTCTATTTTCTTCATAATGTCTTGAAACTTACTCTACTTCCTTCATAATGTCTTGAAAACTCACTCTAGTTTCTTCATAATTCCTGGAACCGTGCCCAAAACGGTCAAATAATCTCAGCTCCGATTCGTTCCCAGAGTAGAGCTAACTTACATCACTGGCAATACCCAAAATTACTGGTAAGGCTATAGCTGCCTCAGTGAAATTATCACGAGAATTCTGAAAGCTCCATTTTCGTTCCAACTAGTACTGCAAAAAGAAAGTCCTTTTCGGATTGCTATTTCTGTACGAAGGGGAAGGGTTATTTATTTGTCTAAGGGCTCTGTCAGAAAATTGGTGGAATTTGAAGATTTTGGGTAGAAGACCACGGACAGCGGATCTCAATAAGGTTTCCAATCTGAACTCAATTTAGTTTGGACGTGCTGCAATCGTAGTTCGTAAGTATTAGCAATCCAGTCGTATTGTTGAATAATTGGAACCTAGTTTGGATTTTAGGTCATTTAGATTTTAGATTTACTATTTTTGGATGCCGATTAAAAAATATTGCGCCGTGAGCAATGAATTTAGCAACCTAAAGTAGTTATTTTTTTGGTTACTGCGTAATTAGTTGTATAGCGCAGTAAAGTTGTATGATGGTGTTGTTTTCAGAACTTCTATTTAACCTAAAATGGCTCCACCAACGTATGGGGATTTGGGAAAAGCTTGCCGAGATATTTTCAACAAAGGATACCACTTTGGTCTGTTCAAATTGGACTGTAAGACAACTACAGTTGGCGGAGTAGATATTTCGTCAGGGGGAACCCACTCTTTCGATCAAGGTCGTGTTTTCGGCAACTTAGAAACTAAATATAAATGGCCTGCATACGGAGTTACTCTTTCTGAGAAATGGAACACCGATAATGTTATCGTCACTGAAATCAATTGTCAGGATAAACTCGCTCCTGGAGTCAAAATCGGAGTTGAGGGCACATTTAGTCCAGCATCTGGGTAGGTAATGCTTAGTGGTTTGAAGAGTGATTCTTGCTTATTTATTCATTGTCTGACTGAATTATTTTGGTTGTAGTAAGAAATCTGGCAAGCTGAAAAATCAATACAAGTCACAGAATGCCACTGTGGAGTTGAATGTGGATGCTGGGGACGGCTCTAACGCAATTGTCAATGGTTCAATGGTCCTTGGATACCAAGGATGGTTAGGGGGCTACCAGATGACATTTGACACTGTAGAATCCGCTCTAAAGAAAAATAATTTCTCTGTTGGTTATACTGCCGGCGATTTCCAGTTGACCACTTCAGTGTAAGGGTTTGGTTTAATTTTTGCAATTAAATGGGATTGCTGCTGTTGCTGTAACAATTGCGTAAGTAATTCAGTTCCTTAATATTTCGAATCTATTATTTGTACTTTCTTATATAGTGATAATGGAGAAACTTTCAGTGGTAATCTATACCAGCGAGTAAATAACCGATTAGAGGCTGGATTCCAATTGAGTTGGACTGCTGGTGGTGAGTCTACTTCTAGATTCGGAATCGGAACACGATACTTATTGGATTCTTGTACTGCTTTGCGAGCCAAAGTCAATAACCAAAGCCAAATTGGGCTAGGGTTTGAACAGCGAATTCGTGAAGGTGAGTTTATATTAAGCTCATCTTGACAGACATTCTTTTACACACAGAAAAAATCTTTAACACCGAATTGCTTTACATTTTCAGGTGTAACTTTGACATTGTCAACTTTTATTGATGGAAAGAATTTCAAAGCCGGTGGACATCAAGTTGGCTTGGCATTGGAGTTGGAACAGTAAAGAAGTTTAGTTACAAATTATAAAATGTTTTACGGCTGTTTTGGTCGGTTTCTTTACACGTAGAAAGTTGCAATTTTAACTGTATTCTTGAATTCTTCCTTAGTGACGATTCACAAAATGATGATTGTAGATGACGTTTTTTGTTGTCGTTGTAAACTCAAATGTTTAAAGTCAATAAAATTACAAGATGATAATAGAAATATAGATAATCAGTGGTTTTGTGTGTTTGAATTTATTTTTTTCCTTGCAACTTGGGGCAAATTAGTATGTATCATTACATATTGTATAGTTTATGATATTAACAATGTATCATAACTTATATTGTATTATATAATCCTTAATCTCTCCATTATCCATTTCATGGTAGGCCGAACTATACTGATAGAAGCAGAAACTAAGGTAGCCAATGAAGC
>Ga0210040_10008779_pt1 | contig 11887 bp, 10 predicted proteins | sample CryGeyCG12114_NA_FD_185462 | JGI IMG/M metagenome (GOLD analysis project Ga0210040, IMG submission 185462) | Groundwater microbial communities from aquifer - Crystal Geyser CG19_WC_8/21/14_NA (SPAdes) (version 2) | ecosystem: Environmental > Aquatic > Deep subsurface > Groundwater | place: USA... | reverse complement strand
GCTAAGGCGCCGCCCCAACAAAAACCTACACAGCCGGTTTTGCCATTACTATCGGCCTGCGTGCGTAAATAATCCAGCCCTTTCAGAAAGTTATTCAGATTTTTAGGTGCTTCTATTTTACCGAATAATTCGCGGGCGGCATCTTCATTCTCGGGAGTACCGCCAAAGGGCGCCAACGCATCGGGTGCCAACGCCAAATAACCGGCTTTAGCTACCCGGCGGGTTACATCTTTAATATGCGGATTTAAACCCCGATTTTCGTGTATAACCATAACGGCCCCGCGTTTTGCTTTCTTTTTAGGCCGAACCAAATAACCTTTCATGGTAGCACTATCGCCAGGCCAGCTTACATCTTCCATTACCAAATCATCGTCGTTTTCGGCAATAGTGGCGGCTTGGGCATAATTTACTTCCAGCAAAGGCAGTACACTTAACGCAGCGGTAAGACTACCGGTTAATTTTGCCAATCGTTTCAGGAATTCTTCCCTTTTTAAAGGCTTATGGGTGTATTCATCGAAAAGATTAATAATGCGCTGATCCATTTATTTATTTTTAAAGGTGGTTGAAAGCTGTATTAAGAATGCTACTAATGCTTGGTCAAATTAAAAATTAGAAATGATGAATTAGAAATTTTGGTCTTATAATTCCTTACTTCATTTGGTGGCTCATACCTATTCTTTAAATTAAATAGGAGGAGCATTAATAATTTTGCCGCCAACACAAATTTTAAGTGCTTTTTCTACTGAAAGTTGGCTTATTAAACTAATATTTAATTCATATTATAAAATTAGTTATAGGTGCATTTTATCTATTGGAATATATAAAGTATTATTAGAAAATTTTAAGAAACTACTGATTTATATTTTTATAGTAGCAGGGCTAATCTGAAAATTACGAAAAATAAATTGCAGTATTTGGCCGACTTTTTTATTCGAACTGTCTTTAATGCTTTTATGAAAAAAATATTTACTTCATTTTTTACCTTCTTTTTTGTTTGCCTGCTTTTTGGATGTGCCAAAAAAGAAACTTTCTTTTTTTCGAAAGATACTGGCAGTTTTGGCCCGTACCAGCAAATTCAGCGGAAGATAAAACCGCCTATGACTAAACCGGCAGTTTCGGATGCAGAAAAGTTAACAGCAAAGAATAATAAATCTAATTTAGTAGTTTATACCGCTGCAATAGAACCTGGAATCTCCAGCGCAATTGTACCCGAGCCGGTAAAAATTAATGCTACGGTTGTGAACCCCACAGCTACTTTTCGGACTAAAGCGAATCCGCTAGCTAAAGCCCCGTTAAGGCGGGTACATTTGAATAAAGCTTTCCCTAAAAAGTTATTAAAAGCCGTAGCAGATGAAGATAAACCCGTACATAAATTAGCTACTTTAAGCCTTATTTTAAGTTTAGCCAGTGCTTTTCTGCTGTTGCTAACGATTTTATTGGCTGGTGCCGGAGTGGGTATTTTAAGTGGGCTTATTCTTTTAACTGCACTTGGGGGCATTATCACCAGCCGATTAGCTCTAAAAGCTATAAGAAATAACCCAGACAAATTTTCGGGCGAAGGCAGAGCACGAGTCGGATTTATAATTGGTTTAGTAACGGGTATTATTTACGTGTTGCTTCTTATTGCCTTTATTATAATTCTGATCGCGTTTTTAGCTAATTTAAGTTAAAATATTTCCTGGTTGACAATAAAACATCTTTCTAAATTTTTTATAACAGATGTTATGCCCAGATCACGAGGCGGCGAGCTAATCGGTAAACTAATCTTTTTGTAGAGACCTTTATTTAGATACAAAAGCTAGAGCAACAGAGAACGAAATATTCTTTCTTTTTCTTTATGCTTCTTTATATATATAGTATATTCGTTAGTCCAGTTCCGTTTATCGGTTGATTTTGGACGGCTAAACGGAATAATTCCGTATATCCGGTAGTTAGGTGCAATTAAATAATGAAAGAAATCCCCATCATATTCACTCCAGGCAATGAACCATTCTTGGGAAGAACACTCTTGAAACATTTTGATGATATGCTTATAGTAAGTATGGAAAGATATGATGAACTTTTAAAGCCCATTGATATAAATAATTTAAATAAGTCTGAATTGGCAACATACCAATTGGTTTCTCAAACAATTAATCTAGCATTCTCAATTCGTGAATTAATAAGACAAGGTTATCTTTTTGGCGCTAAGACTATGTTTAGAAGCCTTTTAGAGAGGTCTACAATGCTGTATTATTTCTATTTAGAACCAAGCAGTGTTGAATTATGGCTTGACGGATGGCCTTATAGAAAGGCTCCATCTCTAGCCAAAATGCTTGAAGTAATAAATGAAAAAGGTCCTAAGATGAAAAACTTTAAGGGGCACGAATTTTTAGAAAATCACAACAATGTTGTGCATGGTAAACTCGAATCTTTGATTTACAACATGAACGGTGACAAAGAGAAATTGGATTATGTTTTTACAAAAGACCTATCAAATACAAAGTTGTGCGATGAAATTTGTGCAGATTGTATCCCTCAAATGGTAATAATGCTGTCTATGATGATAGATAAATTTCACAAAAAAAACACCTAACGGTTCGGCTAAAAAGCATTAAAACGCTTTTTAGCCGCGGTCCGTTGAGCAAAAAATAAAAAAAGAATAAATGAAGCAAGCGTGTTTATTTTTTCTAATCATATTATCAATAGCTCTACATGTTAAAGCTCAAGCAAAGAAGCCAGAGGACTTTGGCTATAGGCATTTACAAACTTTCTTTCAGCAGGATACTGTTGATATTCTGATTAAATCAAAGAAAGGTGAAGAGAATAGGATAAAGCCATTATTTCTCTTCATCCAGGGCTCGCTACCAAAACCACTTATAATTCTGGATGAACATGATGGATCGTACGGGATATTTCCAGACGACATTTTTTTAGATAAATATCATGTTGCAATTATTAGCAAACCATATGTGCCACTTCTTAAAAAGGCGAGTGAGTTGCGCAGGGATATGGCTTACAATGACCCAAAGACTGGAAAATTCCTTGTAGAATACATTAAGCGAGATAACTTAGAGTATTACACCAATAGAAACAAGGCAGCAATTAAATATTTAAAGAAGCAGAATTGGATAAGTGGTAAAGAAATGGTGATTGCAGGTCATTCGGAAGGAGCTGCCGTTGCTGCCAGACTTGCGGAAATATCCAAAGATGTGACCCATCTGATTTTTGCCAGTACTAACCCTTTCGGAAGGATGATGAACATTACCTCTCAGATTAGGCAGTATGATGATTCATTGGGAACAACAGTAGAAAAGAATTTTCAGTTTTGGAGAGAAGTGGTGAATGATCCGGATAACAATGAGGTAAAGGGTGAAGTAACCTATAAGTCGATTAGCGGCTTTGCAGAGCCTCCTATTGATTCCATATGGGAATTAAAAATACCGGTTATGGTAGCCTATGGCACAAAAGATATTGCCGCTCCTTTCTTTGATTACATGCAATTAAAAGCAATCCGTGACAAAAAGAATAACATCACCTTTGAAGCTTATGTGGGTAAAGAACATAACTTTTTTGGCTTTGGCAAGGATGGAAAGATAAATTATGACGACTCTGGTTGGGATAAAGTAGCCATAGACTGGAAGATGCGGCTTGATAAAAAATAATTCTATGCTCAACAATAGCTAAAAACCACTCCGCGTTGTTTACCCAAGTACGTTACACGAAACTCCCTATATGAAGAAGGTTCATTAATTTCTGAAGCTAAGCTCAAACTTGCGAAACACCAGTTTATAAAATAAGTTTATTAAAAGCAAAAGCCGGAATGTTCCGGCTTTTGCTTTTAATAACCCTGAAGTAATATTTATAACGCCCCCTGAATAATTTCATCAACTACATTCGGATCTAGCAGCGTGGAGGTATCGCCGAGATTGGCAGTTTCGCCTTCGGCTACTTTGCGCAGAATGCGGCGCATTATTTTACCCGACCGGGTTTTGGGTAACCCACTTACAATCTGAATTTTATCGGGTTTGGCAATTTTGCCGATTTCGGCTACCACACTTTCAATAATTTCGTCTTTTAAGTATTGCTCATTCTCCGGATCGTCGTTGGCGCAAATAACAAAAGCGTAAATGCCCTGGCCTTTAATATCGTGTGGGTAAGCTACTACGGCGCTTTCTATTACGTGTTTGTTCTGGTTAATGGCGTTTTCAATTTCGGCAGTACCAAACCGGTGGCCCGATACATTGATAACATCGTCTACGCGGCCAATAATGCGGTACATACCTTGCGCATCGCGCTTGGCCCCATCGCCGGTAAAATATAAGTTTTTATAAGTAGCAAAATAGCTCAGGCGGCAGCGTTCGTGGTCGCCGTAAGTGGTACGGATAATGCCCGGCCACGGAAATTTCAGGCAAAGGTAACCTTCTACTTCATTCTCTTTAATTTCGGCGCCGTTCTGGTCAACCAAAATGGGTTGCACGCCGGGCAGCGGGTAACCGGCATGGCTGGGCCTCAGCGGACTTACATTAGCCAAGGCCGATATCATAATACCGCCGGTTTCGGTTTGCCACCAGGTATCTACTACCGGACAGCGTTCTTTGCCCACGTGAATGTGATACCAGTGCCAGGCCTCTTCGTTAATTGGTTCGCCCACCGAACCCAATACTTTCAAGGAATCGAGGCTGTAAGATAATACGTGATCGAGACCGGCGGCCATTAAAGACCGGATGGCGGTAGGTGCGGTATAAAAAATGTTAACACCATGCTTATCAATTACCTGCCAAAAACGGCCCGGGTCTGGGTAAGTAGGAACACCTTCGAACATAAGAGTAGTGGCCCCGGATAATAGCGGCCCGTAGAGCAGGTAGGAATGCCCGGTAATCCAGCCAATATCGGCTGTGCACCAGTAAACATCGCTTTCGTGGTATTGAAAAACGTTGCGGAAAGTATAATCGGTGTAAACCATATAACCTCCGCAGGTATGCACCACGCCTTTAGGTTTGCCCGTAGAGCCGGAAGTATACAGAATAAACAACGGGTCTTCCGCATCCATTATTTCGGCCGGACATTCTTTATCTACTTTTAACAATTCCTCGTGTAGCCATACATCGCGGCCTGCCACCATTTTTACGGCCCAACCCGTGCGTTCCACCACAATTACTTTCTGTACGCTGGGGTTGTCGGCTATTGCTTCGTCTACTACCCTTTTAACCGGTATTTGTTTGGCACCGCGGTTCAAGCCATCCGACGTGAGCACTACGGTAGCTTGCGCATCGTTAATGCGATCGGCCATGGCGGAGGCCGAGAAGCCGGCAAATATTACCGAATGAATGGCCCCAATGCGGGCGCAAGCCAGCACACTTATAGCTAGTTCCGGAATCATGGGCATGTAAATACAAACCCGGTCGCCTTTTTGTACGCCGTTCTTTTTAAGTACATTGGCCATCATGCACACTTTTTCGTGCATTTCGCGGTACGTAAACCGCACATAGCGTTCTTTCGGATCATTAGGTTCCCAGATTAGCGCCAGTTTGTTGCCCCGGGTGGCTAAGTGGCGGTCCAGGCAATTCTCGGTGATGTTGAGTTTACCATTAATAAACCATTTCACATTTGGTTCTTCAAAATTCCAGTCGAGTACTTTATCCCATCTCTGTTGCCATTTAAATTGGGAGGCAACAGCAGCCCAAAAAGCTTCCGGATTTTGAACGCTTTCCCGATACGCTTGCTGGTATTCGTCGAAAGATTGGATGGTGTAATTCATGTGTTTGGGTGATATAAAACTTATAATTTAGGACTGAGGTAATATAAATATAGTTTTAAAGCAAGATAATTAACATTATTTTCAAAGCACTACTATTTAAATATTTGCTTCTCTGTTCCTTCAGAAACTGCTTTTCAGGTTACTAATCTATGCTGCTTGTTATTCTAAATAATCTGCCTTTATCACTTCTTTAAGGTTGTAAAAATATAAGCTTAAAGCATACAAGGCATAAAATTGGGCCGAGACGAATAGGTATTTATCTGCCGGCCTTTATTATTTACTGATGTTACGCAAGCTTATTACTTTTAAAAGTAACTGAATGACAGGTGTGGACTACTTAAACTTAAGTTTCTACATTTTGCGTAACATCAGTTATTTAAACTCTAAAACCAATCTTTTATTCTGCGCCAATACCCAGATAGGTGCGCAGTTTTTCGCTTTCAAATTTTTCGGCGGCGGCTATTTCGGGTTGCAACAGCGATGCTACTATACCTACCAAAAATGCCGATGACATGGAAACCAAAGCCGGGTTCTTTAACGGAAAAATAGCTTCTTCGTGCTGTAAAATATCTACCCAAATAGTAGGGCTTAGTACAATTAACACCAGCGATAAAATGGCACCCGTAGCTATACTCCAAACGGCACCGCGGGTGGTAAAACGTTTCCAGGTAATAGAGAGGAGCAGGGCCGGGAAATTAGCACTAGCGGCAATAGAGAAAGCCAAGCCCACCATAAAAGCTACATTCTGACCTTTAAAAACCAGGCCCAGCAAAATAGATAAAACGCCTAAAGCTACAGTGGCTCTTTTAGCTACTTTTATTTCTCCTTTTTCATCGGATACACCGCGTTTTACTACGTGCACGTACAAATCGTGCGAAATGCTGGAAGCCCCGGATAAGGTTAAGCCGGCTACTACGGCTAAAATAGTGGCAAACGCCACGGCCGCAATAAAACCCAGAAAAGCAGTGCCGCCGGTTTGTTCGGCCAAAAGCAGAGCTGCCATGTTGCCGCCTTTATCCATGTTTTCAATAGTAGATTTGCCTACCAAAGTCATGGCCGAGAAACCAATAAAAAAGGTGAGAATATAAAAATAACCAATAAAGCCGGTGGCTACAAATACCGATTTACGAGCGGCCTTGGCATTGGGCACCGTATAAAAACGCATTAAAATATGCGGCAAACCGGCGGTGCCCAGCATTAAGGCTAAACCCAACGATAGTGCATCGAACGGATTGGTAATAAAACCGCCCGGAACCAGCATGGCATCGCCGTACTGCTGGGTAACCGAAGTAAACAGGTTTAAAGGACTAAAATTAAACCGGGACAGCGACAAAATTACCAGCACCGTGGCTCCGCTCAGTAATAAAATAGCTTTAATAATTTGCACCCAGGTAGTAGCCAGCATGCCGCCAAACAAAACGTAGAGAGTCATGACGCAACCTACCACTACCACGGCAATTTCGTACTGCAAGCCAAAAAGGGTTTTAATTAAACTACCGGCGCCTACCATTTGGGCAATCAGGTAAAAAGCAATGGTAAGCAACGAACCCACCGACGATACAATCCGGACAGGTCTTTGTTTTAAACGGTAAGCTACCACGTCGGCGAACGTATATTTACCCAAGTTGCGCAAGGGTTCGGCAATTAAAAACATGATCAAGGGCCAACCCACCAGGAAACCAATCGAATAAATCAGGCCGTCGTAGCCTTTGGTAGCCACCATGCCCGCAATACCCAAAAAAGAAGCGGCACTCATGTAGTCGCCGGCCAGCGCCAAACCGTTCTGGAAACCGGAAATATTACGGCCCGCCGCGTAAAACTCCGAACCGGTTTTGGTTTTTTTAGCGGCCCAATAAGTAATGTATAAAGTTACGGCCACAAATAGAAAAAACATGGCCATCGATACGGGGTTAGCGGTGCCTAAGGTAGACGCGGCCGGGGTGGTGGTTGCTTGCAGCAGCAATGCGAGGAGGTGCATTTTTAAAGTTTAAGAGTGCGTTATTTTATTTTTAATTTCTTGTACCGCGTCGTCGTAAGTATTATTGGCCCAGAAAACATAAATGCCGGTTAATAACCAAGCGGCCAGGATTATGCCTAAGCCTACGGGCAAGGCCCAGGTTATGCTGTGGCTTATTTTGAGGGCCAGCAGTTCTTTATTAAAAGCCACAACTAGCAAAAAGCCGATGTATATAACTAAAATAATTAAGGTTAATATTAACGAAACAGACCAACGTTTGCTTACCAGTTTTTTAAATTCTGGGCTTTGGAGGATGGCTTGGGAAGAGGAAGGTCCGGGGAGCATAAATTTTTTTAACGTTTACAGGTTATAAATAGTAAAAGCAATTTCGGTTTAAAAGCATTAGGAGTAACGCGGTCTTAAATATGATGAATTAGAATTGATTTTGCATTATGCTGTTCTGGTAAAAGCAGAATTATTTCCTTTTTAATAAGTTTGTACCCTATATAAGCACGCAGACTCACGCCCAAAAGAGTTTATGAAAAATATATTAGTGGCTAATTATAGCGGTCATTTATTGGAGGCCGGTCTAGACGAAGTAGGCCGGGGTTGCCTGGCAGGGCCGGTAGTAGCCGCAGCCGTTATTTTACCCCCCGATTACCACCATTCTTTCCTGAACGATTCGAAGCAGCTAACTAAAAAACAACGCCATTTGCTACGGGAAGAAATTTATAAAGAAGCAATTGGCTGGGCCGTAGGAGAGGTGGCCCACACCGAAATTGATGAAATTAATATTTCGAATGCAGCTTTCCGGGCCATGCACCAAGCCATAGATAAGTTGTTGCCCAAACCTGATTTTTTAATTATAGATGGCAACCGCTTTAAGCCTTACCCCCACCTAGAGCACGCCTGCATTATAAAGGGCGATGAAAAATACTTCTCGATTGCGGCGGCTTCAGTATTGGCTAAGACTTACCGCGATGATTTAATGACGGCTTTGGGCCAAAATTATCCGCACTTTGGCTGGGAGCATAATGCCGGGTATCCTACCACTAAACACCGCGACGCCATCCGAAAGTACGGTACTTCGCCTTATCATCGTTTATCTTTCCGGCTGTTACCCGACGCATGATTTATTTAGACCGGCTTATGGTTTACATGGAGGCGAGCAAACCCGTAAACTAAGCTTTTAGGCAGAGACCTTTATTAGAATACAAAAAGGGTAGAAAAGAAGAACCAGATATTCTTTTTTTATTTATACATATTTGTATATATAGTATATTCGTTAGTCTAGTTACGGTTATCCGTTGATTTTGGCTGGATAGATGGAATAAATTAGTATATTCATAGGGCTGATAACCGGAACGAACTCCTGATATCCGCTAGTTAGCCACAAATTAATAAAAATGAAAAAATTAATATTAGCCTTATTCATACTCTGTTCATTAAATGCTTGCTCTCAGACAAATTCAAAGGACTCATTTGAAGGAGTTATCACTTATGAAATTTTCTTTGTTCCTAAATCCAAGGATCAAGAATTTAATTTATATCAAAAACAGAAATATGGTACAGAGGCAAAGCTCTATATTTCTAAGAATGGTGATTTCAAGCGCGAATATACTAAGAGCGGAGATAAGGGGTTTGATTTTAATATTTATGATAAATCTGAAAATAGATTATATGCAAAATGGCGAAATATCGATACAGTTTACAGTTTAAGTGCTGAAAATAATAGTTTAGAATTTATTGAAGACAAAGAGTTAAAAGGAGAAACTATCAAAGGTTTTAAATGTAATGCTTATCTTATTACTGGGAGAGATCCATTGGGTGAACAAACTGTCTCTTTAAAATATTTTTATCCTGTTGACAAAGAATATATTGACCCAAATTTATACAGTAACTATAATGACTTTTTCTACAATAAAGTAATAAGTAAAATTCAGTCACCTTATTACAAGATTATTATGGATATGAATGATTTCTAAATAATCTTTACAATGACAAATATAGAGCCGAGGAATCTCGATAAGGATATATTTTCATTACCTGTAGGTATACCAACAAAATAAATCTGTGGCTAACAAGGTATATATAAAACCCTTGCTCCGCTGCGGGCTTTCCATATACTAGACGTTGTACACCATTGAACTAAATGAAGAAAAGAGTTTTCATAAGCTATAGTTATCAAGACAAAGAATTTGTTGAGTGGCTGAAAAATGAACTACAAGGTTTAGGGCTTGAAATATGGTATGACCAAGCAGAAATTCAAGTTGGTGATAGTATTAAAGCAAAAGTCAGCGAAGGAATTCAGTCAAGCAGTGCTTTTATATTAGTTCTTAGCAACTCTTCAAAAAACTCTGATTGGGTTCGATATGAAATGAACTCGGCCTTATTGCTAAATGCCATAAAGAAGGGAATTGCTATTCTCCCAATAAAAATTGATGATTTAGCCATACCCTCTGATTTATCAGGATACTTATATGTCGACTTTTCAACAAATCGTGAACATGGACTTGAAATATTAAAACGTTCATTATTACGGGAAAACAAAGTTGATTATGAGTTTCAAGATTGGTCAGATTTTGATTGGAGGAAATTTGAAGATTTAATTTTTGACCTATTAAATTCTGAGGGACTCAAAATTCAAAGAACTCCACCGACAAGAGATGGCGGATATGATTTTGTTGCAAAGACTGAAAACCTATATGGTTCTTCTGAGAAAATAATAATTGAAACTAAATTTTATAAAAATCAGAAGATTTCTATTGACATTCTTCGTAGGATTTATGGAATTGCTTCAATTGAAAAGGTAAGTAAAGTATTACTAATAACGAACTCTGAACTTACGAGTTCTTCAAGAAATTTCTTAGCTCATTCTGCTACAAATATTATTGTTTGGGAAGGTCATGAACTTATCAGGAGATTGTTTTCATTTCCAGATTTAGTGGAAAAATATTTCCCAAAAAGAAAAGTCTCTAAAAAGGAACCTCTAAAACTTGTTGACTCAGAATTGCAAAAGGTTCAAGGGCTTATAAAGAGACTAGATAATTGTCCTGAGGGCAAAGATGGTTGGAAAAAATATGAGGATACTTGTCTTGAAATATTGAATTACCTTTTTGTCCCACCACTAGGAGAACCTAAAATTCAATCAAGAAGAGAATCAGGAATTGATATTCGGGATGCAATCTATCCAAATCGAAACAGCAATGAGAATTGGAAATTCATACGTGACGACTATGATGCGAAGTACATTGTATTTGAATTCAAGAATTACTCTGAAAATGGAAGTGAGATTGATAAACAAGTCTTACTCCAAATAGATGATTACTTAAAAAAGACCATTGGTCGATTTGGTATAATATGTAGTAAAAAAATGCCCAATAAAAGCGGATTAGAGAAAAGGAAAGATGTTTTCATTGAAAACAACAAACTAGTCCTCTTTGTGAACAATGAAGATTTAAAAGAAATGCTTTTGAGGAAACATAAAAAAATGGACCCATCTGATGTAATTATTGATTTAATAGATGATTTCAACCTTAAATTCTAAAAATAACGCATGCCAACATTGTGCATAAGCCATGCTGCGGCCGACGGCCTCGCACGCCTCATGCACGAGGCCGTTAAACGAAATTTCCTAAATTAAGACGGTTTATAAATTGCTTAAGCTAAGAACTAGCGGCTTTTAAGCGCAAACTTATGTAACACCAGTTATTTCAGTTTTAGTAAATCTAAAAACAAACTAAAACTATCTATGGTAGATCCGTTTTTGCCGCCGAAAGTATCGAAAGTAAGCGGTTTTTCGATGTAACCACTAATGTTTAGATTTTTAGCGGCTAACCGATCCGTATCTTCGGTAGAGGTGGTCATGATAAAAACATTCAGATCTTTTAGGATCGGGTCTTGCCTGATTTCGGTTAAAAACTCAATACCATTCATTTTAGGCATGTTAATATCCAGCATAACCACCCGGGGTAAAGGAAAAATACGGGGAACGCCTTCTCCGCGTAACATAGCTAAAGCTTCCCGGCCATTGCGGGCAGTGTGGAGCGGCAGATTAACGTTTATTTTTTTTAACTCCCGCTCTACATTCATAATATCCATGTAGTCGTCTTCGACTAATAATATACTTGCATCAGAATCCATAAATTAAGTAAGGTGTTTTCCTTAGTTTTTAGTTGGTAAGTGTTTAG
>Ga0210040_10008778_pt1 | contig 11888 bp, 6 predicted proteins | sample CryGeyCG12114_NA_FD_185462 | JGI IMG/M metagenome (GOLD analysis project Ga0210040, IMG submission 185462) | Groundwater microbial communities from aquifer - Crystal Geyser CG19_WC_8/21/14_NA (SPAdes) (version 2) | ecosystem: Environmental > Aquatic > Deep subsurface > Groundwater | place: USA... | reverse complement strand
TAACTGTTATCTAACAGACAGAAAGGCGATTTGACAGTTTAGATGAATCCTTGTGATTGCATTCTCTTTCTCTTTGTTCTATGAACCAGAAGTGATATAATTCGAAAAAGAAGAAGACACGACAGAGAGATTTGCTTTGTGTGTGAGTGAGCACAAATGTAACATGATAAATCACTACTCATACTTTATAGGTTCAGCGTCATAGACTCCCTTTTCTCACATAACCAATCATTCTAACGCTTACACCCATTCGTTAATCCTACATGTATCGATTTCATCGTTCTCCTTAATTTGGACTCTTAGCAAAAAAAATGAAGAATTGACATTCACATTCTCTTATAAACCAATAGTGTAGAGACACAAATTGATCATTATCATTCATTGCCAGCAAAACTACAACACTATAATGTTCCACACTCTATTCTTCGAGATATTGAGGTCATTATATTCGAACAAAATGTCAGTCAATACAATCTCCATTTCAAGAATCCTTTAAGTGATATCATATTTTCACCGGAAAGATATGATTACCAAATGATTGAATTCGTAAGCAGCCAAAGAGAAGAAACTGTGTGTATGTATATAGATTTTGGACAGCTTTGAAGTCACAATTCACAATTGAGGGCATAATTCTTCTCTTTCACACTTTACGACACTCTGTATGCATGCATGCATAAAATAGGATAATGGATCCAACGAATGAATGAATGATGAATAGTTCCAGCTTTATGTTTCAGCCGAGTATTCGCACCTTTGTAGTCTTTAGTTTGGCAAGCTCTGAGCCTCTTTCATTTTACAAGGATGTGATGAAGAAATAATGAAACTGAACAGATGGTGGCTCCTAACAATCCAAGCTATTGTAACTTGGAATTCATTTCAGCCAAATATTTAAATATTGATCAATCGGCTTTCACTATTCACTTTTTTGGTGAGCATATTATATGGTCGCAAATTTTGAACCTTTCAAAACTACCATTGTGTGGGTCTTGAGTATCAAAAGCTTGGGTTCCAATCTGATAGTATCCACTCTGCTTACCTTACTCTGCAAAGGCTAGTGGTATGTGTATGCACGGGGAACTCAATGCGTCAGGTAGGTGAAATTTCAATTTCCGCGATGAGGGATAAGCATGCAATTTACTATGAAGGTCAGTTCACAGCTTTTAAATTTTGTTTAAATCGTTAAGTTTATAATTTTGGAAACTAAATGCGTGAAGATTTACATTTTGTAGACTTCAAAATAGAGCAAGCTTATGTTTGCATTGTAAACTCAAATTATCAATGAGTTATTCCAGATTGTAGAAAATGTTACATGTGAGGATATAAACCGCTCTATTCATTTTGAGCAGGAATCAACTTCAAAAGTCTACACTAATTGCATATGACATGGTTATTATTCTTGTGGAGTGATTTGTACTACCTAACGTCTAATTCCGTACATGATGGATTGTATTTTCCGAGCGCAAAAACAATTATAGCAACTGAGGAATGCTGTGCAGAATAATATTTTATTTAAAGACACGAAAGCTGTTAAAAGTATAGCTCAGCAATCACGTAAGTTATGATTGAAAAAAATTGCTTGTGTATTGATTTATTAGAATTTTCAGCACAGTTAATTCATTTTTATTCACATAATTAAGTAACCGAGAGCAGCAGTAAAAGTTACCAGTAATGCTTTTCTTTTAACAAAGACGTAGGCACACAGTGAGCATTACTAACTGTGAGCACTGCTTACCAACGTCATATGAGATGACATTTGTAGAGAATCTCGTTCACGAATTTTCATCAGCCTAAAAGAGCAACCAAGATTGAGTAGGGGAATACAGACACAGATTGTTTCCTCCATGGGTACAAAGCGAGGAATTCAATGAGCTAGAAATAAACGTACCAGCTTTATTTCTCAATGGAACCCGAGAAGATTGGAAAAAGAAAAGATGCTTAAGAATTGCTGATTGTACTTGCATTGGCAAAGCATTTGAGGACACAAGTAAAGAATTCAATAAATTCTTTTTGGCTCAAAAAATTTGAAACCGATTGGTTCCACAAAGAAGAATAAAATAATCATTTTCAGATAGAAAGTACCAAGGCACAACAGACAATCGTTAACTTAAATAGTAATATATATGACTTGACATAAAATGACAAACGGGGATTGAGTTGCTTTGCTCTTTTTTCTAAAACTCTACATTTCTCTGATATTTTGAAAAGTTTCCAAGATTTTTATCTTTTAGGGATATCTAAAAAAATTCAAGGTATTTTCCATCAAAGTGGAGAAAGCATACATATTATGTGAAGAAATATGTTATTTTAGTCTTACTACCTACCTTTCAAGTAATTCTTATGTAAGATCAATGAATAGCTGTGCACAGTGCGCTTTAGCTCTTGTGTGGCAAGTTTGATGATACATTCAAAAAGTTGAGATGAGAAACAAAGAAATTCTTAACGAGTATGTAGAAGAATGAAACAGGAAAGTTTACCGAACAAGATTCCAAACGATAGAGATATACCAAAAGGATGTGGAAAAAAGAGTTGAAGTTGGCCACCCGGAATAGGCCCCTGGGGCGCAGTCCATTGAATTGCTAAACGAAAGGACTTTCTCATCTTCAAATATATCCATGGGACTCACAAACTTTGTCTGCACTCATTAAATCCACTACTTTCTCCGAATAAAAATATCCACTAGTACTAACTAACTAACTGCCAATATCTATGTTAGTCCGCCTCTCTAATTCATTTCACTGCCTAACATGTACATATCATCATCTAATCATTCAATAGCTCTTTATAAATTGATTGAGATCTAGTATGCAAATCTTTTACTTTAAAAAAACCGTATATCCACTTCAATGACAATAATTGCATTTTAGTTAAGCTTATGAAGACAAAGGGACTGATGAATCAATAGTTTAAAAAATTTACTTGTGTAATTCATAGGGTGATTTTTCCAGAAAACGAAAAAATCATTGATTTCCGTACGTTTCATGAAATAAAGATAAGGGGAAGATCACAATGGCATGATTATATTATTTTCCTGAGGAGGGGGAAAAAAAGTTAGTAATGACCGCAAAACGTACATAAGATACTATATCTAATGAAAGTGACTGACTAGCTTACGGTCTTCACTAATCATCATCTGGAATGGACCACCAACTAACTAAGTAACTTGGTTGAACAAACTATGTGTGTGTACAGAAAATTATGTGAGTTGGTTCTTCTTGGGCTTAGGCGCTCGTGTAGACAAGATGCATTACTTTGAAAAATTTACGTCCTTTTAATGGGCCATTTGTGAAACTTTGAAAACATATGGTAGGGTGGTGAGGAAGTCACACTTTCTGAGTTAGTTAGTCCGCTTCTTTTGGCCCACTTCTTCCAATGAGATAAAGTTGGGAACAGTTTCTCCCTTAAGTGTCCATGCACATAGTTTCTTCCTAATCTGTCTCATAAAACGCACGATTAGCTTTTTTAGGCGCTCCAATGGCGGGGGAAAAGATTTGCAGTTTTTTTGAGCAAATCTATATACAAGATCTGTGTACTTAACATTCAGATACCTGAGTCGATTTGATTCGAGTTGTACTTTGAATTTTTTGTTGTGTAAGATTGTTGCTGGTAATATTTTTATGAAGATACAAATAAAATGGATATAGTACTTAGAGTCTCTATTTAGAGTTTGCTTTATGAATGTTTGGACTCACAAAACTTCTTTATGCTGGACATTGGTCGGTCAAGAAAAGAAAATTTTTTACATCCATCCATTTTGTTTGGTCAGTTCATTTCCACTTGCAATCCATAAAACAAGTTTCTGATGGCCAAGGATGCTTTACGATAAAAAGTGGCGTCAACCTAAAACAAAACGTCTGTCTTTTCTCCCGAAAACACACTGTATTTTACCATCCCCTAAATCGTATATATGATAAAATTGCCTGATAACAGCTTTGATGACCACATGAGCAAATTGGAAACAAAATTCCCATAAAATGAATGCAAGTAGTAACAATATCCTTTTACGCCGTTTAGTCCCATAAAAAGGGAAAAAAGTTCACTAAAGAAACAAAAATTGTTTCATCGATGACAATAGCTCACAATAATTTCAAGTTGACTTATTTATCGCGAGATTTATGTGTCAGAAATAAATACAAAACTCCAATGAGCCCTATCCCAAGCTAACAACATGAAAGCTAACCCCAAGATACCGAATTCTTATTCTTTCTCCTTAATATCCAATTAGAATGATTATTCGTCTTTCTGTTCAACGGACACTCTTGGTAAAATATTCCATGTCAGTTTCAACTAGGACCCTTTATCTTTTTAATAGAGAAGCCTCAGCCTCATGAATATGAATGAGGACAGGTTAAATTGTTTTCACCTACTGGCACAGCTCTCTCCCAGTACATCCTATCGTATGCAACACATAAATAGTGTACAAACAATGTGTGTCCACCAACAACAACTACTAACTAACTAACTTACATAGTTAGTAAGTAAGCAAGTAGCTAACTAACAAACTGAAGAAAGTTTCTAGCTTTCCAACTCAGCAACAAGAGCCATTATGCAACACACACACTCACAGTATGTAGTTAGTAACTATAGTATAGTATTCCTCCCACCTATTTTCTTCTATACATTCAAGTCTTTTCCATTTGGTAGACTTTGACAACTTTGCTCATAATTTACGAACCCTCTCATTTGCATGCTCACTAACTTATGTGAATGGGCGTAGAATTCAGTTGCCGTTCTAACTACACAAGAAAGTGTGTGTTTTCTCACAAGAAAGAAATAATACTCTGTAGAGAAATTCTTATTGTGCACAATGCTTCGTTATGGCCATCACTGTTTTGTTGCGACACTACTATTATGATTATTAGTGCCATTAATATTCTCTCTTTAGGCAGGACAGAAACGAGGAAACCCAGTGGGAGACAACACTCTAGTCAGTTCAATCTCTGTATATGCAAATTCACGTGGGTTGGCTAAACTTGGAAATTAAAACTAAAAGAGTTGGTGTCGTGTCACTTTTTCGTCTTAATGGAGGTAATCACTATATTTTGTGTGTGTTAAAATGATTGTAGTGATTATTTTTTGGGGACAAATGTAAGATTTTGGATCCGTTCACTATATTGAACGTCAGAGAATAGAGTGCACACCATGTATATATGTAATATTAAACTTTCACTCAGTTAGTCAGTTAGGTAGTGAAAGGAGATACACTTTGTAAGAATGAATTTCTTAGATGTTTCAACATAATTAGTACCTGTCACCTGAACTTGTGTATACTGCAGACGAGACACTATAAGAAATTGTGTAACGTAATGACAAAACTACAAAGTCGTACGGCAGTAGCTAGATTTGTATGCAAAGAGCTTGTGAGATGCTTTCACCCATGACAAACTAAACTACTAAACCAATACTTGCTCCCTAGTTAAATTACAAGGAGAACAAATGAGTTCAAAATTGAGCTTTTATTACCAAGTCTTGTACACATTTGACATTTTCATCTTGATAAGATGGGACCAACATGAACATATTATTATGATTATTACCAGTACTTAGAGTTTATTAGGAAGGAAGCATAATAACATTTAAAACTTTCAGTGTAATTCAAAAGCTCCGGGTTCTCACAACTGCATGTAGTGTAACATAACAATGACTACAGAAACTAACTATTTATAACTAGCATACCTAGAATAAATTCAACAATGTGTAAAGAAAATGTAATAAAGTCCACATCTTTCCTTGATTAAATAATACTTGCAGTCTTAAATCAGAAATTCATACAATATTTCACTCCCTTGCTAACTAACTAACTAACTATAGCTAGCCTATCGAAATCCTAAACATTGACTTCAGTAATACTGAAATGAGTATAATATGTTATCGATCGTAAAGGTAGGACGATAATGTTTCATTAGTTAAGTTTCACCTTAAAATGTAGCACATTTTACACATTTATCCGTAACTAACTCAATTAGTTAACATTGGAACATTGTTTACACACAACTCTCTGGGACATTCACCGATAATAGTTTCTGCTTCATTAGTTTCGTATCAAAGTATGGGTCTGTCGAATGTTGTGGCCGCAAAGTCCCTAAACTAGAAAAGTTGTCAAGCTCACTGCTCCCTGCATGGGAAAATTCTATCTCATTTGGAGTCCTCATCATCATATGATCACCACTGGGACCACCATGACCATAATATGTGTGGGCACCATTTACAGGAGGTTGATAATGCTCTACAGAATAGTTGAGCTGCGCCACAAATAAACATACTCAGTTAGTCATATTGCATTTCATTTGTCGCTCTAATTACATAAACAGAAATCAATTAGTCCTCGTCTTACGTCGGGTTGGGGACAACAAGAGGCGGATATAGGTGGGCAAGAAATAGTGGAGGTAGCTGTTGTGACATACGAATGGTGCCCTTGTTGCGAGTGATGTGTGGCATGATAATGGTGAGATCCAATATTAGTCAGAAGTATACTGGACGTCAGAGAATGCTGGTCACCTGTAAAATGGAGAAAATACAGTTTGCATGGCTTAGTTGGTTAGTTAGTTTCAAAAAAGGAATCTTGGAGTTTCTAGATAGCCCTTCCTGTTGCTGGGCAAAATGCGTGATGAATAGTTTATACAACGTGGTGCATAATTCAAAACAAGAGTGTCTTGAGTTGTGCGAAAAAAAAAAGTTTCTTGGGATCATAAAACTTTTGAACAAATTCGACACGAGACATTGAATGAGAGAACATAGAATGTGCTACCACTTGAATTGCCATACAAGATATTATGCAATAAAAAGAGCAGTCAAAGGGTTCCAATGGGTTCCAAACCGATTCCTATTCAGATGGGGAAAACAAGCAATAAAAAAGGATTGAGTTACTCATACGAGACGAATGGGTTGCTTCATTTTTTTCCCAAATGTCTTAAACATTATTGAGCCTAGGGAATTTTCACTGTTTGAGTACAATCTGTGAACGAATTTTTCAACAATTTTAATGCCCAATGGTTTTTACTACCTTATAAGAAAAGGATTCAGTCTGAAAAAGGTCATGTTTGTCGTGTTGGTCTAAGATTGGTACAGCAAAATTTATATTAGAAACCTATTGCTGCTTCGAACTCGTGAAATTCAATAATGATAAATGACGTCTATCTTATACAACCAGCTTGAAACCACTCAAATATAGCTGAGACCTTCTAGTAAAATTTTGCAATTTCAGCCAAAACTGTACAATTTACAAGTGGACCAAGTTTACAAAAAAAAATCACTTTCAAGTTGATAACCAACAAGTTAACTAACTAACTATCTGTGAGTTTATATAACAAGTTTTTTTTATCACACGTGTCTATACATATCAATGAATCGAAAAAACGAATACAAAGGTCGGAATGCACACCAAAATTGCATTTTAACATGATTGGTTTATGAATTTTCTTTTAATTGTTTCCAAACGTTGGGACCAAATGTTGAAATAACTTGTCATTATCGTTAATATTAATTTAGACAGATGTAATGATGCTATTGTGATAGGGTTTATGTAAGGCAAGAGATCCATGTATGTTATTATGATAGTCACCTGAAAGAGCAGCATTGGAAGGAATGATATCAGGATCTTTGTCATCAACTAGAACATCTTTTGACTCTAGTTGTGTGTCATTCCCTGAGGAGTTCTTATTATTTCGGGATTCTTCTTGGGCTTTCTTGTTGTTGCGAGAAGTCTGTGCTTTCAATTGTCGAGAGCGGAACTGGATGACTCGCAATATCACCACGGTACCCACACAAAGGAAAACTGCCAATCCTCCAATTGCCACTGAAGCCATGAATGAGAACCAAGAAGTCTCCGAGGGAGATATAGCTGCAAAATCACATGCACAAAACATGTTCCAATCTTTTTTCTTTCACTTTAGCTTATTATGTTGTAAGTAAGTAAATGCTACGTACGTGAGTGCTTGTAAGAATTACATTTTAAATATATTTCCTGAGTTCTGTAACTAACTAAGGGTTTTTGCGTTTTGAAATCTAATTTTTTTCATATTCTGCCTTAGATTTGCATTATGTGCAAAAAAGTTTGATGAATTTTCAGTTTTGAGATACGATACGTTGCATAACCTTTTCGTGCTATATTCCCATATGAAGTTAAATATTATGTTATGCTGCATTGAAACTAAGGAATAGGCAATTTTCCGTTTTAGTCAAATTTTAAACAAGTTATGGCCATAATGCGTGCCGCGTGCGTTCTGTTTCCGTTTGTATAAAGATACATATGCTACTAATGCTAGTGTTGAACTTTTCCGTATTCTTTGCTTGGTATTATTATGGTGATGTAACTCGCCGCTTTTCATTCACTTAGAGCCACATTTATGACAGACTAAAGTGACGTTAATTTGAAAAATGAGGGGTTCCTTTATCCCCATCTTATCATAGTGATCCATGCATGGTAAAAATCCGTTTCCTATCCAAAGTAAATTTAAATGAAAGCCAGATGTGGTCCTACCTTCTCACACATAACTCATTATCACGGGTTGCATCACTTTTCCAAATTAAGTGCAATAAATTAAGTGGGCTGACGCAGCCTGGTGTGAACGTACGAGATATGGATGTCAACGTGGTTCATACCATTTTATGTGGCGCATAAATTGTTGCATAAAATAATGGAGAAGCTCTCTAGAATATTAAGCTCTGAAAATAGACCATTCCTTCTCGAAAAGTAGGTTTGTCAAACTGTTCAAGTGACTAATTTACAATTTAATTAAAAATATTGTGAAAACGAAAGGACAATGTTTGCGCAAATGTTTCTCACTTTGATCTTTTGTCTATCATTGCAAACAAACTACACACAAAAATTATTTTCAGAACTATAGGGTTAACGCTCCAGCTTTCAGTCAGCACATCCAGGTATTCAGAACCAGTTGGACCAACGCACAAATGTGATAAACGCATATATGGCTGAGAAAGGGAAAAGATACGGGAAGCAGCATAAATTTTTTCATGTGCACGTAAATTCATGTGCTTTCTTCAAGACTCAAAAATGATGGGACGTGAAGCGTAGCAAGAGAGCTTAAGAAAACAAGAGACTTTATGTGCGTCTACTGAAACGTATCTAACATTTTATTTCAACCCTCCACCATATGCTTTTATCATCTTCTATACCTTTCCTCTTTTTCGTCAATTTTTGCTCTACTGACACGAATTTATCTAAAGAACGCATTCAAAAAAAACATTTTTTCCTACGTGCTTTCAATATTTCTTTGATTTCATATGGGGATGAACGCTACTAGTGTTTAATCAACTGCTATACTGCATTCTAAAGCTATACAATATCTTGAGCTATTTCTCATGTAATCTGCAACGTATATTTCAACAGACCAAATCAACCTTAGCTATATTGATTTTTCCGCCTACTTTTTTGCATCCTTTCTTTTGGAATGCATTTACGCTGTGTTGCTGCATTTGCAACACACTAGAGAAAAAATATGTTACCTGCATATTTCTCCGACTCTCTCATGACCAAATGATTGACATGGAATGGAGTCGAGAATCCCTTAGGATTCGCCGAGTACACAATCACTCGAAATCCTGTACGAGACGGAGTCAAATTTCCCAAGTGGAAGTTTGCGTCCGTATTTGAAGCATTGTACCGAAGCTCTTGAGAATGGCCGTCGTAGACTTCCACAATGAAGTGTTGGGGGAGTCCTCCATCATGACCCTCCTCACAGCTCAGTTCCACAGACTCACTTGTCTCATTAAATACTGTGCAATTTCTCACAGGAGACGGTTTTTCTGCATTCACAAGATAACCGTATGGAATATTAAACTGTCTAAAAAATAACAACAGACACCTTTATGCTAGAAATATATTGCATGCAAATTAAATGCAGAATTTTTTCAAGGGTTTGGTCCTGCTTATATAGCTAGCCTGACAAGTTAAAGGCACGTTTATCTGGATGAAAGTCAATATTAATTGACAGCATTAATTTTCCGCCATGCGGTGCGGTGAAACAAATCACAATTGCAAGTGATTTATAGCTTGTTGTCATTGATCTATGAGTCCACGAAAATAGGGTGACAATGCTAAATAATACAAGTTGTGTATCCCATTCATGAGTTTTTCTTGACTTATTGCCCTATAGTATCATGCACATGCAAGGTCACACACAATATAGGAATGCGAAAGCTAATTTTTTTTGCTCAAAAGACTTTGCATTGGATTTATTAATAAACAGTATCGTTAAGATTCAGTGGTAGATTTACGGTCATTCTATCCAACAAATACTATCGTAAAACAAGAAAGTGGCCATTTGCTGCTGCCTAGTGAAGTTTAGTGAAAGTAAACTTTCTCCAGACGAAACTTTGTCTTTACAACTACACAGATGGCGTATGCATACAGTAAAGTGAAAGTATAACATACCTGCAGCTACAATTTGAAAACTACATGGAGCACTTTGTGTGCCGACTGAATTAGTTCCCCGGCAATAGAGAGACCCGTAGTCGAGATTGGACGCAGGAGCGTAGTGTAACAGACTGGTTCCTTTCTCCTTTGTAAACTTAGATGGGGACACTTGCATCGTTTGGCCAGAAGATGCTAAATCCCATCGGAAGTCTACAACGTCAGGATCAGCCTCGACTTGACATGGAATTGATATTTGTTCACCCTTAGAAACTCCAACAATCACAGGTGAATTCGTTTTACACACGGGAGCGTCTGCAAAAAGGAAAGTTGGTGTAATTTAATTTTTTTGAACCAAAGTAGTTGACTTTGCCAATTAATAAAAGTCCAGATAAGTATAAAAGGTGAAAGTTTTTACTGTAATGCTAATTGGGTGCTCTGGCACTATTCGTACGTGAACTGAAGTAGCTTATGGGAATGAAAATTAAAGAGCATTAAAAATAAGCAGACAAGGGTGACAAAGTTTAGTTGGAAAACAAAGTACGGCCACACTTATAGGTAGAGAGCATAGTGAGATAACATCCATGCCAATTAGAGTGAGTGCTATACAGAGGAAAATACTCCCATTAGAGAGCACATGAGAGTCAGTGACTATTATTACCTGAGCATTCATAACCATAAGTCATTTGTACCATTGTAATTTCTAGACTCTTCCAGATAAGAGCTTTGATTGCTTTCACTTTTTTCCACGAATACAAAGTGCTATGAATTCCACTGTAATTATCGTGATGCTTGGAGCATGTGGTACACATTGTGTGTGAGTTTTCAAATGCATTATGACATTGTGAGAGTGCCATATTTTATACAAAAGTAGACAAATAAACGAATTTGTTTTGTGCCATGAATGAGTACATGAAATGAATACTATATGGATTTGTCGTGAAACCAAAGTATACATGTGGGATGGATAGAAAATAATAATTCTTTATGTTTGGCAGTTTGACACATTTAATAAAGGGGAGCGAAATGGTAGATTGTTCAGGTTTTATGCTCTATTTTTTCCATTTATGGTTGCAACTAACTAAGTTAAACCAACCTAGGAATTAAAGCTCAATTCTAATGTGTAGTAGTTGCATTGTAAATCTGAGAAAAATCAGAATTCTGGGCATCAATGTTTTTGTATTACGTGAGTGGTTTGTAAATTTTGTGAGACGCCAATATTAACGTTACAAATTTGATTAAAAATATCTCCATCAATTGATACAGTGCATGTGCTTCACATATTTTTGGAATGCAATCTAACTAATTTAAAGCAAGAAGCTCATTTATCAAATTGAATCTTAGACAAAACAGTCTTTTTCAGTGCTCTCAACATTCTAAATCATAATAAACAAATTCATCATAATTAGGGAATGCATACAGGCATTTGAACTCTTAAGTCGAAGCTCTACATTTTCTCACCTCCACAATAAATCAACAACCCCAACATTTGTTTTTGTGCTTGTCAAATGAAGCAATG
>Ga0210040_10008777_pt1 | contig 11888 bp, 9 predicted proteins | sample CryGeyCG12114_NA_FD_185462 | JGI IMG/M metagenome (GOLD analysis project Ga0210040, IMG submission 185462) | Groundwater microbial communities from aquifer - Crystal Geyser CG19_WC_8/21/14_NA (SPAdes) (version 2) | ecosystem: Environmental > Aquatic > Deep subsurface > Groundwater | place: USA... | reverse complement strand
GCACATCACGTGCCTGCTGGCAGCACCGGAGTTTCCCGTGCTTGCACGGAGAGAGCCGGCTCACGTGAAGTGAGACTGCTTGGCACTCGATGTCAACCGTGAACTTGCAACATTCGCTGAAGACGGTCAGGACCATCGAACCATGCTCGAAGACCAAAGATGATGTGGACAAGCAGTGGCCCCAAGGAGTGTCGCTGCCCCAGTACTAGGACCTTTTGACGACGCCTCGTGGCTAGCAAAGTGACCGAACATGCCTACCTAGATGGCACCAATGTGCTCATGTAGTGTCTCAGGACTACTAGGTACCTGGGTTCTTCCGCAATCATGCGTCACGTTCTTGTACCGACAGCTAGAGCCAGGTCATGAAGCACTGCGCAGTGAAAAAACATGTTCCTAGGATCGAGATGCAGTTTTCATGATGTTCAACTATTCACAATCTCATTCCTTGGGAAGGCTTAGATCTGCTAATAGCGCTGGAAGAGGCGGCCATTATGCCATACACTATGCGCAGAACAAGTCTGCGCATCCATTGCGCCATCAATCATCTCGACGCTGTTTCTATTCGAGCTCAAGCAATACCACCGCCATGGACGCTTAAACACCATTGTTTCGAGTCGCGAAGAAAACCGTGTAGCAAGTCACGCCTGAGCGCCGACTCGCTTGGCACCCTGCACCTATTTCTTGAAGGCCTTGGCTCGCTTGCGCGACTCCTCCTTGAGGTCCTCAGACAACAAGTGGTCCGCATCAGTAAAGCCCTTTATGACCTTGTCATCGTCGACCAATTCCTTCAGCATAGAAGCAAGGAATGCTTGCTGTTCTGTAATGAAGCCCTTGGTGGCAGCAGTGTTGAATCCACGATGAGCTCGCTTGCGCCCACGGATTTCCCGAAGATGAGCTCGGATGCGCTCCTCAAGCATTTCCATGCGGTACTCGCTGTATTGAGAGTAGAGCTCAGACAAGTCGGAGACAGCTCTGACAGTGGTCAGGACCGTGTCGTCTTTGATGAATGCTGACTTGGGACGGAAGGATGTGACCATCGTGATTCGTTCGGAGGAGCCAAGAGCACGCATGGCTTGGTGTTCGATGTATCGTCCTTGAAGGACGACAGCATTGCCCTGGGAGCTTGTTAGCAGTAAACGGACGACGAAGAGGTGGACATACCATCTGCGGTCCGCGAACTTTCTTGATCTCTCCAGTACCGGTGCGAAGAGCAGTCTCACCACCGACCATATCGGTGCAATCACTCAACATGGTGACGCATACGAATGGGTAGCTGTCGGTGTGCCAGTCGACGATAGGTGCGTCATCCTCCCATGGGCAACCCGAGACACCTTCGTCCGCCACGCGGTTCGCGTGTTCTGTCAAGATCCTCTGAGCTTCGGCTTGCTGTTCCTTGCTTGAGATGGAGATGTTGATGTGAGCGATCTCGAAGTCCATCTGAGGGACAACTTCAACGCCGGCGATCTTCGAGACAATGGAGAGGACCTCTGGGCTGCGCCAAACGTCGTAGACGAATGGAGCAAACCTGTACATTGTTAGCATATTTACATGCGTTCAGGATATTCGACTCACTGTGATGCAAAACCACGAAGTTGACACGCGGCGATGTTGCTAGAGTACTGACAGTTATCGAACACTTCTTTGCTTAGGACTTCTGCTCTCATTTGCTGGACGGCCTCTTCGGTGAAGAGCTGGAATGGCTCCGACACTGCAGTGTTGGAGACACCTTTGTTGTGAAGGTTGATCTCATCCATCGTCCAGACCTTGGATGGAGGCTGGAAGTTGAGGTGCTTTGCAGCATCAAAGGTGATGTCCTTCTTGAGCTGCATCTTTGAGAGATTGATCAAAGGAGAAGGCATTGTGCGATCTGTGTCGCGTTTGCGTTTGTTAATTGTTGTGTCGAGACGATGATAGTCGAAGGCGTGACTGTGAATAGGAAGAGGTAAGACGTCTGTGGAAGCCATTTTATGTTTGAAATTTTTCCTGAAAGAACACAGGCAGTTGGCAGAAAACACGAAGGGAAGTGAAGCAGTTAGGGTGAGGTAAAATTAAGCCCCGGCACGATAGGTCCGTATGTGAAGGCACGTCGCTTAACAAAGCTTGAAGGTTGAATGAGCTGCACGAAGAGCAAGCTAATTATACAGTACCATTACCAAAGGTATAGCGAAGACTAGAGTCGTGTTGAGTACGAGAACAACGAACGGGCAGCAACTTATATTGGCACTTGGTTGTCTTTAGCAAACATCAACCATGTTCGGTTAAGTCTATATGCACTTTCGACCATAGTAACACTCAAGCAAAATTCATTCCGCAATCCTAGGTCTACCATCGAAGATGCAAAATGATCTTCCCACCAAACACAGCGCTGATAAAGCCTCGTTGGGTGGGCCATTTCCTAGAAACAAGGGGAGAAGCCACGGCTAGACCTCTGCCCTTATCAGGACCTTATCGCTGCCAGCGCTCGAAACGCATCAACAGCACTTGGATCAACGCCATCAATGGTGGGAGTCGCATGCACACTGATTGTCAAGAATGTATGTGGAGCTGAAGGGCTGTCGTTTTGTCAGAATGGATATTGTTTCTTGGTTGGGCTTAAGGTCCCTTCACCGTTCGTTACATCAATGCGCGTCCGGTACTTCACATGCTCCTCAGGATTCGCTGGCACTCAGGACCCCTTCCCAGCTGTTCTTGGTTGCTACCACAGGAGGAAGCAGAGGTCGAAGACGTATATCGATGCTAAGAACAGAATTTACGATGGTCACCACGATGGGAGAGCCTTCCTCTGAAGAAGTTCCTGGCCACGTTTGCAACTGCGAGGTATCATTCCACCAATGTTCCACTGCATGCTTCCCTATCGCGGCGCCTTATGTTCGAGCATCGAGATCATGCAAGACAAGTGTCACATCAGCATCTATGAATACAACGCGCGGAGACACCTCATGGACATCCCCGCTGTCGTGTATGGACTGGATGACCAAAACCGGACAAGCGTCGCTATTGGACATTTATGCCGAAATCGCATGCACCGATGAGGTCGAACGTGACATGTCCTGTAAACTCGTGGTCCGTAGCGCTTCTACCTTGGGACGAGTTAGGAGGTTTGGAGCAGTCCAGTCCGACCATGCGAACGCCCATGGTCAGGGAGGTTCCCGAACACCGGAAGTTTCGGTGAAGTGCTCTACAAGTCTTTATGCTGGTGGGGCTAGAGCAAGAATGTGAAAGGTAGGTCGATCGATCTAGCATAAATTCACAGTATGTATGCTTTGTGGTCAAACGCTTGATAGTGCTGATATGAAACCCGATGAGGATAGAAAGTATTCTTCTCCGGCTGTATCTACCGGGCGCGGCCCACCTATACGACTCAATTTTCTGCGTTGCCAGCAGGCTCAAACAAGCAGCGTCTCTTCAGCCATCGTGAGCAGTGGATGTGAAACCTACCAGTCGTGTGCCACTGTGATGATGCTCATCTGAAGCGCAAACACTACCTAGGTAGCGTTCCAAGCTGTTATCAAGTGGGACATTTAATACAACGTACCTGGCACGAAATGTTCATAAGGCTTATCGATAGTGGACCCCACTTGCGGCTTGCTCTCCAACTGCGCCGCCGATCTTAGCGCACCGCGAGCATTCACCTGCAGATGCGCCTGCAGCTATCCGAAGTCTTGCAATCGTACTTCAACGACGACTCAACGACGACTCTTCATTGAAAATGCCCGACGCAAAAGATGAGCCTGCGACTGTCCCAAAGGGCGACGCCTGGAAAGCACATGATGAAGCCTTCTCTTCGTAAGATCGTAGCCGCCACCGTTCGTGCACAGTCGTTGACCCTGTCACTAGGAAGCGCTACTCCGAATACTACGATCCCTGTCAGGAAGCTGCAAGCAAGAGCATCAAGTGTATGACAAGGAACGCTGGAGACAAAGACATGTGTCAAGATTACTTCCAGTACGTTAGGACCGCGGCGTGATACCATTCGGGAATAAGTCTGGTAGCTTGTCGAACAAGTATTGTGGACAAGCATGGTCAAATGAGCTGCATTTCTTCCGAGTGTGTATGCTAACATGGACCACCCCAGGGCATATCGAGATTGCAAGAAAGAATGGGTATGTCGAACAAACACAAGCAAGCAATAGTGATTCGCTGACTCACCTGGCAGACTGAACGGCGCAAAGCCCAGAAGAAGGGATGGTTCAGCTAGGCCTTTACCTCATTGCATCTTGGCAAGCACCACATCCAATAATGGAAGAGGCGTCCTGATGGATTGGACATATTAGCTCGGGATGACAGACACTGTAAAATACCATGATTCGGATGGAAAGCATAGCGAGGCGCATTTATTTTGGGTCAGCACGAGGGACCCAGGAGGATGTGGATAGATTTGTACATATCTTCGGGCTTCTCGTTCTTTAGTAGATACATCGTAGTTGTGATAATAATGGTGGTCCTTTTGTAACCCTAGAAAGTGGGTTGCGGGACTCGCATCTAAAATTATTTTGTCGCAAATCATACTCGTGTCTGGTCTACTCGCCATGTGTTCGGAGGGTGGATGCTAATTAAGCACGACATGACCTGCTGTTGTTTCTACATATCGATTCATTACACAATTGCGCTCACCAATTTCCACGATGTCTGATCCATCTGTGACGGAGCGCAGAATTCGCCCCATACAAGACGCAGTCGCAACCGGAAATTGGAAACAGGCGCTTCAATTGTGCGACAAATGGCAGAAAAAGGGGGAGAAGTCAGACCGCTTCCTCGTGAGGTCTTCGACTTATTGCAGCGTTTGAACAGCCGCTGAATAACCGCAGGCTTTGAAAGCGTCCGTCCTGGTCAATCAGCCGGACAAAGCACAGCAAGAACGAGGAGCGGCGGAGACCCTACAGCTCTGCCGTCGTACACCCGCTGTCATAGATCTTGGTGCGGTTCATCAGTTGCAAGACGCCCTCAGGGACCTATCTCTTGAGAAGACGGAGGGACCGAGATTATGGGATCGTGCCGTTGCAGCGAATCCTCAAGACAAAGAGCTATTGATGACATGGATGGACAGCTCGGTGGCCGAGAACAATTGGCTTAGCGCTCAAAAGGTCTGAACAGACTTCTGGATCTGGTTTTTTGCAAAATCTGCAAAGAGATGGGCTGACATGGGGCCATCCGACAGGCCGCCATGGCTCTTCGCAAGGCATTTCTCAAAGAGCGCCAATACGACTACTGGAACATCCTCATGTGCTATCTTGTTCACAAAGACTCGGCATTACCTGAGAAAGACCGATCGTTGTTTGGAACACTCGCTTACCGTATGATATCCAAGGCGGCAGAGAGCGTCGTTACAGATAAGGTTGGTCGGAGTAGGCACAGAAACACGAACATGCTGACTTTGTAGAAGACACAATCGGTGACACATGGAAAGGCAATTTCAACGCCCGAGGAGCTGTACCTGCTCACTCATATCTTTTTAAGCACACAGTACGCTGAGGAAGCTGTCAAGACATTGCAGGGCGACGCGCTTGGCCTGAGTTCGCAGGTTGGGGGGCAAGATCCCCAGTTGACTCTGTCTTTGCTTCTCGACTCTCTGAAGCAAACAGGACAACGGCAAGAAGTATTCACTAAATGTCACAAGCTCTTGACCGAAGAGGGATCTCAGGGAGATGACCATAGGAACGATGATCGAATCTGGGACCTTCTGATAGGCGCTCTGTCAACTTCCGAAGACGCAAGGTACGTGCTCAACTGCTGGTGTTATTCCCCTACTGACTTGTGATACAGCCAACAACAACAATGTAGAGAGATCTTTGACAGAGCAATAGCCGAACAAGCGTCGAGCCGCACCGCCCAACTCGCAAAGTTACGGTTCCTCGCTACGAAGTCAGATGCCAAAGACCACCAAGACGAGATACTACACGGTTGTTGTGCATACTTCAAGCACTTTGCAAGCAAGACGTTCTGTTTTCAGGACCTCTACGAGACCATGGCCACCCTTAGCAAGGAACGGATCTCCTCTCTCCACAAAGCAATCTCAGACGATTCCAAAGACATCAACCGAAGACTGTTCCTCCTGAAATTTGATTACGCTTTCATGCTCAACAAGCCCCAAAGTCCGGAGTGTGCATCGTTCGCTGTCAAGGCTCTGGATCTATACGATGCCGGTCTGTCCGGCAACCCTGCGTGCCCCGAAGCTGCTCTACTAGCAGCTTTGGTCCTGCTCAGAGCAGCAGCAAGCACCAATAAACCCGAATTCGCAACTCAGGCGGTGCTGCTCCTTGAAGCATGCCGAAAACGCTTTCAGGAGTACTACCCGTTTCTAGTTCTCCTGGTACAAATCCAGAGAATGCTCGGCACGGTGAGCTGCGCAATGGACAATTTTGCGAAGCTCAGTGTGAAGAACCTACAATGGGAGACCGTCGGCCATCTGATCCTAACCCGAATATCCACAATCCATCCTTTTCAATCCGGAACCGGCGAGGGCTCATTCAATCCGCTTGCGGCTCTTGACTTGGGCTTAACCATGTTCGAGAACGCCGACCATTCGCTGGTCCGGAGCATACATGATGGCTTGAAGTCCGGTAGCTACTCAAACATCATTAATAGCGTGGGCATGAAGTCGGATATGGAGAACAGCCTGAACCGCCAAGTGTACACAATCGACGAAAGGAAGATCGCTCGCTTCGCCAAAGTCCCTGGAGATCAAGGCCTATGTGCTCGTCCTGCCAACCTCGTCGACAAGCGCGATTTCAGCTTCCTTCCAAAATATGGTGAATGCGATAACGCGGTTCAGCAGTATTTGCAGTGCGGTCCTATCCCGAAGGAACCATGGCTCGACGCAATGGCTTTCTATGATCACCTGGTCTCTTGTCTGAAGTACGAAGTAGCTTCACAAGGTGGTCTAGCAGTGAAGGAAATGCATCTCCTTGCAGCGGGTGCAAACCGCCTTCCCGACACCGTCTCGAACGAGTTGACCGAGATAGAGTACAAGAACCATCTGTGCCATACGCTCCTGTACCAAGCCGTTGATGCCGCCTTTGACCACCCAGACCACGAGAAGAAGCCGAACCCGCAGGAGACATTTGACCAGAGCCTTGACAAGATGTGCGACTGGCTCAGCGAAGCAATACAGACGTACGCACCAGACACTCCCGATACATCCCTTCCAGGCCCAGACGACCACTTTATCGTCCTCCACGACATCAAACTCCCGAGTTGGCGGTACATGCACACGAGCTTCACACTCCTCGAAACACTCCAAGCCCTATCACTTTTCCTCACAGCCCAGTCGAAGAACCAGAAGCCGAAGAAGACGAACGCCAACCCCACCACGGCTGTGCCGTCGAAAGGGCAGATCACGAAACTACAGGATCTGGTCACGCATGCGGAGAAGGCGGTGCACGCCGACGCGAAGCGGCTGAAGCAGCAGATCAACACTTCCGGCGTACTGGGCAAGCTCCTCGACGTGAGCTTGGGACGGGGTGATGGTGGCGACGATGAGCTTGCGGCGCAGTTGGAGCGTGTCTGTGACGAGGCGCAGGCCGAGACGGTGTGTGGGCGGATGAAAGAGGCGTGGGAGGATGCGCTGGATGGCATTCTCGCGGTCAAGGTGGGTGTGAATCTGAACCCGAACGTCAAGGGGGGAAGATGAGGCTGAGAACGCCTTCGGCTCCTGTGAGGTTCGAGGAATTTGTGTATACGGGCGACGCACTTTCGACGACCACGTCTCCATGTGGGATGACCTGACAAGGAACCTCAGCTAGATCAAATATCTCGATTTTGCTAGTCAAATGCATGGGGTTGGCTGTCTCTATCGCATAGGCATTGTTTCCATAATTTATCCAGCACTTGCCTTTGAGCTGGATTTATGCTTGGATACAGGTTCGGTGTTTTAAGTACCCATTGTTAGAACTCGTCAACAGGTCTGTGGCTTTTTGTAGTGTTGTAGAAATATGGAGATTCAGGCAGCAGGTGAACTAGAATACTGGAGCTGAATTTATATGATAAGGCAGAGTAGGAGACCACATCGACGAGGTATGCATTGACCCCGTATCAGGGGAGAGACAAGGAAACAGACGAAGCACGGGTGACGTCGCTGTAGTGAAGTGCGTGACAAATTGGTGTATCATTTCCTGGCGGGCCACCATTTACCCGCGAGCTCTGGACCACAGAGTTGAGCTCCGAACGCCATGCCGTGCCATGCAGTGATTGTGTACATCGACTTGTTGTCTAGTCCTGTCTGCCCTTGAGCAGTCTCTTCGTAACCTTGTCCTTCTCAATGATGTATACATGTGCGCCCCATCCGGACAATGCGTCTCGATCCACGGCGTTTAGCAGGCACTGTGATATTGTCTCGAAGAGGTCTTCTGGCTCCTGTAACACTATATCAGTACCATGTTCACGCAATTCGCACTTTCAAGCTCAATGCCTACCAAATCTGGCTCCCACAATCCTTCACATGTACCGAACAACTGATCACTCGCGGTGCCTGCCACGATGAAATCCTTGGCGAAATCGATACATCCGATACTGTCGAATCCGCAGATGAATGGCTTCCCTGTCGTGTGGTTGAGGCCTGCTAGCACCGGACTGACGAACCAAGGCCCAAACCGCCTCTCGTACAGACTGCTAGACACGAGGTTGGCGAGTGTTTGTGGAGAGATGTTGCGCTCTTCTCGTAACCGGTACATGTTCACTTTGTATCTGAAGGTATCGGAAACGGTGCTGACGTCGGTCGCTAGACCGGTCAGGCCTAGGTAGACAGATGGTGCATAGGGAAAGATCTTGGGGAAGTTGTTGGACACGGTCAGGGACTGAAGACCTAGGCGGAGATCGCAGGCGATGGCGACGCAGTCCTTGCCGACCATGGCGACACAGGCGCCTCCATCTGCAGGACGGGTCAATAGGAGCTCCTAGGAGGAAAAGGACGATATGGACGAAGACGTACTGATGTCGAATGGTGAGCCCTGCGGAAGGATTAGCTTGAGCTCGTGATGACGGAGTGAGGAAAGCGTACCATATTGGATTTAGCTGCTCTGTTGTTGTAGTGAGATGCTGGAAAGCTTCACAAAATCGTTGCGAGAGTTGGCGTTCAAGACTGAATACTACGGACTTACTTGGTTGCTGCTTGGATGCGCAGGCGTACATTGCACTACGCAACAGCAAGCGCGTCGCGGGAGGAAAATAGCCGCCCTTGCCGCAGGGCACGCTAATCAAGGCTGCAGGACCCTTATGTCCGATATCCGAGCCTTTGTGACGCAGCTCCACGCCCGCCTTTCCTTGCATGTGGCATCGAAAGCTGGCTTTACCACTCTTCCATTTGTTTCTGCGGCATCTACTTCTTTCCACTTTCCCATATAGCTCGATCTTGGGGGATTCGTCAGCGGCTAGTATTCACTGTACCACATCGCAACTCTTGTCGCGGTATCAATTGGGAAAGGCAAGAGGCGGAGCCATGGCTGCCTCTCACGTAGTGGTCATTGACTCCACAGCACGCCGCGCAACCGTGAAGACCACACCGAACAAGCACCTTAGCGACATACTGGAGGAGGCTTGTTCAAAGCTCGGAGTCAGTGCAACTCAATACGGTTTGAAGTGTGTGCGTGCCGACCAGACCCACCTTCAATTAATTAACATTATGGTAGGCACAACAACAAACAAGTTGATCTCTCACGCACGATACGACTGGCTGGTCTAGGAGCCGGTGCGAAACTCGAACTTGTTCAGTTATCGAAGTCCGCTGGGGTCGTATCAGTTGCCCTACAACTACCAGAAACCGAGGCACAAGGCATACCCAATGCGCGATTGACAGACAAATTCCCCAGCACTATCACGTTATGGCAAATACTTCGGAGGTTCGAGGCTGGAGCTGCAGGAGGTGGAGCAGGAGCAAGTCGAAACCTGACGGCCAAGGGTGCTCCGGCCACAAGTTCAGGAGATACAGGTGCTGGAAGGCTGTACTATGTACAACCAGTCATACAGATCATGGGCAGAGAGTTATCGTCCTTTACAGACCTGCAAAGATCGTTGGCACAGCTGGGTTTCAATACAGGCGGTACTCTATTACGGCTGAGCTTTCGACCATCCGACACACCACTCGAAGAAGCTATGGAGCAGATAGTGACGTACTTCCAGACCATTGACGGGTCAACACCATCATTACGACCAGCGGACTCAACCGCCGCAACATCCACTTCCATAGAATCACCCGAACAGAGTACATTGCCAGCCTCTCTACCTCCGGATCCTATGAACACAGACCCTTTGCCCGAACCTGTGCTCACGGAGGCTGCCGAGCCACCAACATCTCAACCCGCAACATCTGAGCCAATCCAGCAGTCGACTAGTCGCCCTGTTTCCGTTTTCCACCCTCCCAGTTCTACCACTCCTTCTGCCGCTTTGATGACCTACAACCACGCCGACTACACTCCGACAGTCGAGCACGCTCAAATTCACCAGAAGCTGCTCAACCAACACACACGGAACGTCCGTTTACCCACCGAAGCCGAGATCGCCGCACAAGCCGACGCCGAGCGTGAAAAGCTAGCAGCAATCACAGAGGTAGAGATCAAAATCAGGTTTCCAGACCAAAGTGCGGTGAGCGCGAAGTTTGGCCAGACAGACAGTGGATCAGATCTATATGCATTCGTACGGGAATGTCTTGAGGAGCAGTGGAGCAACGAAGTGTTTCTCCTGAGGAACCCAGGCGTCAGAGGCAAAGGAGAGGTTATCCCAGACAACAATTTGAAGAGGCTGATCAGGGACCTCTTGCTCCGTGGACGAATTCTAGTCATCTTCGGCTGGGACGAGACAAAGGCAAGCATGCAAGCACGGGGCGCCAAGAGCGTGCTAAAGCCGGAGTTGAGGGCCCAGGCCCAGGAGATGAAAGTGCAGGATATTGCGGCGGTGCAGGACGAAGGAAAGGACGATCCAGGCGTCAAGGTAAACTTGGGAACGGGCCACGACAAGGAGGGCCAGGAGGAAAAGAAAAAGGGTATGCCCAAGTGGTTGAAGGGGCTGTCGAAGAAGTAGCATAGCAAGTGCGGCCTTGTTGCGTCGCAAACGATCTCTGGCTTATGAGGAATGTATGAGATATGAGCGTTAGCGGCATCGGCATCGGCATCAGCGTAGGTAATGCTTGGACCTGATAAATCATGAACATGACGGGCATGAGAAACTGTTTTAGAAGGGCCGTTAGGGAGGCCGCCATTTGCTTGGAACTATTAAGTGCTCCTGCCGTGCTTAGCCGCAACCAGAGGGAATACAATTGACGTAATTTGGACTTTTTGCCCGGTCGTTGGTGTATCTCTTGCTTGGAGGGCGCAGTGAAGAACGGATGCTCGGGGTTAGAGTATACGTCTCGTCACGTTTTGTTGTCACTTGTTCAGGCTAGGGGAAAGAAACCAGACACATGCGTCTAGCCTGAATGACTTTGCGAAGAGAGTCGAGAAGACATGGAGCGCGGAAGTAGCAGGGATAAGGGGAATGGCGACGTGCGGGTTTGAACGGTTTGGCATCGCAGTGGGCGTTCGTCTGACGGAAAACGACCGCGTCAGATCGAACACGTGAACATATCGAGGGTTGAACGTCATGTCTCTCGTTCACCGGATTTCCATTTAGCATTTCTTTTCTTATTCTTTCACCATTCCCCCATACGAACAGCTAAAAGGTCGTGTTAGGCACGGGCGTTCTGGAACCATGTAGTCCGTTGTGCCATCCTCAAACACTCAGCATGACACGAACACCGTTGCGTGTGTCGAGCTCTTCCGTGGAGAGAATCGCTTTGTTATGCTGAATACAATGCAATGAGAAAACTTTCGGTCGCGAGGTTGCATGTAACTTTTGCGACTCGCTTTAGTGACCGGCTCTCCTCGACTCGGCGATGACTCTCTGCAGCTCGTCGACCTTTG
>Ga0210040_10008776_pt1 | contig 11889 bp, 13 predicted proteins | sample CryGeyCG12114_NA_FD_185462 | JGI IMG/M metagenome (GOLD analysis project Ga0210040, IMG submission 185462) | Groundwater microbial communities from aquifer - Crystal Geyser CG19_WC_8/21/14_NA (SPAdes) (version 2) | ecosystem: Environmental > Aquatic > Deep subsurface > Groundwater | place: USA... | reverse complement strand
GCCGCCTCCCATTCCGGGATTAAAATTCTGATCATCAAAATAAGGAGTTGGTCTGTCGCAAACTCTTAACCAGTGGTGGAAACACAGCGCCAATCAGAACCCTCCGCGCCTATATAAATCGCAATAGCCCGTAGTTTATATGCTTAAACTACGGGCTACCTGAAGATTCGAGGCTTTACAAAAGCTACGCATGCCCGCCTTCACCTACCTATATAGCCGTGGCCTGAAACGGTGCCATTTCGAAAGGAGCTTTTAAATAGCGGGCTTTGGCGTGATATTTTGTTATTTTGCCAGCGCTATCGAGATCACATTATATGCATTCATACAGACAACTGTTCGATTTTACACAAGAGGTTTTTCTGCAAATAGGCTGTCCGCCCGAAGACGCCAAACTGGCCACCGAAGTACTTTTAGAGGCTGACCTGCGTGGGGTAGACTCGCACGGCGTGGCCCGCCTGAGCGGCTATGTTCGTCTTTGGGAAGCCGGCCGTATCAACCCAAAGCCCAACATGCGCATTGTGCATGAAACGCCCAGCACCGCTACCGTGGACGGCGACGGTGGGTTAGGCTTGGTTATTGCCCCGCGCGCCATGGACATCGCCATCGAAAAAGCCGCCAATGTGGGCACCGGCTGGGTATCTGTCAAAAACTCGAATCACTTTGGCATTGCAGGCTACCATGCCATGGAGGCTTTATCCTCTGATATGATCGGCATTGCCATGACCAACGCCTCGCCCCTGGTGGCACCCACTTTCTCCACAGACCGCATGCTGGGCACCAACCCGATTGCAGTTGCCATTCCCACGAAGAACCAACCGGCTTTTGTAGCCGACTTCGCCACGGCCTCTGCCGCTAACGGTAAATTGGAGATTCTTCAGCGCAAGGAGAAGAAAGCCCCTATCGGCTGGATACAGACGAAAGACGGAGAGCGCTCTACCAACGCCAACGAACTGAAAGAAGGAGGCGCGCTGCTGCCGCTGGGCAGCGACAAAGTACGCGGCAGCCACAAAGGGTATGCCCTGGCCTCTATTGTAGATATATTCTCGGCAGTGCTCTCAGGCGCGAACTATGGGCCATGGGTGCCGCCGTTTGTGAGTTTCCTGCCACTGGCTGATAACCTGGTCGGCGAAGGCATCGGCCATTTCCTGGGGGCGATGCGCGTGGATGCGTTCCGGCCGGCTGATGAGTTCAAGGAACACATGGACAACTGGATTACCACTTTCCGGAAAGCAAAAGTGAAGAAAGGCGAAAAGGCCGTACTGATCCCCGGCGATCCGGAGCGGGAAATGACTGAGAAGCGCCTGAAGAAAGGCATCCCGCTGCTGCCCCCGGTAGAGCGCGACCTGGAGCAGCTGGCCAAGCGGTTCAACCTTAACCTGTAGTTTATATATGGCGGACACCGTCGCGGCAAGGTTCTTCAGGAGAATGGGCCTCAGCTCAACCAGCAGAAGCATTCTGATGATGGTGCTGTCCTGGCTCCTGAACGTGCTGTGGCTGGGGCTGAATTATTTCTGGCGTTTTGTTTCGGTTAAGGTGCTGCTGGCGATACCTGTTTTGCTGCTGCTATATGCCTTGCTGGCGCTGTTGGCCTACACGTATTGGGGCGTGCGGGAAGTGCTGGAGAAAGATGCCGCTTATGCCAATGTGATGGTCGGAGTGATAGTGGCTTGCACATTGCTGTACTTCAACTTCAACCTGCTGCAGTTCGTGCTGAGGGCTCTGAACTGAAACCTTCCTGAAACTTCTATCAAATACAGAACAGCAACACCTGATCTAAAACAAAAGGCGCTGACAGAAACCCGTCAGCGCCTTTTATATATAGCTGGATTTTCCCTACTCTATCTTTTTCCCGGACATCGCTTTTTTGATCGATATCTGCATCACGCGCTCTGCAAAAGGGCTTGTCTGCGCCTCCAGCACGTCCACGGCGCCATATATAGCATCTTTGTCGCCGCCGGAAGCCAGCACATCTTTCAGGCTCTGTACGTTTTTGCGGGTAAGCACAATCTCCTGCTCCGTTAGGTGCTCCCCGTTCTTCTCCAGGAAACGCTCTACCTGGTACAGCATCTGCTCGGCTGCACTGCGGGCCTCAATCTGCATCCGCGCCGACACGTCGTCTTTGGCATGCGTAATGGAGTCCATCAGCATCTGCTCTACCTGCGCATCGGTCAGGCCGTACTGTGGCTTCACCTCCACTTCCTGGCGCGTGCCAGAGCGCACTTCAATCGCCTCTACTTTCAGGATGCCGTCTGCGTTCAGGATGAAATTCACATCCACTTTCGGAAAGCCTGCCGGCATGGCCGGGATACCCTTCAGGTCGAACTCCGCTAATTTGCGGTTTTCCTTCACAATGTCGCGTTCTCCCTGGAAAACGGAGATCTTCATGTTTACCTGCCCGTCAACGGAAGTCGTGTACTGGCGGCCTGCTTTTGTCGGTATCTTGGAATTTCGCGGGATAATCGGGTCCATCAGGCCGCCCATGGTCTCTATGCCCAGTGTGAGCGGCGTTACGTCCAGCAGCAGGATATCTTTCCGGTTTCCGGCCAGGATGTCAGCCTGGATAGCGGCACCCAGCGCTACCACTTCATCGGGGTTAAGCGTGTTGTTGGCCTGCTGGCCAAAAAATTCTGAAACAGCGTTATATACCAGCGGCACCCGCGTAGAACCTCCCACCATAATCACGGCATCAATCTGCCCCGGCTTCAGTTTAGCATCAGCCATGGCCTGGCGGCAGCTATCGATGGTTCGTGCCACGATAGGCGCAATCAGGCTTTCAAATGTGTGCCGTTCTATACGGCACACGATCGTGCCTTTGATGTTGCTGCTATATACCTCCTGCGAACTCAGCGCCTTTTTCGCCTCCTCTGCCTTCAGGCGCAACTCCTGCGACAGGTTCTTGTCCTGGTTCACGGTGTCAGCGATCAGTTCATTCTCCTGAATCCAGTAGTTGATGATAGCGCGGTCAAAGTCATCGCCGCCCAGGTAGGTGTCTCCGTTGGTAGACAACACCTCAAAAATGCCCTGGTGGATGCTCAGAATGGAAATATCAAAGGTGCCGCCGCCCAAGTCATATACCGCCACCGTCTTCTCCTCGTTCGGGTCGATGCCGATGCCATAGGCTAATGCGGCGGCCGTCGGCTCATTCACGATACGCAGCACTTCCAGCCCGGCCAATTTCCCGGCATCGCGCGTGGCCTGCCGCTGCGAGTCGTTGAAGTAGGCTGGCACGGTGATCACGGCACGGTTCACTGGTGTTTTCAACGCATGCTCCGCCCGCTCGCGCAGTTCCCGGAGTATATCCGCCGACAGTTCGATGGGCGAGTAGAACCGGTCCTGTACCCGTATCTTTACCAGCCCTTCGCTGTCGTCGTCAATGATTTTGTATCCGAAGAAATCTTTGTGCTCTCCCAAGTCTCTATATGATTTACCGAGCAGGCGCTTCACCGAATAAATCGTGTTGGCCGGATCAGTAATCAGGTAATCTTTTGCCTCCGTGCCCACAATCGTCTCACCGTTCTGTGTGAAATGCACCACCGACGGCACAATGGTACCGCGCCCCTGGTCGTTGATCGCGATGGGTTTCTTATCTTCAGGATGGATATAGGCCACCAAGCTGTTGGTCGTTCCTAAATCTATGCCTACGATTACTTCTGCCTGCTGAAGTGCGCCAGTAGAAAGGTTTATTGCAACTTTTGCCATAGTATCATTACTTACGTGAGACTACCACTGTTTAGCGGCAGTACATAGGCACAAAGTTACAAATAATTTGGGGAGGGATTTGTTCAGGAGGTTACCGGATTGCCTGATGCACCGATTGCCCTGTTGAGTATCTTCGGTATGCCAGGCGCGGCCTGCCAGCTACTATATAACTCTAAGCGACTTTAAGCTTTGCCAGCGAATGGCGGCCACTGTCACTTTAAAAATATTTGACATGTGCCAGATAGTGCTCTGACCTGAGGCTATATATACAGATAATTACCCCTGTTTGTAGATGCCTTTAAGCAGCACTGGAAATTCAAAAGGGTTAGTCTTCTTTCGGCACAATGATGAAAACATCTTCGTTCGGGCGCTTCATCAGGTACTTCTCGCGGGCAAATTTCTCCAGCAGTTTCGGGTCACTCATCAGTTCTTTGCGGTCCTGCTGCACTTCTTCCATCTTTTCCAGGTAATGCTCTTTTTCCTCTTCCAGGTCGCGCATTGTTTTGTTCATCTGGTACTGCGTGATAAAGTCGTTGGAGTCAAAGAAAAGCATCCAGACTAAAAACAGGAAAGTGGTGATGAAATAGAAATTGCGGAAGATGCTGGGAATGCGTTTGTACATAGACGTAAGGCTAAGAGGTCTCTACACAAAAATAAGGCTGTGAGTCAGATAACCCACAGCCTTAGCCATAAATATTTTATGTGATATGATTCTTAGAACTTCCTTCCCGGGAAGTAAGCCACTTCACCCAGCTCTTCCTCTATACGGAGCAGTTGGTTGTACTTGGCCATACGGTCGGAGCGGGAAGCAGAACCAGTCTTGATCTGGCCTGTGTTCAGGGCAACTGCAAGATCCGCAATCGTGTTGTCCTCTGTCTCGCCGGAACGGTGGCTCATCACGCTCTTATACCCGTGGCGGCGGCCCAGGTTAATCGCATCGATGGTCTCCGTCAGCGTACCGATCTGGTTTACCTTGATCAGGATGGAGTTGGCAACGCCCTGGTCAATGCCTTGCTGCAGACGATCCACGTTCGTAACAAACAGGTCATCGCCTACCAGCTGCACTTTGCTGCCGATCGCGTCTGTCAGTTCCTTCCAGCCTTTCCAGTCGTCTTCGGCCATGCTGTCTTCCAAAGAGATGATCGGGTATTTGTTTACCCACTCTTTCCAGTAGCCCACCATGTCAGAAGAAGACAGCTTCTCGCCTGAAGACTTCTTGAAATGGTATGTACCGGAAGAAGCGTCGTAGAACTCGGAGCTGGCCGCATCCATCGCAATCATCATATCGTCACCTGGCTTGTAACCGGCTGCTTCTATGGCCTGCAACACCACCTCAATGGCTTCCACGTTAGAAGCAATGTTCGGGGCAAAGCCACCTTCATCCCCTACGTTGGTAGAAAGGCCTTTTTTCTTCAGCACGTTCTTCAGGTTGTGGAAAACCTCAGAGCCCATACGCAGCGCTTCAGAGAAAGACTCCGCCCCTATCGGCATGATCATAAACTCCTGAAAGTCGATGGCGTTGTCTGCGTGGCTTCCGCCGTTCAGGATGTTCATCATCGGCACAGGCAGGGTATTAGCGTTTACACCGCCTACGTAGCGGTAAAGCGGCATGTTCAGCTCCTGCGCAGCGGCACGGGCAATCGCCAGCGACACACCCAGTATGGCGTTGGCACCCAGATTGCCTTTGTTGCCAGAGCCGTCCAGCTCAATCATAATCTTATCGAGCAGGTTCTGGTCATACACCTGGAACCCGATAAGCTCTTCGGCGATTTTCTCATTCACGTTCTGCACGGCCTGCAGCACGCCCTTGCCCATATACTTACTCTTATCGTTATCGCGCAGCTCTACCGCCTCATGCACGCCCGTAGAAGCCCCGGAAGGCACGGCAGCGCGTCCAAGCGCGCCATATTCAGTTAATACATCTACCTCTACAGTAGGATTTCCTCTTGAGTCGAAGATTTGTCTGGCTTTAATGTCTGTGATTAAGCTCATGATTGTTTCTAAAATAGTTTTACTTGATTTTACTTTGTTCTAAGAGCGCGATGAAATCGTCGAACAGGTACTCCGAATCGTGCGGCCCCGGGGACGACTCCGGGTGATACTGCACCGAAAAGGCAGGCTTGGATTTCATGCGGATGCCCTCGATGGTGTTATCATTCAGGTTGATGTGCGTTACCTCCACTTCCGGGTGATTGCGGAGCTGCTCGGCATCCACTACAAAGCCGTGGTTCTGGCTGGTTATCTCGGAACGGCCTGTGCGCAGGTTCTTGACAGGGTGGTTCAGGCCGCGGTGCCCGTTGTGCATTTTATAAGTGGCGATGCCATTGGCCTGCGCCAGCATCTGGTGCCCCATGCATATACCGAAAAGCGGCCGCTCTTTCTGCAGCATCTGCTTCACGCTGTTTACGGCTACTATGGTCGCGGCTGGGTCGCCGGGGCCGTTCGATATAAAGTAACCGTCCGGGTTCCACTGCTCCATCTCCTCAAACGGCGTGTTGTACGGGAATACTTTTACCTCGCAGCCGCGCGCCACAAGGTTTTTCAGGCTATTTTGCTTTACACCCAAGTCAAGCACTGCTACCCTGTACTTTACTTCTTCCGGTTTGTGCTCATATATAAGTGGCGTGCTAACTTTCGATGCCAACTCGAGGCCAGCCATATGCGGCACCTCCGCTAACTTTTTACGCAACTGTTCTATGTCCGTTGTTTCGGAGGAGACAATCGCATTCATGGCCCCTTTGTCGCGGATATGGCGCACAAGAGCCCGGGTATCAATTTCGCATATGCCCACCACGCCTGCCTTCTCGAAGTAATCCTGCAACGAACCTTCAGCAGTTAAACGGGAAAAGTGGTGACTGAAGTCTTTGCACACTAACCCGCTGATCTGTATCCTGTCCGACTCCACTTCCTGGTGCTGTACCCCATAATTCCCTACATGCGAAACAGTGGTTACCACCATCTGGCCATAGTAGGAAGGGTCAGTAAATATTTCCTGGTAACCAGTCATCCCGGTGTTAAAGCACAGTTCTCCGCCTGAGGTACCAATACGGCCTAAGCTTTTACCTTTATAAACGGTGCCATCTTCTAAAAGAAGTACTGCTTCTGTTGAAGTTTGCTTTTTCATATTCGTGATTTGTTACAAAAATAAAAAAGGGACACGACTTACGTCATGTCCCTTAGAAATATTTACGAAAAATGCTTATTGTGCATCTTTGGTCTCATCGTTAGCATCAGCAGATTCTGCCGGAGCATCAGGAGTTTCAGTAGCTGCCTGCGCCTGTGCCTCAACTGCCGGAGCGGTTGTACCAGCGTCAGTTGCCGGAGCTGCTTTAGTCCCTGCTGCCGGAGCTGCAGTTGCCTCTGTGTTCGTAGCATCGCTGCCCTTCTTACCACCACGGCGACGCGTTCTCTTAGCGCCTGTAGCAGTAGAGGCATCTGTTTTCAGCATGTCCTCGTTGTAGTCAACCAACTCGATCACACACATTTCTGCGTTGTCACCCAGTCTGTAACCTGTCTTCAGGATACGGGTATATCCACCCGGTCTGTTGGCTACTTTAACGGATACTTCATCGAAAAGCTCTTTCACAGACTCCTTATCCTGCAGGTAAGCAAAACAGGTTCTTCTGGAGTGTGTGGTATCGTTTTTAGATTTTGTCAGCAGGGGCTCCACATACTTGCGCAGAGCCTTTGCTTTCGCTACTGTGGTGGAAACGCGCTTGTGCAGGATAAGGGAAGCTGCCATGTTAGACAGCATTGCCTTGCGGTGTGAAGCGGTTCTTCCTAAGTGATTTACTTTTTTACCGTGTCTCATTATTTTGAATTGTGCACGTGCATACCGTCGATCAACCTTTGCAGGGATCGGGAATTATGCCGTAGATTAATTAATCTTCTTCTAATTTATACTTAGAAAGGTCCATACCGAACACCAAGCCTTTCTCCTGAACCAGGTTCTCCAACTCAGTCAACGACTTCTTACCGAAATTCCTGAACTTCATCATATCAGAGATATCCAACTGCACCAGGTCACCTAACGTTTTGATGTCGGCTGCCTTAAGGCAGTTGTATGCGCGTACAGATAAGTCCATGTCCTGAAGCGAAGTCTTCAGCACTTTGCGCATATGCAGCAGTTCTTCGTCTACAGCCTCCTCTTCTTCAGGCTTGGCTGTTTCGAACGTCATTGTGTTGTCTGAGAACAGCATGAAATGCTGAATCAGGATATTGGCCGCGCCCTTCAGTGCATCCTCAGGATGAATGGAGCCGTCGGTCTGAATGTCAAGAACAAGTTTCTCGTAGTCGGTCTTTTGCTCCACACGAGTGTTCTCAACACTGAATTTCACGTTCTTGATAGGTGTATAGATGGCATCGATAGAAATCTGACCGAATACCTGCTCCGCTGGCTTGTTCTCCTCGGCAGGCACGTAACCACGGCCTTTCTGAACAGTCAGTTCCACTTCGAAGTTAATGCTGTTATCCAGGTGGCATATCACCAGCTCGGGGTTCAGCACTTCGTAGCTCGACGTGAACTTGTTTATGTCGCCAGCTTTGAATGTATCCTGACCACTGAGTATCACAGTGATTTTTTCATCTAAAACTTCGCTTATCTTTCTAAAGCGAACCATCTTTAAGTTAAGGATCACATCTGATACATCCTCAACCACTCCTTCAACAGACGAGAACTCATGCAATACACCACCTATGCGGATGCTTGTGATGGCGTATCCTTCTAAAGACGAAAGAAGGATTCTTCTCAGAGCATTACCGATGGTTACACCGTAACCTTTTTCAAGCGGCTTGAATTCAAATAGCCCATGAAAGTCGTCGGCTTTTTCCATCACAACTTTCTCTGGCATTTGAAATGCTAATATTGACATACTTGCAGTGTTAAAGGTTAGAAATTGATTATGCTGCTTACTTAGAGTAAAGCTCGACGATCAGCTGCTCCTGGATTTTCTCCGGGATCTGCTCTCTCTCCGGCGTAGCGATGAAGCTACCGGACATTTCGTTTGCATTCCACTCTAACCAGCTAAACTGACGGGCATTGCGCACCGTGAGCGACGTAGTAATGGCCTCCAGAGACTTAGACTTCTCCCGTACAGCTACTACATCACCAATTTTGAGGGTGTAGGAAGGAATGTTCACGATATCGCCATTCACTAACACGTGCTTGTGCAGCACAAGCTGACGGGCAGCTCTTCTTGTAGGAGCAATACCTAAACGGTAAACAGTATTATCTAACCTGGATTCCAGCAACGCTAACAAGTTCTCACCGGTGATACCACCTTTTCTGTGCGCTTTCTCGAATATATTAGCGAATTGTTTCTCTAGGATACCGTATATATATTTAGCTTTCTGCTTTTCGGCCAGCTGAACAGCGTATTCAGACAGCTTCTTACGACGGCCGCGGCCGTGCATCCCCGGAGGGTAAGCTTTCTTCTTGAGTGCTTTGCTTGGGCCAAAAATCTCTTCGTTAAACTTTCTTGAGATTTTACTTTTAGGACCAGTATATCTTGCCATTTCTTAATTTAAATTTAAAATTAAACTCTTCTGCGTTTTGGAGGACGGCATCCGTTGTGCGGCAGCGGCGTAACATCCTTGATAGAGGTTACTTCGATACCGGTGTTCTGTACTGTGCGGATAGCAGATTCTCTACCTGCTCCCGGACCCTTAACAAAAACCTCGGCTTTGCGCATGCCCAGGTCATAAGCAACCTTGGCGCAATCGCCGGCTGCCATCTGAGCGGCATACGGAGTGTTCTTTTTAGAACCTTTGAAGCCCATTTTACCAGCAGAAGCCCAAGATATAACCTGACCTACGTTGTTTGTTACTGATATAATGATGTTATTGAAAGAAGCTTTGATGTGTACCTGCCCAACTGATTCAACAACTACGACACGCTTCTTAGCTTTATCTTTTCTTTTCTGAGCCATGATCAAATATTATTTAGCAGCTTTCTTCTTGTTCGCAACTGTCTTACGCTTACCTTTTCTGGTGCGCGAGTTGTTCTTGGTACGCTGTCCGCGCACCGGCAAACCTTTACGGTGTCTCAATCCACGGTAGCTACCAATGTCCATAAGACGCTTGATATGCAACTGCACCTCAGACCTCAGAACACCTTCAGTTTTGTGTTCAGCTGCTATAATACTTCTGATCTCACCGGCTTCGTCTTCTGTCCAGTCTTTTACTTTCGTGTCAAGATCCACCCCGGCTTTCTGAAGAATTTTCTGCGAAAGGTTACGACCAATACCGAAGATATAGGTCAAAGCGATTTCGCCTCTTTTGTTATCCGGAATATCTACTCCTGCTATTCTAGCCATACTAATTTTTAATTATCCTTGTCTTTGTTTATATCTTGGATTCTTTTTGTTGATGACATAAAGTTTCCCCTTGCGGCGGATGATCTTACAGTCAACGCTTCGCTTTTTTACTGATGCTTTAACTTTCATTGTATTTATTTATATCTGTAAACAATTCTGCCTTTCGTCAGGTCATAAGGCGACATCTCTAACTTCACTCTGTCTCCTGGTAAAATCTTAATGTAGTTCATTCTCATTTTACCGGAAATATGAGCAACCACCTGATGACCGTTTTCAAGCTCAACTCTAAACATGGCGTTAGACAAAGCCTCAATGATAGTTCCGTCTTGTTCTATGGACGACTGTTTTGCCATTTATGATTTGTTTGCTTGTTCTATATAATCAAATGTTGTTAATATTTCAGCCTTGTCTTTCCGCACTACCACCGAGTGCTCGAAATGGGCAGAAGGTTTATTGTCTTTCGTTTTAATCGTCCAGCCGTCATCTTCCTGCACAATGTGCCGCGTCCCTAAATTGATCATCGGCTCAATGGCGATCACCAATCCATTCTGGAGCTTTACACCCTGTCCGCGCCTGCCGTAGTTTGGCACTTCCGGAGACTCGTGCAGGCCGCGGCCAATGCCGTGCCCAACAAGCTCCCGCACCACACCGTATCCGTTCGCTTCGGCATGCTCTTGTATGGTGTAGCTCACATCGCCCATCCGGGAACCAACTGTTGCTTTCTCTATACCTTTATAAAGCGACTCTTTTGTCACCTTCAAGAGGTCTTTCACCTCTTCCGAAACATTGCCGACTGCATGCGTATAAGCACAGTCGCTGTGAAACCCTTTGTAGTAAACTCCTGCATCAACAGAAATTATATCGCCATCGTTCAAAGTGTACGCACTAGGAAAACCATGTACAACAGTATCGTTTACTGATATACACAGGCTGTAAGGGAATCCGTTGTAGTTTTTGAAAGAAGGGGCCCCACCGTTATCGCGGATGAATTCTTCAGCGCGTTTGTCTAACGTAAGCGTAGAAACACCTTCCTTTATAAGACGAGCAATTTCGCCATGTGCTTTGCTTAGAATCAAAGCACTCTGGCGAATCAGCTCAATTTCTTCTTCTGTTTTGTATATAATCATTTATTAAGATGCGATGGCTATATTCTCAGTTCTGCCACGCAGCTTTCCTGATTTCATCATGCCATCGTAGTGTCTCATAAGCAGATAGCTTTCCACTTGCTGAAGCGTATCCAGCACAACACCCACCATAATTATAAGCGAGGTACCGCCAAAGAACTGAGAGAATTGTCTTGTTACCCCTAACAGCATCGCGAGAGAAGGGAAGATAGCAACAAGGGCAAGATATATAGCACCTGGCAGCGTGATCCTGGTCAGGATGGCATCAATATATTCGGAAGTGGCAAGACCTGGCTTTACACCGGGCACAAAGCCACCGCTTCTTTTCAAGTCATCAGCAATTTGGTTCGGGTTTACACTAATGGCGGTGTAGAAATAGGTAAACACCAGGATCAGTAAACCAAATACCAAGTTATATTGCCAGGAGGTGAAGTCGGAGAAGGTAGAGCCTATATAGTTTGCTGTGTCGTTAGAGCTTGCCCATATAGAAGCGATCATGGAAGGCAAAAACATGAGCGATTGTGCAAAGATAATCGGCATGACACCCGCTGCATTAACTTTTAATGGAATGAACTGGCGCTGCCCGCTATACAAGGAGCTTCCGCCAACCTGCTTGGCATATTGAACCGGAATTCTTCTGATAGCCTGCGTCAGCATAACAACAGACATCACAACGAAGAACAGAATGAATAATTCGAAGATAAATAACAAGGCTCCGTTCAACTGCTTCGACAGGAACTCGGCAACGATAG
>Ga0210040_10008774_pt1 | contig 11890 bp, 10 predicted proteins | sample CryGeyCG12114_NA_FD_185462 | JGI IMG/M metagenome (GOLD analysis project Ga0210040, IMG submission 185462) | Groundwater microbial communities from aquifer - Crystal Geyser CG19_WC_8/21/14_NA (SPAdes) (version 2) | ecosystem: Environmental > Aquatic > Deep subsurface > Groundwater | place: USA... | reverse complement strand
GGTCAGGTCTCTTCGACTACCACGGGTCCAGAAGCTGGCAATGATGCTCATTTTCACGATTGCGTCAATTGGTTGTATCGCCTCGGCACTCCGCATCGCTTTCCTCTACTGTACCTCGACGGCCAGGGATCCAACTCACTGGAGTATAGTGGCGGCCATCACCGCGGCGGTCGAGACCAATCTCGCCATCGTATGCGCGTGTCTTCCGACCCTTCCACCCCTCTCCAAATACGTCAAGTCAGCACGAGAAGGATTCCGACGCATGTGCGAACGCGGCAACCCCCACCAACGGACCTCGACCCGTCAAGAGTACGAGGAAATGGGCGTTCGTAAAAACAGCGTTACCCAGGCCATGAACACCGCCAGGGGCCATCTCAACGAATGGGCCAACAATTTAGAAAAGGACCACAGCACGCGGTACCAGTGGTCCGTCACGGCGAGCGACCCTGCAAGCCAGAGCGACCGCAGCTTCTGGAAATCAAGATCCTCGCGACCCAGTGTCACGATGAGTTCGACTCTTCCGACAATGCCTGAGCGCAGTCTGTGGAAATCGTGTCCTAGGTAGCTGAGCTGTTTGCACATAATGACCTATACACTTGCATCATCTTCATCGATCCCCTCCCACGGGTGTCCCAGTTCTGTTTCACAACTTGTCGTGCCATCACCAAATACACCCACCCACCGTCCTTCTTACCTCCCTTTGTTTGTGCCGATCTAGGAACCCACTAAGTATTCGTCTATCCCAGCATCGACATTGACTCGAACTGAATCCGTTCTTCCCGTTGCAACGGAACATTATACCGAACCTGCAGCAAGGACTTGAAAGTGAAACATCACGAGAGGCGAGCATGTCGGGAGAGGAGGCTCTTGTTTTTTTCTTTTTCGAAAACCAGTCAACGGGATATGGTTCATTTCAGTCCGCCTTGCTCGTCGTCATCGTCCACAAAGTCTCGCTAAGAAGCTATCGACGACAACACAGAAGATACGACTTTGTCTCCTTTGCTCCAAAAAGCTGTTCATCCACGCTCGAGCCTCTCCATCCGCTCCTCCACGGCACGGACCATGCCGCCGACAACATCGACATTCCCCTTGGTCGTCTCCGCCACCTCTGCAATCCCCTGCTCCACACCCTCGACTGCTTCGCGCCACTTCCGTGACTCCTCGCCCATCGCGCTCTGTCGGCGCTGCAGCTCATCTAGCATTCCCTTTGCCTCGCCCGCGCCGTTGTGCAGCACACTCAACGCCCTCAACCGTTCCAACACGACGGGTAGTAAAGGCTGGAGGTTTTGGATCGTGGGAAGGAGGTGATACAGGGCTGTGATTTTGGCGGCTTGCTCGTCTAGGAAGACGGAGGTGTAGATTTGCGTTTCAGGGTCGGAGGGGGATTCTGTGGCGTTGTTGCGCATGGACACACGTGTGCCGTGGCGGTAGAGAGGCTCGGTGGATGAGAGGCGCGCTTCGTGGAGCGAGGTTAGGGTTGCGAGCGCGGACTTGCGGGTCTGGAGGAGTGTGGTGGATTCGCTGTTTAGAGTGCGGATGCGGGTGGTGAGTGCATCGAGATGAGGTAGGGAAGACGGGGAGATATTGGTAGTGGTGGATGGCGGGGAGAGTGTGCTGGATAAGGTGGTGATCTGGATGCCAAGGGAAGAAAGGGTAGGGAGGATGGCGGGAGTGTCTGTTGAGGTTATGGAGATGCCGAGCGCTGTTTCGAGGGCTGTGAGGCGGTCCGCGAAGGCGGCGATGGCGGACAGGGTGCTGGGGGAGACTGTCTCTGTATCTGTCGTTTGGCTGTCCTGGTGTGCTCCGGCTTTCCTGCGGGATGAGGCCAAACCACTGTCAAGCCTCAGTCGTGAAACGATGTCATCTTCTGCGGTCTTCCCAGCTTTCCTGGACAAAGTTTGTAACCCATCCAGCAGCTTACTTAACTCTTCCACGCCGTCCTCTAGTCCCTCTGTCTGCTCCTCGACTCTATCTTTCGACTCGGTCTCCTCTGTCCGCTGGATCTCTAGGCGTACTTCCTCCGCCTCTCTTCTCAACCTAGCCAGTCGTTTTGCAATTGACTCATCTTCCTCATCGGTGAGATCAGCCAGCTCTTCCGTTCCATCATGTCTTCTCCGCCGCCTGCGATGGGCGGTTTTGTATGACTTCCTGCCGCCTACAATGGTGTCTGAAAAGTTCACATTTCTGGCGTCCACAAGTGTAGGTTCAAACCTCCGTCTTGCCTCGTCCCGGTCAATGCGTTGTCGGTCTACACCTGTGTCGGGGTCATGGCGTCCATCCTCAGAGGGCGATTCGCTACGGAGAGTGCCTGTCTGCTTGCATCAGTCAATGCCTGCGGTGTGAATGTAACAGAACGTACTTGTACCGTTGATGCGTCATCTGTTAGTTCAGGAGTTTCATATATTTCCGGTGCAGCATCCTGATTGAATCAACCATCTTATGCCCCAAATGTAACGATGGTGCACCTACGAGGTCGGGGAGACCGGCATATTTCTTGCTCCCAGCCATGCTCGGGGCTTTGTGAATCCTACCTAATGGCCTAGGTGTAAACCTCTCCCTTTCGCGCGGCCAGCGTTCCTCTGGTGCATAGGCTGACTCGTCTCGGAAAGGCACGTAACAACCTTACTGCTGCTCTACGTCGCAGTCTCGCCGAGGTGTCTCGTTGCTGCCCTTGAACCTGAGTGTCATGCCCAGAACCGGAGAAGGAAACATTCTTGGCGCGTCGACGCGACTCGCGGCCCGTTTAGTGCAAGTTGAAGCGCAGCGATTAATACCATACTCGTGGACTCAGTCAAACTTATCAAGGCCCCAAAGCTCATCTTGCGAAAGGCTCCCGTATTAAGCATTATCATATACCGCTAATTAAGCACTTCCATCGGGAACGTTGCTTGCGCTCATGTAGCTGCCCGGCCTTTGTCCTTGTGCAGATGCTGGTCGGGTGCCTCCTGGTCAAGTAAAAACCTTTCCCATGTATCAACCACTCCTTGGTAGAAATTGATATGCTGTGTAGCGAGAGCACCCATGCTGTCCCTGAACTCTACGCCCTTTATCCTCTCGAAATCTGCCACTTCTCTTACCACTTGTTCATCGAACATCTCACTCGTTTGTTTGGCTCCATCGACTTCCCTGTTCAACTCTTCTATCTTCACCTCAAGTTTACGAGCGCGGTCTCTTTTTGATGTCTCATGATCGACACCACGAATATCTTCCATCTTATTACGTATGAATGTTGCCGGGTTAAGATTGGTTCCGTGCGAGTAGGGATTGCTTGAGGCTAGGAAATCTCGATCTGTGGTTGCCTTTTGCAGGTAATCTGTTAGACCCTCGAAATCAAGCTGTTTTTGCTCTCGCATCTTCAGCAGCGACTTGACGGACAAGATGTAGGCGCCCATATCTCGTAAGCTGCCAAGGTAGTTCTGATCGGTGTGGTCTTTGAGCGCTTTCCACCCTCGTGCGGTCTCTTCCACGCAGCCTGCGAATGTCTGCAATGGTGCCTCGATGGTCGGCTCCATTGGTGTGAGCTTTCGCATGTTGGTTGCAAGGTCACCATAGTCCGCCTCGAGATCTCCTTCCCTGCGGGCGACTCTGGCCACGATCTTTTCCACGTGCGCGAGGTCTTCGTCCAATTTGTTGGCTCTCTCGTGAACTTCAATAAACCTCCTGTCCGGCTTGTGCACTTTTGCAAATGCATTGAGAATGGAATCGCCCATGTTGTCGAAAAACCCGGACGGAACACCCGGGTTTCCACTACCTTCGCTTGCTGTGTTGCTTCGTACCGGCCTCAAGCGCATCTGGGCATTCCAGTCGGCGGTCTCAAGGAAGAGTAAGAATATCGTGGCTCTTCTTAGCACAGGATGTAGAGTTAGGCGCTTGACGAACCGGTGTAACGACCAAGCCCGTCTCTGTGTAAACTCCGTGCTGAAGCGGTCTCCCCGTACGTAGGCCATGTTGTTCTTCTCCGGTAGTGGAGGAACAGCGCATGCTGGATATTCTCGGTGTAAGGTCTGTCGCAGGAAGACAAAGTCTGTAAACCTCCGTCGCACTGAGAAGTCAGCTGTTTGGAATGACTTGTAATCAGTCTGTAGCTCAAGTTAGCTGTCTGCAGTCCAGCATAGGTCCTACTCGATCATACATGAGTTGTAACCAGATATGACACGTATGCATCTTTAGTCCCATCGTTCTCTTTCATTGGAGTATCGACCGCGCATTCCAGGCTGCCATCGCCTATTCCAGCTAGGTCTATTGCGTCCGCATTCTCGCCAGCTTGGGGGTCACTAGGCGTGCTTCCGTTGTTTCGATGGCTTGCTGATCGACTAGGTAGAGGTCTTTCCTCCACGAAATGTGGGTGAGAGGGACTCTGCGGCTGCTCGGCTTCCGGGTCTCTCTGCCAGGATACACTGTCGAACTGGCCGTCATCGTCCATGGTGTATGATGAGAATGAGGTGTGTGGGTGATGGAAGGTATTGATCTTAGATTGTTACGGATTTGACAATTTACTAAGATGAGGTTAGCTTATAGAGGGTCTGAGCGACCGAAGGACAGGTGCTGTACTACTCATGCAGCCACTGCAAGTCGGTCCCGTTACATGAAGATGGTAGGGCAGCCCACCTCAGCTAGGTACAGCCTGAGGTGGGTATGCTATGACGCGGCTTGGCAGCTTCGGGATCAATATCAGATACTAGTACTGGTAGTTAGGTAGGTAGGTACCTATTTTCTGAACTGCCAAACAACTGGAAACAATTCACGGCATCTCTGATATCCAACTCCAGTGATGAGTTTCCACCCTAAATTCTTTGCTCGTGAGTGTTGTAGATCTATATCGCCTTTCACCTGCGAAACTCATACTACGATATTGCTCTACCCTATTGGGGCACCACAATCTCAGAAGTCAGCTTTCAGCAAAGCGAATTGACATATCATATTTGGTCGTTGGTCCGACCATTCACCTAACGACAGCAAGAGACAAACATCTGTTGCGAATGACTGTGGTTATTCTTCCTGGTGTCTGAATCAACACCTAGAAGTCGAAGCCCTGGTTCCTGAAATGATCCAAATTCATCCCTGTCCCAACCTTTTCCGTGAGGTCTCGTCGGCCCATGCCAGTAAACGCCCTCCTCAGTGTATCGTACAGATTCGAGCTTTCGTTCTGCTGAATCATGCGTTCCAGCTCAGCATCAGGTACCGACCCCTCTCGGCCATCACCAAGTATGTCTCTTGCCTTTTCCAGACCCTGCTCGCCAGCCACTTTATGGAGGTTGAGCGCCCCTAAGAGGTGGCCGGCAGCTTCAGGATAGCAACCAATGTTTATACATGAAACTCCCAGATTATATCGTGCGCGGACAAAGTTAGGATTCTCCTCGAGCGCCTTACAGTACGCTGCGATGGCATCTTCGGAGCGTCCGGAGTTTGCGAGAGTGGCACCCAATCTGTTCCATAATAGATGCACCTGGCCTTCACTGTTAACGATACCACTCTCGGCAGAGGTCAGCGCCGCGTTAAAGCAATCGACCGCTTTATCAAAATCCTCGTTGCCATAGAACAAGACACCAAGGCCAACTTGGACATCTGGGTCCATCTGCTCGCCAGAAGGCGATAATTGAGCGGCCGTTATGAAGAGGTTTGTCACTTTCTCATGTAGGATAGCTCGATCTGTAAAGCCGACATCCGCAGCCTCGGAGACTTGTTCTGGTGCGTGAATCTGTGGATATTTCGTGCTAAGCCAACGTTCAAGTGTTCGGTACGCTGTTGTGTCGTAGCCTTCATTGGTATACGATACGGCGAGACCCATCAGTGCTTCGAGGTTGTTTGGATCTAACTGCAGTGCTTTTTCAAGTGCTCTAATTGCGGGCGATTCCTTCTCATTTTGAGCCTGTGCAGACCCCAAATGCACCCATGCTTCGACGTGGTCCGGGTTTTGTTGGACAGCGGCTTCGAAGGCAAGAGCTGCTAGAGATAGATTGCCATGTGTCCGCAAGATTTCTAGACCTTGCTCAAATGCTGATGAGTTAGGGTTTTCCAGGAATGGGTTATGCTCCTCAAACATATATTCTCCCAGCATGGGTTCTCTCTCGAATGGGTTATGCGTGCCGAGTCCTAGATTTTGATCAAAGTTGTCCCAAGCAGCATAGTCCTCGTTCGAGAAGTGGTTTTCGAAGTCGCCGTCCGATGTCATTTGTCTGGATTCAGTTTCAGCTTGGATCCCACGCCATATACTTTCAAAATCGCCATAGTGATCTGTCTCGGTCTCTACTGACCTGTCAATCTCATCGAGCTCCCTCTCCATGTCCTCGGCCGCCTTTTCAGACACGTTGTCCTGAGACGTCTCCAATTCGGCGAACTGAGCCTCCCAGTGCTGATCATCCAATTCGACCATACGTTCTTTTCCTTTTGCATCGCCCATGGATTGAGGCTGTTGCTGTGGCATGTAGTTCATGCCTGTATTCATTCCGCCCATGTAGCCCATGCCCATCGGCCTCGAGTAGCCGCTCATGAGTGGTGGGGTATGTGTGACTGGGCTTGCGGTCCTTTGGCTGCCAGAAGGTCCCTGTTGCTGGAACCTTGCGAACTCTGCAGGGTTGAAGCCATGTGTTCTCTGCATGCCGGGCTTCGACGAGGCGAATGCACCTTCCATCCTAGCTTGCTCTGCAGGATCGAACTCTGCAGCCCAGCCAGGCGATGGCGTCCTTCTGGTCATGCCTTGAAACGAGGGTAGATCGTGGCGCATCTGATCCATGGCGAATGGCTGTGGTCCTGGTTGTTGCATGAAGTCGTTCATCGACTGGGAGATGTTAGCATGTTGCATAGATCTATTTGCTCAATACCTACTTGATCAGAGCCATTGGGGGCGACCCTGGAGCGCATGCTCTCTTCGAGGCCGCCCCCTCTGCCGACGAGACGGTCTCGTTGCAGCGTGTTGTCATTTTGAGATAGTTTGGTGAACTGCGTCAGGGGATTCCCAGCGGTTGAGCACTCGGGTCCTCCCAAGAAAGACATGATTGTGTGAGAGAGTTGTGTTAGGGCTATGATAGGAATGCAGTAAGGATGGCGCAGACGGGTTGCGAATCAATACCGGCCTACGAGTAACGAGTACCCCACGACGACACGGAATGTTGGAGAATTAGCGAGCCACCACTACTAAGTTACTGGCACCACTGGCACCGCCCTGGCCCGGGGGCACCAGTTAGGCCGAGGCACGAATGATCACTACCTACCTACCGATACCAGTACCAGGTACTACTTGAACACTTCGTACTCGTACACTCTTACTGCGCACCTACCTGACTGGCTACTGAGCCACAGCCATTCGCCACAGTGGCGAGAACAATAAGCACTGCCTATTACTCGTACTACTCGAGAGTACATGCACGTGACAATCACGGGTCTGGGTCGCGTTCCGCTTCAAGTTGTCGACTTCGTTTCATGTCCACTGGCAGCTCTCGCTCTCTCTTACTATTTAGATCAACTCAGGTATCACCCGCCATTTCCCCACCAAGCGCCATGCATCCAATCGCCTTCGTCCAACCTCGGACCTTAGCTTGGTAGACAAGGTACCCACGACTACGTCCTCCGCTCATCACCGACAGAGTCTTGCCAGGAACAGGTCAAGCTACAGGTAAGCAGAAAGTGGTGCACAAAATATGCCTGGGACATCGGTCACACCTAAAGAAATCATGTCTCATTCCAGATGTTAGCCATGCCATGACATGCAGCTACCGACCTTCCACGCTTGGTCAGATCACGGTGTACTTCTCAGTCAGATGCTAGTCACAAAGTGTACGGAAAGAAGAAGGCTGTTTTGCTGCGCTGCAATTTCCCCCAACTCGACATGCTTTTTAGATCTGACGTTCACGAATGGAACGCCTAACTCCTGGCATAGCTGCAAGCTGGCGACCAATTAACAGAGCGTAAACAGTACTGATCGACTGCATCATATACGGACATCTTACTATCTCGAGCCCCATAGTCACATAGGTATATCTTCCGACCTTCCCATACTTCGGGCAAAGCTGTTTCACTTTTCCCTCACCCACCAGCACTGTCGACATGATGGCTTACTTGTGGTTTGCAACCGTTCTGAGCCTTTCGTTTGTTGCTCTTTGTGTGACTTACTTCGCTGTACACTCGGTCCTTTACTACTGGCGCCTAAGAAACATACCAGGACCCCCACTTGCGGCTTGGACAGATTTGTGGCTATGGACGAAGATGATTTCGGCAAAGCCATTCGAAGAGGTCGCTCTTGAGCTCCATCATCAGTACGGTTCCGTACAACGTATTGGACCCAAGAGGGTGATGTTCAGCGATATCTCCGCGATCCCAGTAATATATGGTACATCCAATGTATACGAAAAGGTCAGTCACGAGTATACACAAGCAAAAATTTCGGAAACTTATTTCGTTTCAGGCCGAGTCGTATGGACCTATGAAAGTCGTGGTTAATGGTCAGGAGGCGGCTTCCTTCATCTCCATCACAGACGAGGCACGAGCCACAAGCTTGAAGCGGCATATCTCCTCTACTTTCACTCCTAGTGGCGTCCTCGCCTTCGAACCGCACGTTGACCACACTATTTCGAAGTTCATATCACACCTTCGCGCAAAGGGTCCCGATGTTGATCTCGCTACGTGGTTGAACTATTTCACTTTCGATACAATGGCTAGAATTGCATTCAGTGAAGACCAAGGATCCATGACCCAACAAAAGGACGTGGACAATGCCTTGCAAAGCGCACGGCAGCGCTTCGCTCACTGGAATTGCTACTTTGCCATCCCAGGGCTGGAACGCATCATTTACAAGAACCCCTGGGCCAGACGAGCCGAATCCACACCCTCCACCCTTGCTCGTCTGGCCATCCGAAAGATCCAGGACCGCAAGACCAAAGGCGGAGTCGGTGTCCATCACGATATCCTCGACCGCTTCCTCCAGGGAAGCGTCAGTCAGCCCGAACTCTTCACCCCATCCACGGTTGTCGGCCTGACAATCTCTACCATTCACGCCGGCTCCGAAACCACTTCGGCAACAACCGCCATCACACTCTACCACCTCCTCACTCACCCTCACGTCCTCTCGACTCTCATGTCCGAACTGGCCACGCACAATATCACGAATGGCCATCCCGTACCCCAAATGTCCGCCGTAAAATCCCTTCCTTACCTCGAATCCTGCATCAAAGAAGCCCTCCGCATAACCAGCGTTAGCAACGGCGTCCTCGAACGTACCGTCCCCTCACCAGGCGCCACCATAGCCGGGCATTTCATGCCGGCCGGCACCCTGGTGGCGTTCAACAAAGGAGCCATCAACCGCGACCCCAGCATCTGGGGTACGGACGTCGAAACCTTCCGACCGGAGCGCTGGATCGAAGCCCCCCCGGAGCAAAGAAGCAGAATGAACCGCGGCTTCCTCCTCTTTTCTACCGGGAAACGCATCTGTTTGGGACAACACGTTGCCTGGTTGGAGATGAAGAAGCTCATACCGAGCTTGTTGCTGAATTTTGAGGTAGGTGATGTGGAGCTGAACCAACATTTCAAGGTTCCTTCGCTACAATGAGAACTATCTGCTAACGCATTCGCTCAGATGGAGCTCGCCCGTCCCGAGCGCGGCCTTCGCCTGGAAACAGGTCTGTTCGCGTATCCAGAGGAGTTGATGGTGCATCTTACGCCAAAGTAAAACTGGAAGTGTGCGTTCACGTCAGTCATTCATTCGTTTCAGGCCGACGAAAGGCGCCAGTCGCTCGCGTATGGATCGGGGAGTTGCCATCTCTGAATTGTGACTACCACTCGGTGGGGTTACTCAAGTCTTTTGGAATCACTCCTCCTGGCGCATCACCGGCGGATGGAGTCCAACAGATGCAGGAATGGAGGGTGGTGGTTCTTCTGCCTGGTTGTTACTATCATGGCTGAACCTGCGAGAGGACTTCCACATATCACGAGGGGAAAGGCTCGAATTGAGACCGAGTAGTCAAGAATGGAGATTATGTGCTGCGGCTTCTGATCGCATCGTCGTGTCTAAATAGTTTTACACACACCACGCTTTCGATATCGCGTCCCTAGTATCAACCCACCCGACTATGCTGTACATGACATGACTTTTGCAAAACGGCCGTTTGCTATTCAGACATCTGATGAAAAGTTCCGCCCAAATCTCGTCCCCATGCCTCTATGAGCCGTCTTGAAACGTCCCCGAATGGACGGCGTCTGTCGCCTTCGTAGTGCTGTCTTCTGACGCCTGATCTCAGCTTACGAGAAATCAGTCAAAATTCCTCTCCTTCAGTAACTACCCTATGCGTTTTCAGACTGCTCGCCTTCAGTTCGTTCACCACCGAGATTCCTCGGGGCATTGCTTGGGCCGTAGGAGTAATCAATCCTCAGCTTTCGTCCATAGGTTTCCTTGTCTTCCAACACCTTCAGCGCCTCCATCGCACTCTTGACGTCGATGAAGTCTGCATGAGCGAAACCCCTTGGCTGGCCCGTTCTTCTATCGATCGCGACTCTGACGTCAATCACGTTTCTGATGCCACGGAACAAGTTGTTGAGGTCACGATCAGTCATCTCGAAGGACATGTTACCGATGAAGAGGGTCTTGGAGGGAGGGTTGATAGGCTTGTTGGGACGATCGGGGCGAGATTGACCCCCTGTTGCGGAAGTTTCGTATGCGGCATATTGTACAGCCAAGCGACGACCTTCGAACATTTGCTGGTGCAGGGCCTCGATAGCTGCGGTGGCGGATTCGAGATTTTCAAAATCGACATATCCGAAACTGGGAACGGGGTTAGCAAAACGTTACTTTCGGGAATAATGATTCTCGGCCTACCCTTTGCTCAGGCCTCGACTGTCGCGCATGAGTCTGCACTTTGTGACTGTGCCAAAACGCGCTAGCTCCTTCACAAGGTCATTCTCGGTGACATCAAAGAACAAGTTTCCGATGTAGATGGTTCTCTTAGGTGTTGCTACAGAGGACCGGTCATCACGAGGAGCGCGGTCACCGCGGCCGCCACGGCCACCTCGATCACCACGGTCACCACGGTCACCACGGTCACCTCGATCACCACGATCACCACGATCGCCACGCTGATCGCGACCTGCGTACGATCGGGGCTGAGAATCCCGCTGATGGGTATCTTGTTGCGTGGCAGATCCGGTGATTGCAGATGCCATGGATTGAGCAGTCTCGATGGTAGTGTTTATGGCCGACTTGACCGATTCGGCAGTATTGGATACCACGCTCTCGTTGGTAGCTTCGGCAGCATTTGCCGAATTGGCGGGTGGTTGTGCGTCTGCTTGCGATTCCGAAGGTGCACCTTGGATCTCGGCGGCGTTGTCAGAGTGTATAGCATTCTCAACTTCCTCCGGCGCTGTGGCTTGTAGATGTGAGATGGGTGTATCCTGCTTTTTGGCCTCGTCACTAGCCCATCTTCGTTGTGATACTATGGATTGTGCTTGCTGTGACAATCGTAGGAGAGCAGGAGCGAAAGAAGTAAATGTCCGGGGCTTGGAGATGAAAGAGCTCGAAGGAGAAGAAAGCAGGCGCAATGCGCTGCGCCGGAAGGACATCCTAGAAGATGGTCAGTCTATGAGTCAAGCAAGCGGGAATGGAATGTACATACATCTTGAATGGAAGATATCAAAGAGTATTCTAAAGTATAGAAGATAAAATCGTAGACAAATCACTGTACAGGTAAGAACTTGGTTGGATTGAATCGATGCACGCGCCCTGGAAAAAAGTCGACTGGAGATTCGCTGCTCAACTTGAACCGGGCAGTCGCTAGCGCGCATGTACTTTTGCTGGATTTGCACTTTTCGGATTCGCTTTTCCCGAGGCGGGTGTCGGACTGGAGTCAAGAAGAACCGGGTAAGTAAGATCATGGCGTGTCTTATCGTACACTTCAAAATTCTGACA
>Ga0210040_10008773_pt1 | contig 11891 bp, 11 predicted proteins | sample CryGeyCG12114_NA_FD_185462 | JGI IMG/M metagenome (GOLD analysis project Ga0210040, IMG submission 185462) | Groundwater microbial communities from aquifer - Crystal Geyser CG19_WC_8/21/14_NA (SPAdes) (version 2) | ecosystem: Environmental > Aquatic > Deep subsurface > Groundwater | place: USA... | reverse complement strand
ATAAACTCCTGCACGATAATGCGGGCCCTGAGGTTGTGAAATGCCTCTATTACCGATTCGGCGGCTTTCTTTGTTTCGGCCAGCACCACGCCCAGCCCCTGCGTGCCCTCCAGCAGTTTAATCACCAGCGGGGCACCGCCTACTTCCTTCACCAGTTCCGAGGTTTGCTTGGAGTAGTTGGTGAAGGCCGTCTTGGGCATGCCCAGCCCGGCACGGGACAATATCTGGAGGCTGCGCAGTTTGTCGCGGGAGCGGAGGATAGCTTGTGAGCTAACGGCGCTCTTCGACTTCATCATCTGAAACTGGCGCACCACAGCAGCCCCGTAAAACGTAACAGAAGCACCTATGCGCGGAATAACCACGTCAATGCCCGTCAGGCGCTCCCCTTTGTACAGGATGTGCGGGTCGCCCTGCTCCATCACGAGGTCGCACCGTAAATGATCGAGTACCACGGCCTCGTGCCCCCGCTTTTGAGCCGCCTCAACCAGGCGCTTGGTGGAGTACAGTTTAGAGTTGCGGGAGAGAATAGCAATTTTCATAAATGCTTGTTGTTATTTCTGTTTCTGTTTGATCTTTAATTTGTGGGCAAGGTTTTTCCGGGCCACGTCTACCACAAACCTGTTCTTCAGGAGCTTGCGGCCAATGAGCACCGGGTACTTCATATCGCTTCGGTCTGAAAGTGAAAACTCCGCCTCAAATTCCTCATTGAAGAACTTGATCTTCGTCCGGATCACGTAGCGCTCCTGCACCTCCCCAAAAGAGCTTTTGATCTCGCGCAGGTCATACTCGGTGAACCGCAGCTGCTTGTGGTTATACTGCGGGTGCGACGGGTCCAGCAGGTCCAGCGCAATGATTTTGGTGCCGTCGGGCTTTGTCTCCTCATGTATGTCGGAGCAGTGGATGGCAGACGTGTAGGCACCGGTGTCAATCTTAGCTTCTATCTTGTCGATGTCCAGCGCCGGGAAGGAAACCAACTCCCGCCTCCCGATGGTTTTTTTCTCAGGCTTTGCATGTATATGCTTTCCCTCTCTCATAATCTTTTCGTTTTCGGATGAATCATAACGGACAGCCACCATACGCTTGTATGCATACGCTGCTGCACTACCCTGCCCAACTCGCGCTAAAACGTATGGCGGCTGTCCGCCGATCCTTCTATATAATCTTTACTCCCCGGATGCTATTGCCGGTAAGTAATGCGGTATATGGCATTGTTCTTATCATCCGACACCAGCATGGAGCCGTCCGGCATTACCTGCACATCCACCGGTCGGCCCCAGTCTTCCTCCCCCTGCAGCCAACCCTCGGCAAACGGTTTGTGTGTGGTCTGCCCGTTGGCGTCTGTGGTAACCGTTGCGATGCTGTAGCCGATTTTCTTGGAGCGGTTCCAGGAGCCGTGCTGCGCGATAAATATCTGGTTTTTATATTCCTGCGGGAACATGTTGCCCGTGTAGAATTTCATGCCCAGCGAGCCGCCGTGCGGGTGCAGGTTCTGCACCGGCTTTACATAGTCGGCGCAGTTGTGGTTCTTGCCGAACTCCGGGTCTGAAATAGTACCGGCATGGCAGTATGGGTAGCCGAAATTCTGGCCTTTCTCGGTGGCGCGGTTCAGTTCATCCGGTGGCACATCGTCACCGAGCATGTCGCGGCCATTGTCTGTAAAGTACAGGTTTTTGGTTTGCGGATCCCAGTCGAAGCCTACGCTGTTGCGCACCCCGGAGGCATATACCTCCAGGTTAGAGCCGTCCGGGTCCATGCGGTTGATGGCGGCGTAGATGGGTTTCTCCGGGTCGCAGATATTGCAGGGAGCGCCAACAGGCACATATAGCTTGCCGTCGGGGCCAAAGGCTATATACTTCCAGCCGTGGTGGGCATCGCTTGGAAACTGGTCGTTGACCACCTCAGGCGTTGGCGTGTTCCGGAAGGTCTGCTCGATGTTCGGAAACTTGATCACGCGGCTGATCTCGGCCACGTACAGGTCGCCGTTGCGGATGGCCACGCCGTTGGGCGATGTCAGGCCCGAGGCCACCACCACTACTTCATCGGCTTTGCCGTCTTTGTTCTCATCTACCACGGCATATACCTTGTCTTCCTCACGCGTTCCGACAAAGAGTATCCCGGATTCGCTCAGCGCCATAGAACGGGCATTATCCACGTCTTTGGCGTAATAATCTATGCGGAAGCCGGCAGGCAGCTTTATTCTTTCCAGGTCCTTGTCGATGGGCCCGGAAGGAAAACTCACCTCTGTTTCGCCGGCGGCCTGCTCATTTTCAGTGGGGCCGGTTTTGGCGACATCGCTGTTCTCGGTGTTCTCACCACCGGAGGAGCAGCTCATCGTGAAGACGGTAAACGCAGAAAGGACTAGGCTTAACGGTTTTTTCATGTTTTATAGTTTTGTGTATAGTATTTCAGGAGTTCAAAGTTGCGCATACTCTCTGTAAGTAGCAACAGCCAGCGCGGAGCGGCTTTAAATCCAAAGTAAGTATACTCCTATAGCAGTACAATGTTTAGGGCCGGCACCGGGTTAAAGCAGAGAAAACCGCCGGTTACGCTTTGGTTTATATGCCTAGCAAAGCTCAGCGCCTGCCAGCTTCACGCTTCCGGTGCAGCAGCGTGGCCACGTTCTGCAGCAGGTACGAGTGCCCGGCCTGCAGAATCACCAGTTCCCCTTTCTCCAGCGCATCCACGAAAACGCCCACCCGCTTCGGTGCTATAATCTGGTCATACGCTCCCAGAAACATGGTGACTTCCACCTGGTGCGTGTTCAGCAGCCGCACAATTCTGCGGATATCGAAGTTGAGTTCGCGGAAGCCGACCCAGCTGCGGTACACGCGCAGGCGCTTCGAGGTGCTGTCCATCTGGTAGTGGGCGAAGCGCAGCAGGCTTTTGTGCACCATGTTGTACTTGTCGAGCATGCGCAGGAGCCCGAAAAACAGGCCGGGCTTAACCACCGTGCGCTTAAACAACTGCTGCAGCCAGCCGGGATAAGTGGCAATGTTGTACCAGAAGCTTGTTTTGATGCCGTCCGGCGCGATCAGGAAAAGCTCCTGTATACGCTCGGGCATGCACTCCACCAGGGTAAGGGCAAACTTCCCTCCCATGCTAAAGCCCATCAGCGAGAAGTGCTCCAACTGCCGCTTCGCCAGGAAACGCGCGATCAGCTCCTTCAGAAACTCCTTTTGCAGGGGCATATGGCGTTTGTCCAGGTGGCTTTGGCCATGAAAGAAAAGGTCAAACGCATAGATGGTGTAGTCGCTGCCCAGCCCCTGCTCCATCGACTGATAGTAGGAGCTGTTCTGCCCGTAGCCGTGGAAGGCCAGCAAAGCCCGGCTCCCGTGCCCGATGACGCGGTAGAACAGTTTCGTGTTATCTTTCAGGACGTAGGGCAAGTTTGTTGCTGATTGTTATATGGTTTAATTGCTTGATGGCTGGAGTGCCTATATAATTTATGCATGCACCCTATATACTACGGGAACTTCCTACGAACAACACTTTAACCATGCAGCCATGCAACAATTAAGAACCAGCCACCTACAATTTAGACACGCCGCCGGAAACGATAAATTTCATGACTTCGCTGCTTGGCACATCCAGGTACACGACATTGCGTTTGGGTATCAGGAAAAGCTCGCCTGAGAAGTTGTAGGAGTGCGGGAAGTACACGGCCACCTTATCCTCTATATTAATCGACAGCAGGGTGTCCTGGGTTACAAAGCCGAGCTTGTGGTTGTCAGAGTCTTCCGACATCTTCACCATCACCGGCTGGTTAAACTTCTGGTTGTCGCCCACAAAGGCGTCGAACAGGTCTTTGATGCTGGAGTAGATAATGCTGATGAGCGGCACCTTGTGCAGGATGCGCTCGGTGGCCAGGAAGAACGGCTTTACGAAGAAAGATGAACCGATGAAGCCGACCACCGTCAGCAGCACCACCATCAGCAGAATGCCAAGGCCGGGTACCCCCAGGTCGAACATACTATCGAGCCAATCCATGATGCCTACCACAATGAACACCGTGATGGCGATAGGCGCAATGATCAGCAGGCCGTTTACAAAATAGCGGAACAGGCGTCGCATCAGAATCACTTTAAAAAAGTAGCGGAGGAATTGTTTCATATACTTATGTTCACAAAAAAGGCCTTGCCGAAGCAAAGCCTAAATGTAGCAAAATTGCTAATATAGCCTGTAACTAATATCTTATACCTGTGCACCCTCCAGGGCAGAAATACTGGCGGCCACCTGCTCCATCAGCCACATGGGGGTAGAGGTGGCACCGCAAATGCCCACGCTATCGGCTTGGGCAAACCACGCTTCCTGCAGTTCCTCCTCGTTTTCTATGAAATAGCTGTTCGGGTTGTGCTGCTTACATACGCTGTAAAGCGCTTTTCCGTTCGAGCTTTTCTTGCCGCTCACAAACACGATCACATCGTGCTCGGTCGCGAATCTGGCCAGTTGCGGCTCGCGGTTCGACACCTGCCGGCAGATGCTGTCGTTGGCATCAAAGGCGGGCAGCGTGCTGTCCTGGTTCGCCTGCTGCAGGCGCTCCTCAATAAGGGCCTTGATGTGGTAAAAGCCTTTGGTGCTCTTGGTCGTCTGGCTGAAAAGCGTGACCGGTCGGGTGAAGTCGATTTTATTCAGGTCCTCCTCCGTCGTCACGATAATGGCTTCGTCGCCGGTCTGGCCTGCCAGCCCGATGACCTCGGCGTGCCCCACCTGGCCATATAGCACGATCTGCGCGTTTCCGGCTTTGCCGCTGTCGAAGGCGTGCTTCACGCGGTTCTGCAGTTTCAGCACCACCGGGCAGGAGGCGTCGATCAGCTCGATGTTATTCTCCAGGGCCAGCTTGTAGGTTTCGGGCGGTTCGCCGTGCGCCCGGATCAGCACCTTGCAGTCACGCAGTTCCTGCAGTTGGTCGCGGTCGATGATGCGGAGGCCTTTGTTATAGAGGCGCTTCACCTCCATGCTGTTGTGCACAATATCTCCGAGGCAGTAAAGCTCTTCACAGTTCTCCATCTCATCCTCGGCCATCTGTATCGCAAACTCCACCCCAAAACAATAGCCGGAGTTCTTATCTATACTTACCTTCATTTCGCTTCAGTTCTGTTCCAAAGAAACCTGGTTCCTTAATATAATTGGTGTCACCTTCTCCATTACAAATTCCACCTGCTCGTCAATCGTCATGTGCGAGGTATCCAGCAGGTGCGCGTCGTCGGCACGGCGCAAGGGGCTCTCTTTCCGGGTAGAGTCGATGTGGTCGCGCTTCTGCAGGTTTTCCCGGATATCGTCCAGGTTCACCAGCTGCTTCTTCTCCAACAGTTCCTCCTGGCGGCGCCTGGCGCGGGTAACTACGTCGGCGGTCATAAAAATCTTCACCTCCGCATCCGGGAAAACCGCAGTGCCGATGTCGCGGCCGTCCATCACCACGCCACGCTTGCGGCCCATCTTCTGCTGCTGGGCCACCATGGCATGCCGCACTTCAGGCACTACGCTAACCTCGCTTACCTGGTTTGAAATATACATTTTGCGTATCTCGTCTTCCACGTTCTGCCCGTTGAGGAAAACCTCGTTCCGGCCCGTCTTGGGGTTGTAGTGGAAGTCTATCTCAATGTGCGCCAGCGCATCATTAACCTCCTTTGGGTTTGTAAGCGACACATGGTGCTGCAGAAAGTACAGCGTCACGGCGCGATACATGGCGCCGGTATCTATGTAAGCATAACCAAGTTCAGCGGCTACTAACTTTGCAGTGGTACTTTTACCGCATGAGGAATACCCGTCGAGTGCGATTACGATTTTCTTCATAAGGAGGAATTAATTAGAGTCGCAGGGGCAGGGCAGGTTGCCGCGCTTGCTTTTCCGTTTGAGAGAGGCGGTTTTTTTCTGCTGCGGCGTTTTAGCGGTGCAGCCTGCCAAAGGGCCCGACGCCAGAAAACCCGCTATAAGGAGGTATGAAATTATCTTTCTCAAAACATCTGAATTTAATTCAAATATAAGACCATTTGAGTTAAGAGCTAAAAGTTTAAAGTGAAGAGTTGAAATGTACTCATCACACGCAACTTTTAACGCTTAACTTTAAACTTTTAATTTAACCCCTGTTCCCATGCACACAGATTTTACCCTGAGCGGGCGCATCATCGACCTGCACCGCCAGGAGATTTACCCGGGCACTGTTCATGTGTCAAACGGCCGCATTTCTAAAATAGTTCGTGCCGCCACAGAGGCTACTGCTTATATACTGCCTGGTTTTGTGGACGCACACGTGCATGTGGAGAGCTCGATGCTGGTGCCCGGCGAGTTTGCGCGCCTGGCCGTGCCGCATGGCACCGTGGCCACCGTGTCGGACCCGCACGAGATCGGGAACGTGCTCGGGCTGAAGGGCGTGGAGTATATGATCGACAACGGGAACAAGGTGCCGTTCAAGTTTTATTTCGGCGCTCCGTCCTGTGTTCCGGCCACGCCGTTTGAGACGGCCGGCGCCAAGATAACGGCCGCCGACATTGAGCGGCTGTTTCAGCGCGAGGAAATAAAGTACCTGGCTGAGATGATGAACTGGCCCGGCACGCTGCACCGCGACCCGCTGGTGATGGAGAAGATCAGACTGGCCCGGAAGTACGGCAAAGCCGTGGACGGCCACGCACCCGGCCTGCGCGGGGAACAGGCACAGCTATATGCCTCCGCCGGCATCACTACCGACCATGAGTGCTTTACCGCCGAGGAGGCGCTGGACAAACTGGCTGCGGGCATGAAAATCCTGATCCGGGAGGGCAGCGCCGCCAAAAACTTCGAGGCCCTGATTCCGCTGCTGCCCGAGCATTACGCCAACATCATGTTCTGCTCCGACGATAAGCACCCCGATAACCTCGTGGAAGGGCACATCAACCTGCTGGTGAAGCGGGCCCTGGCCAAAGGCAACGACCTGTTTCATGTGCTGCAGGCGGCCTGCGTAAACCCGGTAGCCCATTATAAACTGGAGGTAGGCCTGCTGCGCGAAGGCGATGCCGCCGACTTTATCGTGGTGGACAGCCTGGAGGACTTTAATGTGCAGGCGACCTATATAGACGGGCAACTCGTGGCGGAGCAGGGGCAGTCGAAGATCGCTTTTACGAAGAGTGAGGAGATCAACAATTTCCACACAGACCCCAAAACACCGGAGGAATTTGCCGTGCCGGCTGAGGCCGCTACCGGCATAAGAGTGATGGAGGCGTTTGACGGGCAGTTGATCACAAAGGAAGCCTGGGCACAGGCGAAAGTGGAAAATGGCTTCATCGTGCCGGACCTGGCACAGGATATACTGAAGCTGACGGTGGTGAACCGCTACGAGAACGCAGCGCCCGCAGTGGCCTTCATTAGAAACGTAGGTTTGAAAGAGGGCGCGATCGCCTCTTCGGTAGGCCACGACTCGCACAACATCATAGCCGTGGGCGTAGACGACGAGAGTATTGCCAAAGCGGTGAACCTGATCATACAGGCCAAAGGCGGCGTGGCGGCCGTGGGCATGGGCAAGGAACAATTGCTGCCGCTGCCGGTGGCTGGCATCATGTCGGCGGAAGACGGGTACAAAGTGGCAGAGATGTATTCCGCCATCGATCGGATGAGCAAAGAGATGGGCAGCAAACTGGCCTCGCCCTTTATGACGCTCTCTTTTATGGCGCTGCTCGTGATCCCCTCGCTCAAGCTCAGCGACAAAGGGCTCTTCAACGGAGACAGTTTTGAATTTGTACCCGTTAGAGGAACAGCCTGACTTTACCTGACTAATTATATGTAACTGACAGAGGAGACTGCCTTCGCATATACTTCTAACCTATATATAAACCGCCCCTTGGATTTTGTGCAAGGGGCGGTTTATATATAGGAACGTATGGTTTTTTCTAAGAACTGCTTGCGTTAGCGTCGCTGTACTTGCTCAGCAGGGTGTTTACTTTATCAACGGTCAGGGGCTTGGTCAGGTATTCGGCGTTATACTTTTTTGAGTTGGCCGTATCCTGCGGATGTGTGGAGGTAGTGAGCACGGCCATGATAATATTCTTCCTGAATTCAGGGTTCAGGCGCTCGTACAGGTCCAGCATCTCGAAGCCGTCCATTACCGGCATGTTGATGTCGAGCAAGATCAGCTCGGGCTTAAAGTAGCTCTGGCTCTCTGACTCGTAATTGTTATTGCTGACATTATACAGATAATCAAAAGCCTGCTTACCGTTCACGAAGGTGCGTATATGGTCGGTTACCTGCATCCGGTCGAGCAGGCGCTGGTTCAGGAAATTGGTTGTATCGTCGTCGTCAATCAGCAGGACGCCGGAAAGCTTTCTCATCATTATTCTATGTAAAGGTATCAGGTGCGCGGGAACCGAAGCGTGAAGGTGGTGCCATGGCCTACCACAGATGTAACTGCAATGCTGCCATCATAGTTGTCCACACTGCGTTTTACAATGTAAAGTCCCTCTCCCGCTTCCTTCTACGTGATCGTGCAGGCGCTTGAACATCTTTTCCCCGTGCCCGCGCAGATCAATGCCAATGCCATTATCTGTTACAGACAAAAATAAAAAATTTTCTTTAAACCCGGAGGATATCTTTATGCGGCGGGCAGTTTGGCTGCCTGTATTTCAACGCCTTGGTGAGCAGGTTGTAAGGTGTACTTTTCAGGTGTTCGCGGTTAATGTGCCGCACAGGCTGCGCCATGAAGTCAGCTTCAACGGTGGCGCGGCTGCGCTCAATGATATCGGTGGGGTTGGCCTCCACCTCTTCCAGTTCCGAAGGGCCTACAGCCAACGCACCGCTCCGCTGCTGCTGTATACCGCTCACCTCCGTCAGGTTCTGTATGGTTCGGTTGATCTGCACCACCGCTTTATCCGGCCGCTGAAAGACCTGGCTCGTGCTTTCGCTCGGCACCGCCATCTCTGTCTGCCAGAAATAGCAATGCCCGTGAGGCATAAAGTCCGACTCTACTATGTTTGCAAAGAAAACTTTTACAAGAAGCGTCGGAAAGTTCCAGAACATAAGTTTTCCAAGCCTGGAAAGGCTGGTAAGAGCCTGAAAATCATACAAAAGAAATGCCCGAACCTATTGGCCGGGCATTTCTTTGTATGAGCGTAAAGTTGGGGGGCTAGTCGATGTATCCCTGGGCGCGCATCCAGTCATCGTTATATAATTTGGCAAGGTACCGCGACCCGTGGTCCGGTAATATCACCACCAGCATATCGTCTTCCGTCAGGTTATGCTCCCGGGCATATTCCAGGGCACCATATACCGCCGACCCACAGGACCAGCCTACAAACAGCCCCTCCTCTTTGGCCAGTCTTCGGGTCATCAGGGCGCCGTCTTTGTCCGTAACTTTAATGAAAGAATCGATCAGGTCGAAGTTCACGTTCTTGGGTAGGATGTCTTCGCCGATGCCTTCGGTGGCATAGGGGTAGATCTCGTTCTCGTCAAAAACACCTGTCTCTTTGTACTTCTTGAAAACGGAGCCATAGGTGTCGACGCCCACTGTGATGATAGCGGAATTCTGCTCCTTCAGGTACTGCGACGTGCCAGACACGGTGCCGCCTGTGCCTACGCCCGTCACAAAATGCGTGATCTTTCCGTCGGTCTGGTCCCATATCTCGGGGCCGGTGGTTTCATAATGCGCCACCGTGTTCGACATGTTATCGTACTGGTTCGGGTAAAACGAATTCGGGATCTCCTGGTTCAGGCGGCGGGCCACCGAGTAGTAGGAGTCCGGATGGTCCGGCGCCACGTTGGTTGGGCACACGATTACCTCCGCTCCCACGGCCTTCAGCACATCAATCTTCTCCTTGCTCTGCTTATCCGACATAGTGAAAATACATTTATAACCTCTGGCAGTCGCGGCCAGGGCCAGCCCCATTCCTGTGTTGCCGGATGTACCCTCGATGATAGTGCCGCCCGGCTTCAGAATTCCGGCTGCCTCTGCGTCCTCAATCATCCTGATAGCCATGCGGTCTTTGATAGAGTTGCCCGGGTTCAGGTACTCTACTTTGGCCAGCACAGTGGCTTTGATGCCCGCTGTTACCCGGTTTAGCTTCACTAAAGGCGTGTTTCCGATCGACTCGGTGATATGGTTCAGATACTTCATCTGCTTCGTTTTTGTATTTTGATGCAAAGGTAAGAATTTAAATGGTTTGCTTGCTGCCCCGGCCGCCGCCGCTAAAGGCCATTCGCCGGAGCTGCCGCTTCAGGAGCAGCGCCGTAACCGGATATACCGGGAAAGCATCAGCGCACCTGCTTGCAGCACATAAACAACAGCATAACAGCCACAACTCGTTCCGTAGCACGGGGCTGCCTGGTGGTATATTAGGGGTAACTATTTTTTGCACCGGCCATAAAAAAGCCTATTTTTGCACAAGCTTATAGTTCGACCGTCAATACACAAACTAAACAAGATACACATGAGTGTTTTAGTAAATAAAGATTCTAAAGTGATCGTGCAGGGCTTCACAGGCTCCGAAGGTTCTTTCCACGCATCTCAGATGATTGAGTACGGCACACACGTAGTTGGTGGTGTAACGCCAGGCAAGGGTGGCTCTAACCACCTGGACCTTCCTGTTTTCAACACAGTGGAAGAAGCCGTGAAAAGAACGGGCGCCGATGTATCGATCATCTTCGTGCCGCCGGCTTTCGCCGCCGATGCCATTATGGAAGCTGCTGACGCGGGCATAAAAGTGATTGTGGCGATTACGGAAGGTATTCCTGTGAAAGACATGGTGGCTGCTAAAAACTACCTCAAAAATAAAGACGTAACCCTGATCGGCCCTAACTGCCCGGGCGTAATCACACCGGGCGAGGCAAAAGTGGGCATCATGCCCGGTTTCGTGTTCAAGCCGGGCCGCATCGGTATCGTGTCTAAATCCGGCACGTTAACCTACGAAGCGGCTGACCAGATCGTGAAAGCCGGCCTGGGCATCTCTACCGCCATCGGTATCGGCGGCGACCCGATCATCGGCACACCGACCAAGAACGCGGTGCAGTTACTGATGGAAGACCCGGAGACAGATGCGATTGTGATGATCGGAGAGATTGGCGGTAACTACGAGGCCATGGCTTCTAAGTATATCAGCGAGACGGGCAACAAAAAGCCTGTGGTAGGCTTCATCGCTGGCCAGACAGCACCTGCAGGACGCCGTATGGGCCATGCCGGCGCCATAGTGGGTGGTGCTGAAGACACCGCCGCTGCCAAGATGAAGATCATGCGCGAGAACGGAATCCGCGTAGTGGAGTCTCCTGCTGAAATCGGCGAGGAGATGGTAAAAGCACTGCAGGAAGCCGGCATCAACGCCTAACGCCGCTGAGCTGTTTTTGGATTATAACGAAGCACCGGAACGCTTCAAGCATATATAGACTTATCTGAAAAGGCTGCCCCGCAAAGGCAGCCTTTTCTTTTGCCGCTGCGCCTCCCCTGTAACCGCTGCGGCCGCATCCCCGTTTTGGCCTATATACCTTTAGCACCCGAACACATGCCCGACGAACAGACGTATTATGAGTACATTATTATTGGAGCAGGCCAGGGAGGTGTGCCATTAGCGAAAGAGCTCGCTGGGGCAGGCCATAAAACAGCCCTTGTGGAGGAAGCACACGTTGGCGGCTCCTGCATCAATTACGGCTGCACGCCCACCAAAACCCTGCTCGCCAGCGCCCACACAGCACACATGGCTCGCCAGGCAACAGACTACGGAGTGGATGTGGGAGAGGTACAGGTTGATATACGGGAAGTGAAGCAGCGGCGGGATAAAATTGTAGAGCGGTTCCGGGAGGGGGTTGCAGAGGGCCTGGAAGAATCCAAAGCGGAGCTGCTGCGGGGCACGGCCTCGTTCCTTGACCGGAAAAAGCTGCAGGTAAAATCCGAAGACGGCAACACGCAAACACTAACAGCAGACAACATCATCATCAACACA
>Ga0210040_10008771_pt1 | contig 11894 bp, 5 predicted proteins | sample CryGeyCG12114_NA_FD_185462 | JGI IMG/M metagenome (GOLD analysis project Ga0210040, IMG submission 185462) | Groundwater microbial communities from aquifer - Crystal Geyser CG19_WC_8/21/14_NA (SPAdes) (version 2) | ecosystem: Environmental > Aquatic > Deep subsurface > Groundwater | place: USA... | reverse complement strand
ATTTTTAGGCAAGATTTTCGGTAAGAAGGAAAAAAAATAAATTTATTAGAGAGAATCCCTAAGTAAAAACCAACAAATTTATAAGTAAGCCTATATGAAACAGGAACCGAATTTTTGGCAACGAATGGGTTTACATGATTGGTTTCTGAAGAAAGAAGAAACTGAAACAATTCAGCAGGCTGTTACCCTAACTCCTGACGATGTGTATAGGTACATCGTTGAAAAATTTCATGAATCCATTTCTAAGTTATCATTTGCTAATCGCATTGTTTTTTTTCATGAATATATCATTTGCTTCAATCCCGAAGATTATAATGAGTTTATGGATAACAAGAAAGGGATATTTGGAATTATCATACACGAGTCTGTAAAACAATTTTATGAGGCTTTAAAGTTGTACAGGCAGCAGGGCAAAACTGTAGAACCTTCCAGCAATAAATGGGTTTTTAGATTTGTATCACATCCTGATTACATCAGGGGTGATAAAAGTTTTATCGGAAAACTTTTGCCGGGAACAAGCCAGGTAAAAGAAGAGAACCTTAGGGTAACCTTTATACCCCGTCAAACCGGTATTGCAGAAACTTTTGATATTAACGATGACATTTTAAAAGGCTTTACATTCTACAGCGAAGGCTATTATGAAGTGCCTTTTCAGGAAGATCTCATATTAGATGAGAAGAAATTACAAACTGCTGAAAGTGCTGTATTTGCCCGTTTTGAAACTATTATCCCAGACAAAGAATACGCAGGAAAAAAGATTGAGTTTTTAATGCGCGATGAGGAAATTGTAGTTTCAGGAAAAGATGAGCAACGTGAAGGTTCAAATATTTTCCGGATACCTTCTGATTGGGTAAACGCTCCGCACCTACGCATTCGTTTTAATAAAAGCGAAGACAAGTTTTACCTTGCTTCTTTTGGAGAAAAGACCATATTAAATGAAGTTGAAGTTGCCGCAAGTGATATTGATCATGTCTCGTGGGTCGAATTACCTGTAAACTCCAGGATAGTGTTAAATGGTATAGTTGGGGTAAATATTTTTAAAGCAAAGTAATAATGGATGCAGTTTTATCAATAGCCCTGTTAGTCATATGCGTCTTATTGCTGGTCGCTAATTTCAGGGATATAAAAAATACACACAACCACAATGGCTGATAACTATTTTGGAATTACGGATACCGGTAAAATGCGGAGCAACAATGAAGATACCTTCATTGCTGAAAAAGTTTTAAATAACCAGTTTATTGCTGCCTGTGTTATCGACGGTGTCGGTGGTTATGAAGGTGGTGAAGTTGCAGCTCGTCTTGCCCATGATGCTATACTTGGTCATCTTAAAAAACCGGTAAGTAATATAATATTATCAATGCAGGAAGCAGTAGCTGCTGCAAACAATGCTATATATGCCGAAAAAAGGGTCAGCAAAGAAAAAGACCAGATGGCATGTGTGCTCACTTTAGCGTTAGTTGATGTAGCTAACAACAAATTTTATTTTGCACACGTGGGTGATACCCGGCTTTATTTGAAGCGTGATAATTCGCTCGTTAAAGTTACCCATGATCATTCATTTGTAGGCTTTCTTGAAGATAGTGGACGGCTTACAGAAGAAGCGGCAATGCGTCACCCTAAGAGAAATGAAATAAACAAAGCACTGGGTTTTGATGCGCATATAAATGTACCGGATTATATAGAAACAGGTGAATCGCCTTTTTTGCCCGGAGACATGCTTTTACTTTGTAGTGATGGCTTGTCAGATATGGTTGATAATACTGCCATGACTAACATTTTAAAGACGGATAAAAGTTTAGCTTCGAAGGGTAAGTGTTTGATAGATGCGGCAAATGAGGCCGGCGGAAAAGATAATATAACGGTTGTATTAGTGCATAATACTAAAGCGCCTTTAAAACAAACTGCAACGAGACCTGTAACGGGTCAAAAAAAAAATGACGGACAACAATTTGAAAGATTAGTTCAACAGCCTGCAACGGCAACAGCAACAGACACAATAGGTAATGCAAAGAAGAAAAGTAGAATTGTTCCTATTCTTTCGATATTATGTTTTCTATTGCTGGCCGCTTTTTTATGGTTGGTTTATCAAAATTATAGCAATGATAGACAATACCGGAAAGTGGTTGAAGGTGAGGTAGCAGAAAAGAAGCGAAATGAAATGGAGCAGTTGTTTTTAGACAGCATTAACCGTGCAGAGACTAACGAAGTTTTTGTGATGCATGAGCCCGGAGGACCACCAATTATCATTTCAGACTCTATCAATATCGAAAAAGACTCTTTGCATATTATTGGTAACGGTGTCACTCTTATCAGGGATACATCTTATAATGGTCCGGGTTTAACACTTTCTCAATCTTGTAAATATGTTTTGTTAGACAGCGTGATTTTAGAAAATTTTGATATAGGCGTGCTGGCGAGTAACGAAGGGTTGCACCTAAGAAACGTACAATTTAAAAATTGCCGGGTTCCTGTTCAATACCAGTTTTTGTTTGAGAACAGGCCAATAGTAAATGGCAGATTTGCTGATACAATCTTTTATAATTCGGATGAGAACAAAAACAATTATTAATTGAGAATGGCTTTAAATACTAACAAGGTAAGTGGAAGAAGTGTTGAAAGAACTTTCTTATTGCTCATTACAGTCGTAATGGGCTTGCTTTTTTTCCAATTATTTATCCGGCTTCAAAGTGACTTTGCAGAAGTGCCAAAAAGGTTGAATGAAGGTACAATGATGAACCTGAATGATGACAAGCCGGGTGAAAGAATAAAGGTTTTATTGAAAAAAGGTTTTTATTTTAATGATGATAGAGATATTGATTTAATAAGCAAGATAGTTACTAATGGAAGGTCTTTGGTCACTGAAAAAACAGATAACATTGGAGAACTTAACAAGAGTAAATACAATGTAAATACAAATGAAGCAGCTTTACATGGAGGTGATGTTTTTAGAAAAAGAGCTTTTACAGAACGTGCGTTAATTGGCTTCACTGATGATGATACTTTGCTTTTTAACCAGGAAAGAACGAGGCCAATGCAGGTTGGTACGACAAACAATCTTGATATGGGAAAAGGCACTATCAGCGGTAATGTAGTTAAAGACGAAAGGGTGCCGGTTAATGGAGTGCTTGTAAGACTGAAGGTGGTTTTACCTGCCGACAGCCTATATGGTGAGACAGTTACAGATGTAGATAACCGTGTCGTTCAAAATTCTAAAGGTATAAGACGGGTTTTTGTACTTGACAGTCTAAATCACCGGCAGTTACAATCTCTTACAGCATTTGCAAGAACTGATCAGAATGGAAATTTTTCTTTTACCGGCTTGGCCGCTAATCGTGCCTTTGCGGTGCTTCCCTTACAGCCAGGATACGAGTTTGGAAGGTCACAGGGAGTGGCTAAACTCGATGAGGAAGTTTCTTTTACCTTTCATCAAAGTCCAAATACATTTAAACTTTTTTCTACCCGCGATTTTAATAACCTTAAAAAGGAAAGATCTTTTATAGTCAGAACACCACAAGAGGTAACCAAATGGTTTTGGATCATTGTAGGGGGCTTCATATTATCTTTCTGGATTTTACATTTGTTCCTTAGCTTCCGGTTTACAAATGCAGATCAGCTCATTTTGCCTATTATGATGGTATTAACGGGGCTATCGTTTATTACACTTTTTAGTCTGCAGGATCCCCTTAGAGACCGTTTTTTTGCCAAAAGTACTTTGACTTATTTTGGCGTCGGTATGCTTGGGGTCGTTATAATGATGTTGTTTAATCTCAAATACTTTACTACAGACTCTGCCTTGTACCGGTTGTTTGTTTTTAAAAATGTAAGGAAGACTTCTAACGGACTGCCATGGGCAGTTTTGGCAATGGCGCTTCTCACATTGACAATCTTGTTTGGAACCGGGCCTGAGGGAAGTGGCGTGAAAGTAAATTTGTTAGGTTTTCAGCCAAGTGAAATTGTAAAGTTTCTTGTTATCATTTTTCTTGCTGGTTTTTTTGCCGTTAATGAAAAATTCATTTCAGAATATACCTCGCTGAATAAGCGGTTTTCGTTTTTCTTCACTGCATTATTTGCAATAGTTACCACAATTCTTTTATTTCTGATTCTGGGAGATTTAGGACCGGCTATGGTATGTTGCTTCACCTTTATTATTCTTTTTTCGTTTTCAAGGGGAGATTTTGCAGTTATGGTTGGTGCAGTCGTATTTTATGTAATATCTATATGGGCGCTAAAAAATGTGTGGATAGGGACTGCAGTCACAGCAGCAGCTCTTTTTCTATATATCACCTTTAAAAGAAAGCAACTAAGCGAAAGTGCAGTTATGGCTCTCGTGCTTATGGCAGGCTTCCTGTTGCTTGACCAGGTACCATATCTTGATAAAGTTTTCCCGGGGCCGGTACAAAGGTTGACAGATCGTAAAGCTATATGGCAGGATGCGTGGAACAACGAAGTTTTTGGAGGCGACCAGGTGGCAAATGGCATTTGGGCTATGGCAGGCGGAGGTGTTACCGGCCAGGGGGTAGGCGAAGGTTTTGCGAAGACTATTCCTGAAGCACATACAGATATGATTTTACCGGCTATGGGTGAAGAGTTTGGATGGGCAGGTTTAATGTGTACTTTTATTGTATTTCTGCTATACCTGCATCGATCTATAGTTATCGGGCGGCAAACAGGTACCCCTTTTCTTTTTTATCTCTGTGCCGGTATTGGCGTAAGTACTTTTGTGCAGTTTGTTCTGATAGCCGGAGGATCTACGGGTGCCTTACCACTTTCAGGCGTTGCATTGCCTTTTATGAGTTATGGTGGTTCTTCTTTACTCTGCAATATGCTGGCTGCCGGTTTCTTACTCTCTGCTTCTCATTTGCAGGGTACTGTTGCACAAATGAAATTTATTACCCGACAGCAGGATAAAAACCTGTTGCCTGCTTTATTAGCTGCCTCTATAGGGATAGTTTTACTTGGGGTAAACGTTTCAAGATATTTATTTAATAATAAAAAATGGGTTGTAGAACCTGCTTTGGTGGCCGATCGTTCCGGCGCCCGTATGTTTAGTTACAATCCACGTATCAGTATTTTAATGGGCAGGTTGCAGGCAGGAAATTTATTAGACCGAAAGGGAAGAATACTGGCAACCAGCCATGTTGAAATGATTAAAAAACAGCAAGACTCATTGCTGGCATTAGGTATTCCTAAAGAAAACCTTGAGTCACTTGCATATAAGCGCTTAGACAGGTATTATCCTTTTGGCGAGCAAACTTTTTTCTGGACGGGCGACGCAAATACAGGAGTCTTTAATGGATCGACCAACGGATATTTTGCGGAATACGAACATGCATCAGAGCTAAGGGGTTTCCCTACGCCATCTTCTAAATTTCAGGTAAGTGCAAACCGATACAGGGAAGACAGGTTTTTGCCACAGACATCTACTGAAATGACAGTAAGTAAAAGAGACTATAGCGCGCTTGCGCCCTTGTTGCTGGCAGGCATTAATAGTAAAGAGGTTCAAAATTTTAAACAAAGAAACCGTGATGTACAGTTGACAGTAGATGCTGGCTTGCAAACACAATTAAATAAAACCCTTGCAACAGATGATAGTGTAAAAATTAAGAGAGTGTCAGTAGTGATTATGGAAAGTAATACCGGTAATATACTTGCATCTTCTTCTTACCCTTTGGCCCCGGTTGCAGATTATGATATGCTTACACTGACTGAAAGAGAATTAAGTAATATGCCCGGTTGGAATGTAAACAAAGACATCGGTTTTACCCATGCTACACAACCTGGTTCGACAGCTAAACTGATAACTGCATTAGCGGCATTCAATAAGCTTGGTGAAGCTGCAGCAACTAAAACAATCCGGGTATTGCCACAGGATCTAATCCGGATAAAAAGTGCAGAGCCGGATGAAGCCGGAAGTATATCTATTGAAAGAGCTATTGTAAGGTCTAACAACTCATTCTTTATCCGGCTGGCAAATGAAGAAAGGTTGCAGGAAGAAATGGGTACATTATATCTGCAGACAGGTATGTTTTTACATGGCGTAGGCGGTTATTATTATGAGAGTGAGCCAAACAATGTAGACCAGCAAAACAGGTGGAGAGATTTATGGCGAAAAACAGAATTCAGAAGTTTGAACACTTATAACCCAAATAATATAAAGAGAACACGTGGTAAAGGTGTATCGGGTATGTCGTGGGGACAAGGTGAATTAATAGCAACGCCTGCATCGGTAGCCAGGGTAGCTGCGGGAATTGCAAATGATGGTACACTGATGCCGAACCGTTTTGTGTTGAGTGTGAGTGGCAAGCAAACAAAGTTGAAGCCCGGCGTCAGGATAGCGAAAAACCCTCAGTTCGCAAGACATATGACCGATTATATGCGCAAGCAAAGTGCGGGAAAGGCTGCACGTTTAAAACTTACAGTTGCCGGTAAAACCGGTACTCCTGAAAGGATTTATAAGAGTGAAAGAATAAATGATGGATGGTACGTATTTTTTGCGCCAAAGGCAAATGGGCCGGGCTATATTGTGGCATGTGTGCGGCTGGAAGCGGCGAAAGGGTCTAGTGAAGCGGTAAGGTTGGCGGGCCAGTTTGTTATACCCGCACTCTTGCAAAGAGGATACATTAAAAACTTTGACGCTCCGGTAGCTAACGTCGAGAAAAAACAGCTTGCCACACTTCAGATTCCTGTAAATGGTTCGCCACTGCAACCTGCTAATAGTGCTGCGGTGGTAGTGAAAGATACGCAGCAAAGAATAAGAAAACCGGTAATAAAACCAAACAGAGAACCGGAAAATACAGAAACAAAGCCTGATACTGCCCAATAGAAGAAGTGTAGAAAAGAAGTTGGAATGATCCAATATTCAGGTTAATAAAGGCAGGCATTTTTTTGAAGTTAGGAAATATATATATTTAGGTTTAAATAGCTGGCTTTTGGCCCGCCCTGTTTGCTGTATATAGATTTATTAGTACAAGGGAGCGTCGCAAGAAAAGTTTCATAGAAAACCTGAAGTTTGCAACCCCCAAAATATTATGATATGTTATTTCTATAATAATAATCCGAACGAATAACTGATAAAGAGTACGTGCAGTTGTATCGCAGAAAGGGTTGTTTATAGGGAATGAACAAATTAAAAATAACTGAAAGTAAGATGTTTGATTTTTTTAAAAGCCGTCCTGAGGATATAAAAGGAATTCGAAGTGCTATACTTCAATTTGTAAAAGAACAATTGCAAAAGGCAGAGGGGGGTGAAGGGAGTAATATTAAAGGACTTCATCTTTATATTAATTGTAAGGATGATGAAAAACATTTGTACGAAGCAGCAGTATATGCTGACGACGAAAATCGATTCAAGGACGACGAATTACAAAAAATAGCAGATGACTATGCAATAGCTTTACCCGAAAGCTGGACTCTGGAAATATCCTTTGTAGATGAAGCGCCGCCCGAAGCTATTAAAGCAGAGAATGTAGATGCAGCTTTATTTATTTCGACAAAGAAAAAACCAAAAGTTTTCAAAGATTATAGTGCCATTGTCAATGTGTTAAATGGCGAAGCAGAGAAGCGATCTTATACCATCAGTTCCACGGAAGGAAAAATAACAATTGGTCGCGAAAGAAATGTACAGACTGCTGACGGTTTTCACCGTGAAAACTTAATTGCATTTCCTGGTAGCAGCAAGCATGAAAGCAATAGATCAATAAGCCGGCAACATGCGCACATAGAGTGGAACTTAGAGGTAGGTGCATTTTATATTTTTGCAGACGAAGGTGGAATACCACCATACAATAAAATGAAGGTTAGAGCTTTAGGAGGCGTGCCGGTAAAATTGCAAACAACACAAATAGGACACAGGCTACGGGAAGGAGATCAGGTAATACTGGGGGAGTCTGCAATCCTGGAATTCAGAAACGGAATAGCGGAAAGTTAAGACTTTTTGTCCTCGCCGATAATAAGCGCTTGAGCAAATTAGAGATTAAATAGTTGTCGCAGGTAATACTGCTTTAATTAATCAGAAGGTAGGTCTAAGCATATAGCCTTATTCACTTATCACCAATTAAATTATTTTTAAGTTTTTGTATACAATCATTTATTTTTAAAAAGTTGATCTTTAAAAAATTGAATGTAAATTTCTGTGTAGAAAACTCACAATAAACATGGCAAAGGTTTTTACAATAACACCGGGATTAGAAAATATGGGAGCCATGAAAACCGGCGGACAGGGATCAGTTTACAAAGGACGTCGAATTGGCGAAATAATTACTGCCATCAAATTACTTCCGACACCTATTTATAGCGAGAGCGAAGATGATAAAAACTACAAAGATTTTCAAAACGAAGTCAATAAGCTAAAGAAAGTAAACGAAGAGCCCAATCCTAACGTTGTAAAAATTTTAAGCTCTGGTCTGTCTGAAACCGGAAATTTTCCATACATAGAGATGGAGTATATAGAAGGCCCTGACCTGGAAGATTTGCTGCAGCCTCCGCACGATAAAATCTTTACCATAAAGGAAGTGATAAAAGTTGCTGAACACCTAAGTTACGCCATAGCACATTGCCATAAAAAGGATATTAGACACGGTGATATCAAAAGCAATAACGTAAAATATAATGTGCACTCGGGAAACTATGTTTTATTAGATTTTGGTCTGGCTATTATGACCGATGAACAAAGACGAACCAGTTTGAGAAAAGCAGGCGCTGTTGAGTTTATGGCACCCGAGCAAAATGAAGGGCAGATGCTTTTCGAGACAGATGTTTACAGCTTTGGTATTATCATTTTTGAATTATTGGCAGGTACTGTGCCTTTTCCTCTTGAAAGTAAAAGTGAGACTGCACGAAATAACGTCAGGCTTGCTCACCTTGAAACTTTACCTCCTGATCTACTCTTGCTACGTAGGGAGGCTATACCCTCAGAATGGCCCGAAGATAAAAAAGATAGGGAGCTGAAAGTGCCTGAGTGGCTGGTAAATATGGTGTATAAATGTCTTAAGAAAAAGCCGGCTAACCGGTTTGCAAATGGAATGGAATTACATGATTATGTAGTTCACAATGGTATAAATACTTTGAAAAACGTTGCCTCAAGTAGCTATAGGGCAACCACCGAGCCTGCTGTAAATAGCTTTTCTACGGCTTCCCAGACTCAGGAACAATTGCAGTTGGTTCGTGAAAAACTTGAAAGCAAAGAAAAAGAATTGGATCGTTTAAAAGCGTTATTAAGGACGCGTGACGGTGAAGTGGAGGAATTACAGGCCGCAGCGCCCCAATACCAATCAGAGCCCGGAGATAGGGGTGTTTCAAAAACCTGGTTTATTGCTTTACTATTGTTAACAATAGCTTTTGCATCATTCTCTGCCTATACCCTTATAAAAAAACCGGTTACAAAAGACCTGGCAACTACTTCGGCCTCAGAAGATAATAATATATCAGATGATATACCGGAAACAGTACCAACAACGGAAGAAACTGTTGCATTACCGCCAGATGAGGATGCAGAAGCCACCAGAAAGGCGGAGGCATTGAGGAAAAAGCAGGTAGCAGATTCAATTAATCAGGTCGAAAAGGCCAAAGCAGCTGCTCTTCAAAGTAAAAATGTGTCCGTAGACTCAAATGATGAAGATGTATCAAACGAACAAGATAATCAACAAACAACAACACAGGATACTGAAAAACCTAAAAATAAATCGGTTCAATACATGGTAATAGCCAAAGCTTATTTCTATAACGGTACAGATGAAAGTAGCCGTAGAGCAGCTTTTATAGAACCTTCCAATGAAAATATTGTTACCCCGATAGAAGAAAAAAATGGATTTATTTATGTTTCCTTTTTAAACAGAGATGGTCAGACAGTAACAGGGTGGATTCGTAAAAAGGATTTACAGCAGATAAATGAATAATAAAGTTTTTTTATTGCCCTAATTTTCCTTCTTCGAAGCTATATGAATTTTATTTTTTTGGTTACCGGCATCAGTTCTTCTGATGAGTCTTTTGTTGCGACGCTCCGTTTGACAGCATATCTTTGAGCATCTTTAACCTTTATCGGAGAAGTCTTCCAATAAGTTTAGACAGATTATAATGAAGTTTTTATATAACTTTTTTTATTAGCAGTATTTGATTTTAAATTTCGGTTGTAATTAATAGTATTTCGAATTGTAACATTGATAGCGTATTATCCCGCCACTTCTAAATTTCCTATTCTTCTTTTGTAAGACTCTAATACCGACATTGTGTAAAATGAATTGCACATTTTAGAATAACATTTCCATTTTTTTCGTTATCTAAGGTTAGAAATGATAAAAACAATGCTGTTTTTCTTGTCATTAATGATAGGAACAGTTTTGTAATTATAAATGGTAACTAACAGCAGATGCTTGTCTCGGAAAGGCAGATAAGCTACATTATTGTTTGTATTAATGACAATTTGTTCATTTTTATACTGCATTTAATTTTAGAAAACACAAAAGGCTAGATGGCTAAGGTTTTTACAATTACAGAAGGGTTAGAGAATATGGGAGCCATGAAAACGGGGGGTCAGGGTTCGGTTTATAAAGGACGGCGAATTGGAGAAATAATAACGGCTATAAAACTTCTGCCTACTCCTATATATAGTGAAACCGGGGATGATAAAAACTTCACAGCTTTTCAAGACGAGGTGCAGAAGCTGAAAAAAGTGAATGAAATTCCTAATCCTTATGTTGTAAAAATTTTAAGTTCAGGCATAACAGACTCCGGTAACTTTCCATTTATTGAAATGGAGTTTATACAAGGTCCTGACCTTGAAGAATTGTTAAAACCACCACACGAACCAGTATTTACAATAAAAGAAGTTTTAAAGGTTGCGGATCAGCTTTCTAATGCATTATCTCATTGTCACAAAATTGGCATAAAACATGGCGATATCAAGAGTAATAATGTCAAGCATAGCACAAATACGGGAAATTATATTCTACTTGATTTTGGCCTTGCTGTAATGTCAGACGAGCAAAGAAGGTCAAGCTTAAGGCATGCAGGGGCTATTGAATTTATGGCGCCTGAGCAAAATGAAGGATTAATGTTGTTTCAAACAGACGTCTATAGTTTTGGAATTGTACTCTTTGAGTTGCTTACGGGCACTGTACCCTTCCCTCTTAAAGACAAAGGGGAGACTGCAAGAAATGCAATTGTAGTAGCTCATATTGAAACTCTGCCTCCTGATTTGCTTTATTTACGACAAAGCAGTCTTCCTGCCGGATGGAATGAGCAAAAGAAGGAGCAGGAAAAGCAAGTGCCCGAATGGATTGTTAGCATGATATATAAATGTCTTGAAAAGAAGCCGGAAGACAGGTTTGCAAATGGAACAGAACTACATGAATATATTACTCAAAACAGAATTCGTACAGTAAATAATGTTGAACTGAGTGATAATCGTATTACTTTTCTTGAAGAAGAAAACAAACGGTTACGCAAAGAAAGAGAGCAATTGCAGCAGGAGTTACTGCAGGTGGAGCATAATCCTCAGATTAGAAACCGGACTGTTATTACTAATAAAGATGAAAATTTAAAAACAGTAGTTCCGAAAAAACACAATAAAATTAAAGTTGTAATTCTAAGTGTATTTATTTTAATAGCTATTGCCGGTATAGTTTACTTTTTATTAGATGCAACGAAAACGTCAAAAGTCATTGGAGAATATAGAGTAGTGGCTAAACGTGCTTATTTTTATGATGAAGCAGGGGCAGATACCCGCAGAGAGGCATATGCCGTAAAAGGAAAATCAACTATAAATGCCTATGATGAAAAAAACGGTTTCATTTATACAGAAATAACAAATGAGGCAGGCCAGACATCTAAAGGTTGGCTACGAATGCAGGATTTAGTAGACATAAATGATGGGGTTAAAAAAATAAATGTAGCCG
>Ga0210040_10008770_pt1 | contig 11894 bp, 14 predicted proteins | sample CryGeyCG12114_NA_FD_185462 | JGI IMG/M metagenome (GOLD analysis project Ga0210040, IMG submission 185462) | Groundwater microbial communities from aquifer - Crystal Geyser CG19_WC_8/21/14_NA (SPAdes) (version 2) | ecosystem: Environmental > Aquatic > Deep subsurface > Groundwater | place: USA... | reverse complement strand
GGTTTTGTTTTCACCTATTTATTGAATGCAGAATAGAATTCTTAATAATTATTTTACGGTTTGGAAGTGGCGGTGGTGGTGGTGGCGGCGGTGGTGGCGGTGGTGGTGGCGGTGGTGGTGGTGGTGATTTCAACATCTCCCCAAATAGTAAAATCCCTCCACACTTAGTTCTGAACGAACAGTTAATCCGTCCATTAAACGAAATCATTTGGTGTCTCTCGTCTTTTTTTGCCAACTCGCCAGAAACAACAGTCTGGAATCGCTACTGTAACACCTTGTAATATCAGGGAATGTCTCGAATTTTCTCATATGGATGGATTGCATACTGTTCGTTTAGAACTGCATTTTATCATCGTATAAGACAGTTTAGCGGAGACTTTGTCTGATTGACATTTCGTTATTTTCAAATTAAGGTACTGTCTTCGAGAATTCGAGGATGAAAAAATTTTGATCCAGCATCAAAAAGCTAAACATTTCAAGTGTCACATATGTCACAAAAAGCTGTATACTGGTCCAGGTCTCATCATTCATTGTATGCAGGTATGCCAGCGAACTAGTGTTTGGTTAATAGATTTTATGATACTATTTTAGCGATTTAACTAATTTAAATTTTTAAATTCGTTTATTTTAGGTGCATAAAGAAGCCGTTGATAAGATTCCCAATGCTTTACCGCACAAAAATAATATAGAAATAGAAATATATGGAATGGAAGGGATTCCTCCGGCTGACATTAAAGAACACGAAGCTCAAAAGAAAGGTGGTTCTAAACAGAAACCTGATTCAGACTCATCGGATGACGAAGATACCGCCAAAAGACCTAGATTAAGTAACGACATGCTTCCTGGACAAATGCTTAACCAACCTAATCTAGGGGGGCCTATGGGAGGAATGTTAATGCATGGTCAAATGCCAGTGAATCCAGGGGTAGAGATTCAAGTTTTGCTTGCCTTTAAATACTTTTGCTAATAAATTATCGACTCAATTGACTGGTTATATTTAAAATGATCGTTTTTTGATAGATGCAGGGCATGGTTCCTGGACAACGACTTCCGGGTATACCCCCAAATATGAATCCTCAAATGCTACAGGGCTTATTTCCAGGTATGAATATGATGGCTGGAGCACCTGGAATGATGATGGGGTTAGGCCACATGAATCCAATGCAGCAGCTAGGCATGCAGATGTCTATGGGCATGGGTGTTCCTGGAATGATGGTCCCTGGAACTACCATGGCAAATACCATGATTCCTGGCATGAATTTTCAAGGAATGATGAACCCCATGCAGCAAGTATCAACCCCAACACCGCCTGTTAGGCCTTTATTTCCTGCTGCTGCTGCCCTCACTTCTGCAACAGCTTCATCTACAAATGTAACAGTAAGTATCACCTTTTTTGCAATAACACTGATTTTGCATTCTCTTTAAGGCCATATTGTTTTTTTCTTCCAGATATCTAATTCCAGTAGTAATGCTGGTTCATCAGCAGGGTCCATCTCATCCACACCACCTACTTTTCCTGCATACGGGTAAGTTTTGATAATTTTATTACTCCGTTTCAAGTGATTTTAAATTAGTTTTGTATGAAAAGTAGTTTATACTTAATAATGCATCAAATTTTTTAAATTTTAGAGCCAGTAAGTCATCCTCCAGTTCTGAGGCTGTTTCTTTGACGGAAAAGAAACGTGCTCAAAATCCTGCCCCGTTGATAGCTTACCCAGGTGCTGGTTCAAAAATTATGCACCCAATGGAAGATGTCTCGCTGGTACGTTTTTCTTAAGTCAATTAAGTTTAATTTATTAAATAAGCTTTTACTTACATTTCCATTGCTTTTTTGCCGTATAGGAAGAAAGAAGAGCTCGGCTAAGTAAATATAAGCAACGTCAAGTGCAAAATCATTCAATATCTGCTCCTCCGATGTTAAACAACACGACTGGTAATGGCAATACAAACTCCAGTAATGATTCGATTTCAGAATCGAATTCAAGGAATACAATTTCTGGAGGTAATCAATTTCGTCCACCATCTAATGGTGTCTCAGGTAAGTAAACCAAGTATTCATGCTTGTTTTTTTACTGCAATATGTGTCACCGCTTTGAATAATATATTTTTGGTGGCTATTTAGCTCATAGTGATAAGACTAATAAGTTGCTGTATCGAATCCAGTTCAGTGAACTAATTGCATTATCTTAATACCTACCTAATTACATTCACTACATGGCGTATTCAATCACATTGAATTATAATTTGCGAATTGCGAGTAAAATTAATAGTAGTACTAGTAAAAAATATTTTTATCAAATTATTTTTCTCTTTTACCTTACTGCAGTTATTCAAAATGCCATAAAATCTTAAATCAATTATTTTATAGTATTCGTTTTGATCTTTCTCCATTTTTAACCTAACTTTTTTTGTTAAAAAAAATGCTTGATTCCTCAAAAGCTTTTTAGTTCTGGATTTTATTTATACGCCTTGTTTCAGGTAACAATGATTACGTACAAATTGTATTTAGTTCTCTGTAATTACCATAAAAGTGATAATTTTGAAATCCGCCGGAAGGTGATACTCGAGTAAGTGATTATGTGGCTGCGTCGTTTCTCAGGGTACCCGTTTCAAGGTCATGATTTTATGATATTACTAATTATGATGTAATGTTTGTTTATAAGCTTTTAGTAAGAATTTATTTGCATATCTAATCTTAAGCAGCAGAATGAACCTGAAATGTATAGTATTGTCAATTGTAAAGCTGGCATTCGCACATTTACTGCTGCTTCAAATTTTTTGCACTTACGACAGCGAATTAAGTAAAACAAAGTAAAAGATTCTGTGGTTATGATATTATTTTTTCAAATACTGTACAACATGTTAGTTAACACACGCTTATATGACCAGCAGACTGTTTGCAAGTCTATTGCTGCATTACAAATAACCCGGTGAAAATCATAGCTGTGTTATTCTAACTTTCTTCTCATTTAGTATCCCTAAAATCCTGTATTTACTTCCTGTAATTTTTTATAGGTAACTCATACGGTGGAATGCTACAAGGGCGGATATGAGGAGCTGCATAAAGGATTGACACGAAATTTAATTTGAACTGAAGTCCTGTTTGGAACTTATAGGATCCGGATCACCAGTCTCGCGGGTTTTACAACTTTTTATTTTTTAAATTCAATGCACTACCGTAGTACCTGTATATTAGCTCGCTCAGTTTTCAAAGCCTCCCGAGCAGAAAGTGTCAAAAAGAACAGTTTAAAAAAATCAATATCGCAAATTTTAACGTCAAATCAAATCATCATTGAATCCTCATCTCTTATCCTTGAGATATTGTGTCTAGCACGCAGTATTGCAATTCATCTCCTATTCACTCACGATGTTATAAAATATCTCACGCCAATGCTATTTATTTTGGAAATCAATTTTTTTCCAAAGCAATTATTTTGCTGTAGACAAAGTTTTAGATGTTGCATGAAAAACTATGTTAAGTATCATTGTTCCAAAATGTGTGGAACTTTTTTCTGTTGTATTATTAGGCGACTGTGTGTAAAGTGAGTGATCATGATTTCCAAATTTCCACACCCTGCTCGTCATGTCATCATCTTTGGCGATAAGTTTGGCTCACAATGCTCTCAAGGTAGGCCAGAGTTACGTTAACTTTTTTTTTCTTTCAAGCAGTATTAACTCATTAGGAACTTTTATAATATTTACTTTTGAATTACTATACATATTATCCTCTCACATTAATGATGAATTCAATCATAACTGAACGTTTCTAATGTTTTAGTACTTGCTTTTCTTATTTGACAAATTCGTCACAGTGATTCTAGTGAATTGCTGTTGGGCTTGGCTTAATGAATTTGAGCATACAGGAATTAGCAATGGGAAGTTTTCTATTTCGTTTGCCGTTATAACGCAATCTCAATCTAAAGAACAGTATGTAGTGAGTTTAAAACGTTTATAACATGGAACCGAAGGCAAAGTTGGACTTTCTTGTTTTTGTCAGTCTGTTCAATTGTATCCAGCAATGCCGTAGAATTATTGTAAAACGTAAAGTCAAGCCCCCAGTCTCACCTTATTAATGAGACTCGGTGATGAAAAATTGGTTGATTGAGGAAAAGTTTTGTCAGTAGCTATTTGATATGTATGGAAAATTGTTCTGAATGTTAATGTATCAAGTAGTAGTAGTTTTTTTTGGCAGTTAGTTTAAATTCTTGTCGTAGTAGATTCAATTCGAATGTTATAATATTCCATCATGTCTAGATTTCAAATGCTGAGGCGACATAATGGAAAGGAAAATACGCACAGTATGTTGAAAAGTAGTTGGCATCTTCATTTTTCACAGGTAAACTTATTTCTTGTCTTTTTATCTTCACTCAGGTAGGCTATTGTTTGTTTATCTTTCTTATTAACTTTACACCTCCCCTAGCTGCCTTTTTATTTTTGGGTATTGGTTAATAAACCAACGAGAAAATGTTTTTGTAAGTGATTAAATTATTGTGTATACGTTCTTATAAAATGCATGCTTTTGGAGTAGCTATAATGCCTCATGTATGTTGCTTACAACTTTGTGCAGGGAAATGAAATAAAAAGGTTGAAACTGCTCTTTGTTGTCGATATTGTTATTTCTTATGATTCCATATATAATGCGCTACGTTTTCGTATCATACAGGGTGACAGCAAGACATTAGAGAGGCTTCAATTTTTTACATGGCTAGTTTAGTTATAGTTAGTAAATAACATAAAAAATAGTTTAAATAAATATATTTAGTATTGGCACACTAGAAATCATAAGTTTGCACTATAGTGTATTCTTATAGTCAGCTATTTTGCAAGCACTGTCAATTCCTTTATGGATTTGGATACTCTTTCAGATCATTATCATTCTTTGTGGTGCCAACTCTAATCCTATACAGCACGTTACTGGAACTAGAACTAATGCATCTACAGTCCAACAAAGGAAGTATAAAATTAACAAACTTTGGTTTACTTTACTTTTGTGATCATTTTCAGCATTTCCAAAGCGGTTTCTGGGGCATCAGCCGGAACCTAGAGGATTCCCAACAATTTAGTGTCTACAGTAGTACGTCTAATACAAGCTGGAATAGAACTTTAAAAACAATAGATTCTCTTTACCATATGACCAGCTTTTAGAATCCAGTAAAATCCAAAGTTCTTGAAAGACTTGACAAATATCTCTGTTGAGTTATTTATTATGATTGGGTTTCTTGGGGCATCTCTCCATCCAGATTGTCCAGCCCAATTCATTCCTTCAACCCATTTTATTGTCCCTATTAAATACAGAAAGGAAGATTAAACAATACAAAATAATCAGTGAACCATACAAAATCCAGATTCATTTCATACCCATAGTATCCACAATCATATCTAATTGGCCATTGTACACATTAACAGCAATAGGAGTAGAATTCAACAAACTCTCTACAATCCGAACTACCGGCGTCATAAAATCTCCCGTGAGTGCTGCAAATACCAAATCTTGCTGTCCTCCCCATGTAACGTTTTTAGGAATGATTCGGAGTGTATCCTTTATCTTCCCATTCATTAACTTGGACAAAGGATCAGATTTATACTTTTTCAGGTGTTTTTCTGCCAAATTAATGTGGGCAGTGATATCTGAGTCTTCAGAGAACGGTCTGTGTACAGAGTTATTCTCTTCAGCAGGATCTAATGAAGTCAGCTTTGAAAACATTTTTGCAACGGAAGGAAATTCTTCTTGTTTTGCATTGCCTGGTTCTTCTGACGCAGATTTTTTTGTTCCTGAAACGGAACCATCAGTACTAGTTTCCAAAATATTATATACATTCATGCCATTTGTCACTTGGTTGATAACTTGTTCAGTTTTATCCCATAATTGGGTGGCTTTCTTGTAATCCCCTCGCTCAATTGCAGACTTCACAGCATATGCAGATCCATTTACTAAAGCGAAACCAGAATTGTCTATCATGGATGTGGAATAAAGAAATGGAGCCCATGTAATAACAGAATCGACCTGAAATGATAAAGTTGCATGTATAGTTTATTCCTTAAATACAAGCTACGTACTAAAAGTCCTTTGATATTTCAAAATCCAATTATACCGGGCTTATCCAAGAATCTCCAAAATTCACTCCCTTCAGATTACATTTCAACTTGCCAGCTGAAATCTTCTTGTGCAATCTCAATGCAAACTGAGCTGCCATTTTACCCCCATAAGATTCAGAAAAAATATACAATGGTACTGTCTTAAACTCGGGTACTTTTTCCAAAAAATTCGTCATCATTTCCATCAAGTCTTGTGTAATCTGCGTGTTATTCCGAGCGAGCAGTTTTGTATCGTTCACATAACTAAATCCAGCTCCTACCGGGTTGTCTACAAACAGCACATTTGTTTCCGTCACCCATGAGTGAGTGCGGTTGTTTAGATTCACATCGAGTGGACCGATTTCCATAAAGTTTCCATATCCTGTGGAAGAGGCTCCTGGACCCCCTTGGATCCAGAGGACCAATGGACGTTTTGTGTAATCTTCAGATGCAGTGGAGTAATACAACCACCAAAACATGTGAGCACCAGGGCGCACTTCGACATAACCCCATGTCTGTTTACCCAAGTTTTTTAGTAGGACGCCTAGCAGTAAAATTTATAAGATCACAAAATAAGTTAAAGAAATGCACAGTTCACGGTAAAATAAAGATCCGAACTTACCATGAGAAGCCGCTGCGAGGAATCCCAAAGTTGCTATGAGGAGCAAACCATTAGACATAACTTTTGTCCGAGACATTTTGGAAAATTTATGAAATTTTTATCAAATTCATGTATACTTTTTGAAGTATTTAATTGGAATTAGTTAAAAATATAATAGTTAAATATGCGTTTTTTATGTTCTCTAGTGTATATCACTGAACTAGAATTCACTGCAAGGTTGACTCATTTGTCACATTTAGTGTCATATAGAATGCAAAACAGGCAATTCAAAATGAGTTTTTGGAGCATGAAATATTCTTATCAGTTAGTTGGGGCACAAAACGTGTACTAGCAAGTATTTCAATAGCATATTATGTAGATTATGTGTAATATGAGGACGCAGAGGCTTTTAGTAAATAAAAGTATAAAAATCCAAGAAGTCAATGTTTTTATCTTCTGTGTACACATGTGAGTATATTCACGATCATATGTTGGACTGTTTAGACTACGACGGTCTAAAATGTTACATGCTCCTTGGATGAATACTATTTTGGAGTTTACAAGCATATTGCATTTGAGCTTGTGCTTGAGCACGTAGTATGTCATATTCTGTTATATGCGTTAGTCCTGCAAAAAACTGTGGAGTGGAGAATGTTCAAAACATATAGTATTTTCATGATGCAAAACTGAAGATTGAATGCTTTTATGACCACTGAAGTTCATTTAGATGAGATCAAATTCGAGGTTAAAAATACTCTCTTGAGTTGTTAAAATTGTAACATAAGTAACATTGCAGATTATGAATGTGTCAGCATAAAATAAAATTCATGGAACACTAGGAATCAATCGAGGTCAGTCATTACAACAAATCGACAAGAAATCATTTATTTTCCACTTGATTTGCAAACTTATCAGTCATTGCTGATGAATGATGGCGCTTGATAAAATACATTAGTTTGATCAATCCCGATGGAGTGACGCCTTGAACACGACTAGCACTTGCGATCTAAATAGTTCACAGAGCAAATAGTGATTACTTGGAATGGAAAATCTTTTGTATGATGGAAATGTTCATTATCAGTTTTACTCACATCACAAGGTTGGCTGGAACTCAACTTTTCCTGTTCCTCCAATGAAAGACTCAATCGTGGACTAGGAAGATTTGTAAACATATTATGTTGTTGATCATTGCACACAAGATTTAATTAGTTAGTAGTGGTTAGTCACAACGTTTATCTTACTCATTAAAGTCAAAATTTCTTGGAATTTTCAACTCTCTTTCTTTTTGCAAACGTTCAATCTCAATGGACTGTTGTTGTACAGCTAAACTATACGTTGCTTCGCATTTCAGTCGCCAATTAATTTCTTCATCATCAAAAACGTTTACAGGGAGTTTATCTTTCATTGCAAATTCCACATCTTCTATAGATATCGTATCAAATTGCAACATGTCAAACAAGCTGCAAAAAATTGCATGTATTTAGTTGATAAAACATTATAATCTGCTGCGTACAAAATGTCATATAAATTGTATATGTACCTTTTGCTTTCCCTCGAACTATATATAACATTTTTATGTCGAAAAATTTCTTGCCATTCGGACATTTTTTTCACAATATTTTGCATTAGATATTTTTTATCTTCTAGTGTTCTTCTCACCGTTTCACATCTTTCAAACCTCTCTTTAGAAACTAATCCAGTTTTATAACCTGGAAAATAACAATGATGCAATCAGTAATGATCCACTTTCATACAGAAAAAGAAGCAAAATATCGAGAACAAACAATATTACGGTACCTCTACTAGTTAATCTTAAATCGGCATTATCAGGGCGGAGAAGCAGTCTGAATTCTGCTCTGGAAGTAAACATTCTATATGGTTCAGAAGCACCTAAATTTGTCAAGTCGTCGACTAGTACTCCGATATAACCATCGGATCTATCAATGACTAGATTTGGTTTATTGAGTATCTACCAAAAAAATAGAAAAAAAAACATTTAAAGTAGACTGTGGTCATTTAAAAATCTTTTCACTTTGATATGCAAAAGTAATAGCCGCAATACATATGCAGCTGCATTAGCTCCTGCAAGAATGCCTTGAGCCGCTGCCTCTTCGTAGCCAGTTGTTCCATTAATTTGGCCCGCCAAGTAAAGACCTTTGATTTTCTTCGTCTCCAATGTATTCTTAATGAGCTCTCTAGGATCAATATAATCATAGGCTACTCCATATCCTGGTTTGATTAGCTCTGCTTTCTCAAATCCTTTAATGGACTAAAAATCGGATAGTCAAAAAATTCATTTCCCATAACGTATATTTATATGACGATTGGGATAATTGGGAATCGGGGAACTCAATTGTTCTCTCTCACCTGAATCATTTCTTTTTGCGCACTTTCTGGCAACGTACATGACAACCCATTAGGATACATTACGTCCGAATTGATTCCTTCTGGCTCAAGCCAAATCTGATGAACTTTGCTCCCAAACCTTAATATTTTGGATTCTAGCGAAGGACAATACCTTGGACCTGAGGATAATTCTTCCGTGACGTGACGATTGCAATGTAGATTCTCTCGCACAATCTTTTCCACCGTAGCATTGGTGAATGCCAAGTAGCACGGGAATTGGTCTTTTGGCTGTGTATAAACATATTCATCAAGTATATAATTTTGGTACATGAATGCATATAAACCTTCAAATGGAGTTAAAACTAATGAATTATTGGCGACGATGAAAGATATTTAGATATTTTCACTCACATTAATCCAAACTTTAGAATTCATAAATGAGAACGGAATGGGTTTTTCATCCCCCGACATTTTCTTTAGAACGGACAAATCTATTGATGACTTTTTTAAACGGGGTGGTGTGCCAGTTTTTAATCTTCCCATACGAAATCCAACTCTTTCTAAAGTTTTAGCAAGCCCAATCGCTGGCTTATCTCCCATTCTGCCAGCTGGAAAACTATCATTTCCAATATGAATTTTTCCGCGGAGAAATGTGCCAGTAGTTATAATCACAGCGTCACCTCTCAACAATTCACCATTACCTGAAATCACAGAGCATCCGCGTGACAACAGAATCTTAAGTCTAGTATATTCCACAATGCTCCACAGCTACATTTATTCTCTCACCTAAGACCACACCCTCACAAATATTTCTGTCATTAATAACTAAATCTTCTACAGTTGATTCTGCTATCGCTAAATTACGCGTTTTTCGAACAGCTAACTGCAAGTTCTCCTTGTACATTTTTCGGTCAATCTGAGCGCGAAGTCCCCATACTGCTGGGCCTTTAGTTCTATTGAGAACCTAAACAGAACAGTAAACGTTAGCACACAAATGATGTAAAAACAGTATTATCTTCATAGATCAGACAGTTTTTTTTGTACTTTATATTGAATTCCAGAGACGTCGCAAATTTTTCCGCATATTCCATCTAATGCATCCACTTCTCTCATGAGATGGCCCTTCCCGATTCCTCCAAATGATGGGTTACATGACATTTCTCCTGTACTCCGAAATAAAAAAATTCAAATGTTTTCTGAGCAAAACTATATCATGGATGGGGTCAATTAACATACCAATAGTGTCGAATTTATGAGTGACCAAAACAGTGTGACATCCCATACGGGCAGCAGCCAATGAAGCCTCGGTTCCAGCATGTCCACCACCAACAACAATGACTACACCTTTTTTGTTGTCACAATTTCCTTCGCTCACTTGAGAATTAATATTGGAGATATGTGAATATCTGTGAAAATTTCTGGATTGGGTAACCCTTTTTGGCGAATGTTTGTCACATAAACCAAAAATGCTGCAGAATATGGACGATCTTGCATTATGCTGTACATGAATGGCAATGTTTAATCCTTGTCTTGAATACATTTTTGAGTACACAAAAGACTAACCATTTCAACTAAAAGCGATTAACTGAATAAAAGTGAGCACTATTGTTTGTTGTTTCCGAATTCGACAAAGAATAAATACTGTTTTCGCGCTTGTTGTTCTAAAAAATTACTCACTGTCACTGTTACTTTCTGTCTCAAACTCACGAGTTTTCTGAATGCGATGCAAGTATACCAATATGGCGTCCTAATATGGCTGCTGCCATTATTTAATTGCGTGTTCCATATGCAACTTTTAGCGAACATACTAATACAGAATCGCTTTATTTTTTCAATAAGCTGAACTTATAAAAATTTGGTTGGCATTTTTAAAGAAGTTTTTATTTTTATAGGGATTTAAAAAAATTCCATTAGATCTCAAAATTAGAAAAATATCAAACCTTGCAGTGAAATAAGATTTTCCTTATTCCAATATATTTTTAAGTAAGCGTACAGTTTTTCAAAAATTCACTGACATCTTTATGCTCACAATGCTGCTTCCAGGCGACCCTAATTTGTAAAACATTTATAATTTTGATATAATATTAATTCTTTTACAATGAAGCTTTGAAAATATTTGAAAAGATAGAGTAATTTTTCACCATGCGCTAAATCCACTTCCAGTTCTACTTTTTGTAACACGAAATATTCTCCTGGCGCAAACAGAATCATCCGCAATATTGGCATCCCTCAAAGCTGAATTAAGCCAAAATAATTATTCAAAATCTTTTCACTGACTAAAAACTTTAAGTACTGCATATTTTCATTGCATCATTTACATTTACAATCTAAACCACAAGCTCCATCAATAACCCCTTCTTTACACCAATATCTGTCATTAATTTGAAATAACCCATGGTCCAAACTTCCGTCGGAGTTTAATCTACCAACCGCTTCCGTATCATATCTTGATTCCCAATATATAAGGCAAATCCCTGCACACAGGCACACAAAGAAAAAACTGTAGCATTATAAACATTGTACATTGTACACAGCAAACGCTAAAACTCCTCAAAAGCATTATGTAGTAATTGGACGAGCAGGAAGAATATTTTATTTTGAATCAATACTTACAATCGGCTATGTCATTCTCTGAGAATCTGTGCTTCGTAACCATTTCCGATGCCAGTTCACATGGCTCGTAAATTTTTGCCTCACTGCATTTATACAATAAAACTGAAAATAAAATGAACACCAAGAAAAATTATTCTGTACTACTGAACCGTACTTTGTCGAGGTACTCGATCCCCCCGACGCTGCATGATTCAAATAGTAGAGATAAGGTAACTTTATTGCACAAAATAAACAAAATTATTCTATAAAATTAAAGAAG
>Ga0210040_10008769_pt1 | contig 11895 bp, 14 predicted proteins | sample CryGeyCG12114_NA_FD_185462 | JGI IMG/M metagenome (GOLD analysis project Ga0210040, IMG submission 185462) | Groundwater microbial communities from aquifer - Crystal Geyser CG19_WC_8/21/14_NA (SPAdes) (version 2) | ecosystem: Environmental > Aquatic > Deep subsurface > Groundwater | place: USA... | reverse complement strand
TGATGGCAATGGGCCTTTGCCTTCTTGCGGCATGGCTCTGGTTTCCCGCATTCACGCCAGTGCATGTGGAGGGCTTTTCAGCTGCCATCCAGTCGATTGGCATTCACCTCGCACAGGGCGATCTGCCCAATTTTGACCGGGCTTACCCGTTCGACACCGAGTTTTACACCCTTTCTCGCCTCGGCATGAACGTGCTGACTGGATGGTTGACGCGCGTGTTCGGCAGCGGAGCGATTGCGCTTTACGTTCTGTCAGTTTCGGCATTCCTGCTGCTCGTTACCACATGCTTTGTTCTCGCCAGACAATGGACAGGTGCGGGCGGCCTGCCGGTTCTGGCCATGCTCGTTCTGTTTCCAGGTTTGAGCGAGAACGCATTCTTTTACAGCGACAATGTTCTCTCGGCAGCCTTAGCTTTTTCGGGCCTGGCTCTGGTAGGTGCGCGGGCGACGCCAGCGGTCGCACTTTTCGCCGGGTTATGCTTCGGGTTCGCGATCTTGACCCGGACCGATGCGGCACTGCTCGCCCCCGCCCTGCTTCTGGTCTTGTACCGCCGGTGCAAAACGGTGCCGAGCTTTCTTTTTTGCACTTTGTGCGGCGGGCTGGCTACAACCGCAACGGTTCTCGGCGTGTGCTGGACCTTCCACGTCACGCCATTCGACATCCTGCGCATCGCCAACGCCTCCGTTGATTTGTGGGAGCGTCCCTGGCCGCTTCCTCTCTTCCTGCTCAACGCGACGTTTTTTCTAGGCCTGCCGATTGCTGTTCTCGCCGCGCGCGGAATCGCTGCTGTTGGATTAAGAAAGGACGTCTGGACCGTGCTGTTGCTGCTCGGTGTGCCGTTTCTTTATCTCCTGGTTTACCAAGGCAAGCTTTGGCAATCGCGACAGTTGCTGCCGCTCGCCCCCTTCGTCATTGCCCTGAGCTTAGCGGGCTGGGCTCCCCTGCGCGGCCTGGTAACCCGCTCAGTCTGGACCGGAGCGATCTTGGCGATCTACCTTCTGGCCATAGTGTCCATTCCGCCTTTCGCAGTCAGGGATGTATTTGTCTTTTCCGATGGTCCCCGCGCGATCCTCGGGCGGCTGTGGACGCCGATGTACTGGGCTGACTGGCAAAGCCGGGTTCGCGCTAACTTCACGGAAATCGAAAAACTCGCCGAGGGGAATAGCGGCACGGAACTGGTGATCACCAATGACTGGGATGCCGATCGCTACGCTCACTTGATCTTGCAGGAGGCTGGATTTGTGGTGTCCGGTGCCGGCGCAACGCCGCAATGCGGTCCGGTCACGGAGAGGTTCCGCCGCGGCAACCGGGAGGTCCTGCACGTCCGGCTGCATCTTCCCGTGCTTTCCCGCTATGCGCTTGCGGCAATGCCGCCCCTGTTTGATACGTATGCGCGGCCGTGCATCGATGCGCATCCGGGCGCGACCCTTCGCTATGTTTCTGCCTGGCCGCAGACCTCAGCCCTGTTCGGGATTTCGCCGAAATCCACCTTCGGCCTGATCGGGAACACAGCTCCATTTTATAAGCAGATGGATGTGATTGCGCTGACCTTCGAGCAGCTTTCGGCGCTTCGCAGCTACTACGGCGCAGTGGCGGCAGGCGAGGTCAATCGCGGGGTGCTCGCCGCCCCGATGAGCAAGCAGGACCTCCTCACCCAATCGGCCCGCCTTTCTGCACAGATCGGCTTCCTGCCGTTGGGTGCGCCGTAGTCGCGCGGTTTATTGTGCATCACCGGACGAAGACGATCCAAGTCGGCAGATTTTGCCGCCCTGCGGGAGCGCGGAAAGGAATTGTTAACCAATGGCTGCAAAGTTGCAGAAATACACGTAAAAGGAGCGATCATGCACATCGGCACCGAAGACCAGATCCGCGTTCGCGCTTACCAGTTGTGGGAAGCCGACGGGCGCCCGGAGAACCAGGCCGATACCTACTGGCATCGTGCTGCCATGGAAGCCGTTGAAGTCGCGGCCAAGAAGCCGGCCCGGCGAGCAAAGCCAGCTAAGGCCGCAGACGCGCCTGCTGTGGCTGAGCCCGCGGTTAAGCGCCGTCGCGCATCCAAGGCCGCCTGAAACGCTACATACCGCGTCAGGTTTCGCGAGCGCGCTCCAAAAGCCGCTTGCAGTCAAGCAGTTCCTTGAGCACTGCCGCCAGCTTCTTCTTGTCCGCCTCGTCCAGCCCGCGTTTGGGGGCGAAATCGGCTTCACGCACGACCGTAACTGGCATGGGAGCCGGTGCGCTAAGCGTTGCTTCCTCTTCGTCTGGAAGAGCAACGTCGTCATCTTCGTCCTGCGGAAAAGGGACCAAGGCGTCAACAGGCGTACCGTCCGCGATTGCGATAACGTAGCGCGGGCCCTGATCTTTCAGGATTCGCTGCACACCCTTGATGGTGAAACCCTGGTCATAAAGAAGGTGCCTGATGCCCTTGAGCAGCAGGACGTCTTCAGGTCGGTAATAGCGACGCCCACCGCCTCGCTTCAGGGGCTTGATCGTTGCGAAACGTGTCTCCCAAAAGCGCAGCACATGCTGAGGCAGGTCAAGCTCTTCGGCAGCCTCGGAAATGGTGCGGAACGCGTCCGGTGATTTTTCCAAGCCCCGCTGCCCCTCGCGCATCTGAGTCCAGAACCGGAGACGCTCGCCCCGTGTTCGATTTCGCCGCGCGCTACTATGGCGGACCCGGCGAAACCGTTAGTTTTCAGCGCGGACCATAGATTTGTTGATCTTGGATTTCAACACGTTGCTGGGTTTGAACACCAGCACTTCGCGCGGCAGGATCGGCACTTCCTCGCCCGTCTTGGGATTGCGTCCGATGCGCTCATTCTTCGAACGGACCTGAAAAGAGCCGAAGGAACTGAGCTTGACGTTCTCACCTTCCACCAGCGCCTCCCCGATCATGTCCAGCACCCGCTCGACAAGATGCGCAGACTCCGTTCGTGAAAGCCCAACCGATTCATAGACGGCCTCTGCGAGGTCCGCCCGCGTCACTGTTTTCTGTGCCATTCCCATCCCGCCGCAAAGGTCCTGACCGAGCGGCACCCGCCACCCTCCGCAAAGTAGCGCCCGCCCGCCTAGCCGGTCAATCTTCTACCAGCGGATAAGAGATGCGCCCCAGGTAAAACCACCGCCCATGGCCTCCAGCATCACCAGATCGCCACGCTTGATTCGCCCGTCGGCAACCGCGGTCGCCAGGGCCAGTGGCACGGAAGCCGCCGAGGTGTTAGCATGCTGATCCACCGTCAGCACCACCTTCTCGGGCGGGATACCAAGCTTGACGCCGGCACCATCGATGATCCGCTTGTTGGCCTGATGAGGCACGAACCAGTCCAGATCGTTGATCGTGTGCCCGGTACTGCGCAGGACCGAATCGACAACATCCGTGATCATGCCCACGGCATGGCGGAAAACTTCTTTGCCTTCCATCCGCACCAACCCCATGCCGAGCGTGGTTGACGGTCCGCCATCGGTGTAAAGCTTGTTCCAGTACTGCCCGTCCGAGCGCAACGCCGAGGCGAGAACACCGCGCTCGGGCTCCCCCTGCTCGACCTCGGTCAGTTCCATCACCGCAGCACCGGCCCCATCGCCAAACAGCACGCAGGTGGTGCGATCGTTCCAGTCGAGGATGCGGGAGAAGGTTTCGGCGCCGATCACCAACGCACGTTTGGCCAAGCCATTCTTGAGATAGCTGTCGGCGGTAGCCACCGCGTAAACGAAACCCGAACACACCGCCTGCAGATCAAAGGCCGCACCGTGGTGGATGCCGAGCTTGTTTTGTACCAGCGCCGCAGTTGCCGGAAACGTGTAGTCCGGTGTGGTTGTTGCCACGATGATCAGGTCGATATCGGCGGCCGTCACACCCGCCGCAGCCAGAGCCTGTTCGCCGGCCTTCACAGCCAGGTCGGACGTGAATTCCCCTTCGGCCGCGAGATAGCGCTGCGTGATGCCGGTTCTTTGGACGATCCACTCGTCGAACGTGTCCACGCGTTTGGCAATCTCGTCGTTGGTAACGCGATTGGCCGGAAGGTAAGCCCCCACACCGGTCATCACAGAACGTAAGGTGGTCACGCGGGCTTCGCCTCCGGTTGTGGGACGGCCTGGACGGGCGTTGAGGGAAACCGGCGCAGCCCATCTTCGATCTTTTCGATCAGGCGGCTGCGCGACATCTCATAGGCGAGACCCAAGGCACTTTTATAACCGATTTCATCAGTGCCACCGTGGCTCTTGATGACAATGCCGTTGAGGCCCAGAAACACGCCACCGTTTACGGTCCGAGGGTCCATTTTACGTTTCAGGGCACTGAGCGCCTTGCGCGCCAGCGCAGCGCCGAGCAGCGACAATATGTCGGACTTGAGTGCATTACGCAGATAGGTGCCCACCTGCCGCGCTGTTCCTTCCGCGGTTTTGAGCGCGATGTTGCCCGTAAACCCTTCGGTGACCACCACATCCACCGTGCCGCGACCGATATCGTCGCCTTCCACAAAGCCGTGATAGGTAAAGCCTGCACCGCTTGCGCCCGAGAGAAGCCGAGCAGCCTCTTTAACAGAGTCCAGACCCTTCACCTCTTCGGTCCCGACGTTCAGCAATCCGACCGTCGGGGAGTCCTGATCGAATAGAGCCCGCGCCAGCGCGGCACCCAGAATAGAAAAATCGGCCAATTGACGGGCATCTCCGCCAACCGTTGCCCCAACATCGAGCACAATGATGTCGCTGCGCATGGTGGGCCAGATCGCGGCAATGGCGGGACGAGAAATGCCTTCGATAGGGCGGAGGCAGAACGTCGCCATCGCCATCAGCGCGCCGGTGTTGCCGCCGGAGATCGCCACATCGGCCTCGCCATCCTTTACGGCCTGTAAGGCAGCCCACATAGACGAGTTGCCACGCCCCTTTCGGAGGGCCTGACTTGGCTTCTCATCCATTGCAATGACGTTTTCGCAATGGCGAATCGTCGAAACCAGCTTCAGTTCCGGACACTCGTCCAGCAAAGGTCCCAATTCGGCCTGGCGACCGTGGAAGATGAAGCTGGTGTTCTTGCGTTCTTTCAAAGCAAGGCGGGCACCCTGGACCGCAACCCGCGGCCCATTGTCGCCGCCCATTGCGTCCACTGAGATTTTGATCGAGTCAACCATGCCCGCTTTTACCTGGCCCGCTCGGGCTGCTGCACAATAGCCAATAGCCGTGTCGGCGCAAGTCCCGCCCCGAACGCGTCAGCTCTCGTTTTTCAAGCGCTGGAGCGCAGCAAAGGGCGATGGTTCAGGGGCGTCGTGAGCGACCTCGATCGCATCGATGCTCGCGCCAGGCGCACGCGGATAAGGGTCAAGCGCCAGAGCCACGGTTTCGGTGATGATGGAAGTCAGGTCGAGCTCGGGCCCGTCGACATAGTCGGGCAGGTCCTCCCTTTCGAGATCAACGAACACCTCAGCTCCAGCGGGTCCTGAGTAGGCTTTTTCGGCGCCGGGAAGCAGGATGCGATCAACTGGCTCGATGATCTCCTGCACCACCGGCTCGAAGGTGACGACACAAGGCTGAACGGTTCTTGCACGCACATCGCCCTCGATACGGACGCCACCGCGAAAGGGCGTGGCAGACAGGTCAGCCTCAAGCTTTTCGAGAGTGGTGATCCCGAGCTCTCCAGCCAGAACGTCGCGCTGCTCCTCGCTCGCGGTGACATGCAGCTTGCGCCCTTCAGCGGGCAGATTGTCGAACCGGATCATTGCATCCAGAAACGGGTCGGCTCGGTGATGCTTGCTCAAGACAGAACTCCAGGCAAATCCGCAAATAAGAGCGCTCCCCCAACGATCTCCGAAGCAGGTTGCGCGGCAAAGCGGCGATCCGTCGTGCGCAGGTACGCGGCCAATGCGGCGGGATCGGCTTCGTTGACGCCCGCATAGATATTGCGGACCAGCACCCCTTCCAATGCCTCGGGCTCGTTTTGTTTCATTGACGCATCAACGCTGGTGAGCAGTCCGAAAAAAACTTCGCTCATCTTCCGCACCTTTTTGCCGACCGCAAGATCGCCGACGCCCATGGATCGAAGAGAGCGGTCCATATCAGAAAAGAACAGGTCCAACAGTTCTTGACTGAAGCGACTGGCTTCCGGCGATTCTGACCGGAGACGGCGGAACACAAGGGCGAGATGAAGAGAAATCATGTCGAAGCGCCCCGTCACCGTGTCCGGAACGCCCCACTCGGCGTAGAAACAAGGCTGCCGGGATTGCGCCACAATGGAAGCGTAGGTGGCCAAAATCGGGGTCAAGTCGCGCTTTTTACGAAACAGTGACAAGATCATGGTAGCGCTCAGCGACTTGAAGTATTGTGGGCAGGAGCCCAAGAGGCGCGTGCGCAGCCCGCTTGTCAGAACACCACTCCTGTCGTTAAGGAGCGGTGCCTCTCAGCGGCGGGCGCGTCGGCGCGAGCCTTTAATCGAGAGCCATCGGGAAAGTCAATTTGATGTCTTTGCGTGCACTGTCCGGACACCTCGCCCCTATCGCCGCCGCGCTGGCGATGACCCTTGCGCTTGCCGCCTGTTCCAGCACAGGGGTGGGGATCGTGCAAACAAAAACGCAAGGGTATGATCTTTCCGAAGATATGCTGGCGCAGATTCGCCCCGGCCAGAGTGAAAAGCTGGTAACGCTGGTTCTAGGCACGCCACAGACCACAAATACCTTCAGCCAGGAAACGGCCTGGTATTATGTGGAAACCAAGCTCAACGCGACCCAGATCGGGATCAACTCGGTCAAGGAGCGCACTGTTCTTGCGATTTACTTCGACAAGAGCAAGAAGGTGCACGACAAGGCTGTCTACAGCCTGAAGGATGGTCGCGTGGTTTCCATCGAATCGCGTCGTACGCCCTCGTTCGGCGAAGACAAAAGCTTCATCGACTCCCTGCTCAGCTCGATCTGAAACGTGTAAAACGAGTGAGGAAGTTCACTGTTGAAATGTGAACTTCTGCAAGATCGTTCCCCTAAGCGGGAGCGACGTCCTTGGCGATGCGATCAAGCACGCCATTGACCACGCCCGGCGCCTCGTCGGCGTAGAATGCCTTTGCGATATCTACGTATTCGGTGATCACCACACGCTGCGGGATGTCCTGCCGGCGCAGGAGCTCCCAAGCCGAGGCGCGGAGGATGGCGCGCAGCGTGGCATCGATCCGCTCCACCGGCCAGCCCTCGGCCAGCGCTGCGTCAATCCGCGGGTCGATCTCGAGCTGAGATTTCACCACGCCCTTGACGATCTGCCGGAAGAAGTCGAGGTCGCCGGGGAGATACTTCTCTCCCTCGATCTCACGCCCGAGATGGAGTGCGTCAAACTGGGTCAACGTATCTTCCAGCGTCGTGCGGCCGACGTCCATCTGGTACAGCGCCTGAACGGCGGCAAGACGAGCCGCTCCCCGCTGGTTCGCGGGTCGGTTTGCGGCGGCGTTGCGCGGTGCAGGTTGCATCAGGAAGCTCCGAGCTGGGTTTTCAGCAACGCCATGGCGATTGCCGCGGTTGCCGCCCCCCCGCCCTTGTTCTGCTCGGTGACGCGGGCGCGCGCCCAGGCCTGCCTGTCGTTCTCGACAGTGAGGATGCCGTTGCCGATCGCGGCGGCGTGCCGAACCGAGATGTCCATGAGGGCGCGAGCGCTTTCATTTGAAACGATCTCGTAGTGCGTGGTTTCGCCGCGAATGACGCATCCGAGCGCAACGAAGCCATCGTAATGTGTGCGCCCGTTGAGGGCAAACATCACCGCTGCCGGTATCTCCAACGCGCCGGGCACGCTGATGCGATCAAAGGTCGCGCCGGCGGCGGCAAAGCTTTCGGCAGCGCCGCGTAGCTGTTCGTCAGCCAGCGCTTCGTAGTAGCGCGCCTCAACAACGAGGAAGTGGAGACCCTGGGCAGCGCCCGGAGGAATGGCAAAAGCGCCGCCGTGGGAGGCCATGAGTCTAGTTTCCGCTGGTTTTGTGCCCGAGGGTTTCAAAAAGGCGGGCGGCATAGCGCGCCATCGGGTCGACCTCGATGTTGACCCGGTCGCCGACGCGGTTATCGCTCCAGCTAGTGACCGCAACAGTGTGCGGGATCAAGTGGACGCTGAAAGTGTTGCCTTCCACCGCGTTGACAGTGAGCGAGGTGCCGTTGAGCGCGACCGAACCCTTTTTGGCGATAAATGGAGAAACTTCGTCGCTGACCCGGAACGTAAAGGTGATCTGATCCGCAAGCTCGGTGCGGCCGATGATTTCAGCCAGCCCGTCGACATGGCCGGACACGATGTGCCCGCCGAGCTCGTCACCGATCTTTAGGGAGCGCTCAAGGTTCACGCGCTTACCCTGCGGCCATCGACCGGCATCAGTGACAGCAAGCGTTTCCCGGCCTGCAAAGACTTCAAACCAGTTGCCGGCAAGCGTGTCGGCGCCCTTATCGGTTACGGTGAGGCAGATGCCATCAACGGTAATGGACGCACCAAGGTCGATGGTCTCGGGCCGGTAGGCCGTGGCGACCCGCAGCACGCGGCCGTCATTGCGATCTTCTATGCGGGCAAGGCGGCCCACATCGGTGACGATGCCGGTGAACATGGATCAGATAACTCTTTCGAAGGTCCGTACCATATCGTCCCCAAGCGAGCGCCGGTCAACCTCGGCCAGGCCGGCGGCGTGCAAACGGTTTTCCATCGAATCGTGAACAATGGCTGGCTGACCGTCCGATCCGATAGTTTGCGGGGACTGGAGCAGGTAGAAGCGATCAACCAAGCCGAGCGCCAGGAACGCCTCGGTCAGCGTCGGACCGCCCTCCACCAGCAAGCGGCCAATTCCATTCTCGCCTAGGAATTCGAGAACACGCCCGAGGTCCGGACGACCCCTGCCTCCAAGCCGACAAACAGGAATTCCTTCGGCTAGCAGGCGATCTGGGGTGGCGATCACTTCGGCCTGGGGGCCGAGGCTTGGATCAAACAGGTTCAACTCGGGAGAAAGTGGCTCTGCCCCGGCCAGCACAAAGCGGCGTGGCGAACGCTGTTCCAGCCCCTTGAGCCGAACGGTGAGCTGGGGATTGTCAATGATCGCAGTGGAGCCACCCGTCAGGATCGCGTCCGAGGTGGCACGCTGCATATGCGTCCAACGTCGCGCGATGGGACCCGTGATCGGTACATTGGCCTCAAAGGGCCGGCCCACCATGCCATCGGCGGAAACGGCAAGCTTGGCGGACACAAAAGGACGGCCACGCCCGACGCGGGACACAAAGCCCTCGTGCAAGCGCCGCGAGGGCGCATGGTCGAGAACAGCGACCTCCAGCCCAGCGGCCTCCATCTTGCGGACGCTTTGGCCCGCAGTACGCGGATCAGGATCGACTCGCCCGATCACCACGCGACCGATGCCGGTTCTCAGCACGGCTTCGACGCAGGGCGGCGTGCGGCCCCAATGGTTGCAGGGCTCCAGCGTCACATACAACGTGGCGCCATGAGCGCCCTCGCCCGCCTGAGCCAAAGCCTGCGGCTCGGCATGGGGACGACCGCCCGGCGCGGTAACGCCGCGGCCAAGCAGAACCTGCGTTTCCGGATCGACAACCAGGGCGCCAACAGTAGGGTTCTCGGCGGTGGTACCGAGATGCGGGGAAGCGATGCGGACCGCAGCATCGAGCCAGCCACGATCAACGCCGTCCGGCGTGCTCAATCCCCGTCATCCAGGCCGGATGATTCCGCTTCCGCAAGGTCGGACAAAAAGGCGCGGAAGTCGTCGGCGGCAGAAAAATTCTTGTACACGGAGGCGAAGCGCACAAAGGCCACGTGATCGAGGCCTTTGAGACCCGCCATCACGAACTCGCCAATCTGCTCGGTGGTAATTTCCCCATCGGAAAGGCTCTCGAGCTGGCGCACCACGCCCGACAACATGCGGTCAACCCGTTCAGGGGCAACGTCCCGCTTGCGCAAGGCTGTATTGACGGAGCGGGCCAGCTTGTCACGGTCGAACGGCACCTTGCGGCCAGACTTCTTGACCACCATCAACTCGCGCAATTGAACACGCTCAAAGGTGGTGAATCGTCCGCCACAGGACGGGCAAATGCGCCGACGGCGGATCGCGCTCGAGTCTTCGGTCGGGCGGCTGTCTTTCACTTGGCTGTCGTCGTTGCCGCAATAGGGACAGCGCATCAGGCTTTTTCAGCGGGAGCGGAAAAGGCCCCCTCAACCGGCGCGAAGTGCCGCCCCCCCCCCAAGGGCGAGAGGTGACCGGCGGACAAATCGTGCTCCGTTTTGACGGCGTCGTAGAGGTTGGCGCGATCGTGCACCACCGCCCCTTCTCCCTTGCGGGAGAAGGATAGGATGTCGGGTCTTTCAGGGCAAAACAACATGCAGTTTAGCTGGCGTAGATTGGAAAGCGGCTGGTCAGGGCTTTCACCTTGTCGCGGACCGCAGCTTCGACCAGGGCATTGCCTTCGTCCGAGTTGGCTTCCCGAAGCCCATCGAGCACCTCAACGATCAGCTTGCCGATCTCGCGGAACTCGGCTTCGCCAAAACCGCGCGTGGTGCCGGCGGGAGTGCCAAGCCGGATGCCTGAGGTGACAAAGGGCTTTTCCGGATCAAAGGGAATGCCATTCTTGTTGCAGGTGATAAAAGCGCGCCCCAGCGCCTGCTCGGCGCGCTTGCCGGTGGCGTTCTTCTTGCGCAGATCAACCAGCATCAAATGGTTGTCTGTGCCGCCCGACACCACATCGAGCCCACTTTCCACCAGCGTCGCTGCAAGCGCCTTGGCATTGGTGACCACCTGGCGGGCATAGGAGCGGAAGTCGGGCGAAAGGGCTTCCTTGAACGCCACCGCCTTGGCGGCGATCACATGCATGAGCGGCCCGCCCTGCAGCCCAGGAAACACGGCCGAGTTGACCTTTTTTGCGATCTCCTCGTCATTGGTGAGGATCATGCCGCCACGCGGCCCGCGCAGCGATTTGTGCGTCGTGGTTGTAACCACATGAGCGTGCGGAATTGGCGAGGGATGGACGCCACCAGCCACCAGCCCGGCAATGTGGGCCATGTCGACCATCAGGTAGGCGCCAACTTCGTCGGCGATCTCTCGAAAGCGCGCCCAATCCCAGACGCGCGAATAAGCGGTGCCGCCGGCAAGGATCAGCTTGGGCTTTTTTTCGCGCGCAACGCGGGCGACCTCGTCCATGTCGATCAGGTGGTCGTCGCGGCGCACGCCATAGGAGATGACGTTGAACCACTTGCCGCTCATGTTGACCGGCGAGCCGTGAGTGAGATGGCCACCAGAATTGAGGTCAAGACCCATAAAGCTGTCACCGGGCTGCAGAAGGGCGAAGAAAACCGCCTGGTTCATCTGCGAGCCTGAGTTGGGCTGCACATTGGCGAAGTTGCAGCCGAACAGCTTCTTGGCCCGTTCGATGGCCAGGGTTTCGGCGATATCGACGAACTGGCAGCCGCCATAATAGCGCTTGCCGGGATAACCTTCGGCATATTTGTTGGTCATGATCGAGCCCTGCGCCTCGAGCACCGCCCGGGAAACGATGTTTTCCGAGGCAATCAGCTCGATCTCGTGCTGCTGGCGGCCGAGTTCGTTGCGAATGGCTTCGGCGATCTCGGGATCGGTCTCGATCAGGGTATCGGAGAAGAAGTGCGGAAACAGTGGCGTGGACGCGGCGGCGCTCATGGCGTTCCCCGTGACAAAGGAGACAGAGATTCTGTCGGAAGGCTTCGCCTTACCACGAGCGGCGCGCCGATTCAAAGCCGACGATACCGAAACGGCTCACGGCTGATCGCGATCGCTTGTCGCGTACGTGACCATTTTGTAACGCAACTCTATCGATGGCGACGCATTTCCCCTGTCAGATGGGGCGACCCTGACAGGAGAATTGTACAAATGAAGACTTTGACCAAGACCCTCACCGCGCTGGCGCTGGCTGGCATGACCGCAGCGACCGCCGT
>Ga0210040_10008768_pt1 | contig 11897 bp, 5 predicted proteins | sample CryGeyCG12114_NA_FD_185462 | JGI IMG/M metagenome (GOLD analysis project Ga0210040, IMG submission 185462) | Groundwater microbial communities from aquifer - Crystal Geyser CG19_WC_8/21/14_NA (SPAdes) (version 2) | ecosystem: Environmental > Aquatic > Deep subsurface > Groundwater | place: USA... | reverse complement strand
TCGCGCACTCGCGAATGCATTGCCGCCCCTCACCCACTTCAACTGTCCCCATTCATTGGCCAGGTAATCATTAAGCTTGATGGAGGACAGCTTCTCCTGCCCACGACTGTCGCGGCACAGCGCGATCAGATCGTAGTCCCTGTCAAGTGTTATGTTCGATGCTGTAGCCGAGAAGTTTCCAGCATAGCTACCTCCACGCCCGTGACTTGAGTGTCGGCCATGACCCGCCGCATAGGCACCGGCCCCAGCAACAGCATATTTATCCTTCTTGTGTTTTTTGTGCTTGTTGTCCTTCCCACTGTCAGAATCGGAACTCGAGGAGCTCGAGCTTGAACTATGTGATCCTTTCCTTCGTCGCCCGTGTCCATCACCATGGTGTTTCTTGTGTTTTTTCTCCTTTTTCTTGTCTTTCATGGCGTCTTCTAACTTGTGACCTGCGTAGGCACCACCGACGGCGCCGATGAATCCATGGCCCATCTGATGGCCGCCGTAGGCGCCTACTGCACCCCCTGCGAGGGCACCGAGGAGACCACGTTCACCCTCCACGGGAAATGGTTCGCCGGGAACAGGCCCTGTTGATGGGAGATATGGGTCTGCTTTGATATCCTGGGCTGGAATTGCAAGGGAGTCTTGACCGTATTGGCCTTGTTGCTGGTTGTATTGATTGTAGACCTGCTGCCGCGAGCTGTCGTAGGCATCTGCAAACTGCTCGTGTGAAGCCGGTTGCTGGTAGTTGTTATATCCTTGTTGGTAGATAGGATATGAGGTATCGTAAGTAGATGGTGGATATTGCTGTTGCTGATAGCTGTTGTACGATTGGTTGTCATCTTGGTTGTACTGCTGATCCTGATAGCTGTACGATTGGGGTTGCTGGGGCTCATAGGTCGGCTGCTGAGCACTACCGCTATAACCGTAATATGGTTGCGGTGTATCACTTCCTGGATAACCGTATGGGTTGGATCTATCCTGTGCCTGGTATGGGTCGCTGAGGGCAGGTGTATGGTACTGATGCGACGGGTCTTGTTGGTAGCTGCCTTCATTATTGTACTGTTGACCACTCTGGTGGGACTGGTCGCTGTTATAGTAACCTTGCGCAGACATGTTGCTTTGAGAATGGATTTAATCGGTGGTCCTGTGGCACTGAACCTTGGTAAGACTGCTTTCTGAACTTGAAGCGTCGGTAAGTGTTTTCAAGAATCGTTGAGTTCTTTATATTAGAGACGAAGATTGGTAGATGCCTGAGTTGTGGTGGGGCGTTCGGGGCTGATGTAGTTAAAGCTTAGCGCTTGCTTGTTAAGGATGTCATTGTTGGTTGGAGGAAGCACGAAGACACAGCCACAGCCGGGTGGGGAAGCGAACGAAAACCACCTGTTTGCGTACTGTCTTCAGCTGAAACTGCAGCGAAAGCACCAGTAGCGTCAAGGTGGAGACCGCCATATCAAGATACTAACGCTTCTTGAGCGAATCGCTTAAGGTTCCGATTGATGGCAGTAAAGTTCCGCACGCGAGGCAGGAGACAAGGCAGACACAAGCAGAAGCTTGCCGGGGGGTTATTGACGGGTATTAACGGCTCAGAATAATGTTCGACAGGGTGTCACACTGTACTCGAGTATACACGCTGATCGTGTCATATGGTCTCTATGAATGGAATTACCTATACACACACGCTGCAATACGCCATAAAATGCTTTGACAATGCCCGCTTGCTTCCAGTAACTTGTACACAAAATCGGATATTTACAAAGCAAACAGCGCGGCAGCGATAGCCACAACTGTCGCGATGGAGCTGGCAGTGAACCGGCCTGCAGTGTTGTCGTTCTCTCTCCCTCCATCACCACCACCTCCATCTCCGCCAGAGTCGTCGTTCTGTTCAGGTTGGAAATCGGTAACATTGGTCGGATTCCCGTCATTGAACAGCGTAGCATCTCCGCTCAGACTGCTAGGTGCATTCGTGCTGCCGTCAACGCAGAGTGAGAACACGTCCGTGTCATTCAAGCCAAAGGCTTGTGCAGCAACGGTAGCCCAGAGGTTGCTGACATCGTTGATATGCTGCGGTTGATACCACAGTCGGCAGTCAGCTGCTTCATACACGAATTGAAGTGGCGTGTATGTCGAGTCGCCTTCAGCAATATTGTTCTGCCAGTTGAATGTGAAGTCACTCAAGGATTCTAGACCGATACCAGCGCTGGCACCTCTGAAGATGATGTATGTGCTGTCGCTCAAGGTGGGCCCGAGAATGCTCGAATCTTCAATGGAGCTAGCGATCTTTTGTTGTCCGTTGAGGGAGGCACCTTGCCATGCATAATAGACATCCGAAGCAAGCAAAGCATACTGGTAGACTTGGCTGCCTTTAACACCACCAACAGCCTGCATCGCGCCATTCTGGGGACGTCCACCCACAACAACAGACTTGACCTTGCCCTGCCACTTCAAAAAATGCGCTAGAATCCCACAAGTTGATGAACACCTACCATCGGACAGGAGGATGATATTCTCCGACGTGAACGGCGATGGCTGCACCTCTGTATTGTTGCCATAACCAGAGATAACAATACTCCCACTCGCCAGGTTGAAGTCGGTATTGTTGATGTTCCACCTTATCAAATTGGTAAAGTCGTCCTGTGGTGTCTTGGCCGGTCCATATAATTGATCCCAGCTCTCAAAAAGCTCACCGCTGCTGTCCGCATAGGATTCAGCCGAGTACTGTGCATAGTAGTTATTCGCCTGGAGCAGGTTCAGGTTACCAGGATATTCTTCTGCCAGCGCAGAGGTGAAGTTAGTGTAATAGCTGCCGAGGATGTCGAGGCCTTGTATCAAATCAGTTTCTGTTCACATAACCAAAGTTGCAATGTACACTTACCCTCATGAGCACGCAGCGTACCGGCGCCGAACGGAAAGATGTCTGGGAATAGCTGGCTGAATAATTCATAGCCAAGACTAATAGTACCGCCAGGATTACCTTGAACGTCAAGCACGAGATATTTCTTGCCTTGCTGACGGCACAGGTTCATAAATCTTGTCAAGGTAGACTGAAAGCCCTCAGGATCGGACTCCGACATTTGCTGGACTACCAAGACGGCAGTATCTTCGAAACCTTGGCCTTCCAGGAAATAGCCAGAAAGCGATAGATCGTTCGTGATGGCGACTGGCGTTGGGTAACCATAAATTTGCGTACCTTCCGGCCCGGCAGGTGCCAAACTAGTTGCAGTTGGGCTCAGTGATCTAGACTCGGTCACTTGTCGTTTCTCTTGTCGCTTCTGCTCCCTTTTCTGATGCAGCATCTGCTTCTTCTTGACTGGATCTACTCGTACCGAACCCAGGGTATCTGGATCGTTGAGATCGTAGCCCTGGGCAGCAGCCTTGAGGGTAGCGTTGCAGTACAGGTTGTAGAAAGATCTGCCGTCCCTCAAACCTGCATAACGGAAAGGAGAGTTGTAGATAGCAACGTTTGGCGCTGACGCTGACGAACCATTGGCGAACGAGATAGTGGTCTCCGCTCCAGGATATGATCGGTCGTATCCGAATGCGCCGATGCTAGAGCTGCCGCCTGAGCCATCATTCAGCACATAGAACATCTGGTTGTATAGTGCGTCAGGGTCTTGAAATCCTCCATAGGAGACATTCTGACTCTGCGTCTGCAAAAACTCGGCAACATCCTGCCCGTTGACCTGAGTAACAGCAGAAGGAGCTTCTGATAGTTCGCCTTCCTGAAACGCAACAAAGTCCTCATAAATGTAGATCTCTGGTTCGGATGTTCCATCGTTAGATACGGAGATCAATGACCCAACGAGTCGTTGATATACGAAGACTGAAAGACCATCAAATTGGAATCCCAGATGACCATCTTGCGCCTTGCCAAGTATTGCGGTGAAATTGCTCTCAAAATCGATCTCGCTTGTGATGTCACCGGAGTCAACTTGCTGCCTCAACTGTGAGATTTCGCCAAAGAGGTCGACGCCAGCTAGCGGGTACTCTGCTGGTGGGCTAGCTAGATGACCAGAGTCACTCTGAAATTCGAGAGCAGCAACAATGCCATCAATGAGCCTCAGGGCGTCGGCTTTATCGATGGGTGCAGATCTTGCACATTCGTTCGCAAGGCTGGCGGCGACAATCAGGGGCGCTACAGAGGTCAACACGGGTGTGAGTGAATTGGTCACAGATACCTACGCCCATATTGCTCGGCCAGGACACTGCTGACAGCGGCGCAAGCCTCACCAGTAGGCCTTGCGGTAGCTGTGAGCAAGCTTGATATGGTTTGCCTGGCAGTACCAGTCACCTCGAGGCTGGTAATCCCGGTCCTGGTCTGCGCAGCGACCAGGGCTAGGGCCGCAAAAGCGACAGTTGTCGAGACCAGCTTCATCTTGACGTCTATGATGGGATCCTGGTCAACACGATTGCAATGGAAAGGATAACGATATATTCACGAAGCGAAAGTGTTTGATCAGGCTAGGCGCCGTCACTAGCAACGCCCAAACTGTGGCTCATCGTGCCAGGATGAAACACCCCGGGATCAGGAGTCGGGTTCCGCTCTGCCCAGGCCTCGGCGTCGAGCCAAATCCGAAAATAGCTGTAATTGGCACAAGTAGCATTGGTAGCGCGCAATTGAACAAATGAGACGCACTCTTAGCATGATTCAGCCCCAAAAAGGTTGGACGATAGAAATGGAGCGGCTAGCGGCTCTCATGGCAGCTGGGATGAAGTCTCCACTCCGGCTGCATGGAAAGGATCAAGATCGCACGAGCTGAAAAGGATTGCTTCGCCGCTTGACACGTTCGTCGTGCAAGAAATGGTCAGACGACACAAACGCTATCATACACAACCATGGCATTTTCTCGTCCGAACACGGTAATTCGCAACTGTGGAAACGGAACGATGTTGTTGTTGAATGCTTGTCTTGGTGCCAATATGAATTACGTATCAAATGCTGGTCGGCCGGGCTATGCATGCAGCTTTCCGCTGAATGGTGACGGCTTTCATGCACCCCATCGCTCCCTGCTTCAGTTGGAATGAAAAGCAAACGCTGCTACGCTGATCTCTGGAGCTGCGCAGGGGCTCACCAGAGCTTGAGAAAGTGGCGTTCTTGCACAAAGAGTGTGCCGACAAACTTTATCTTCCAGCTGCAGGAAGCCGAGAAGAGATGCTCACTACTCTATACGAGTGCTGGTCCCATATAGTCTTGCGGCATAACCCTGATCGCGCAGTAGCGTCCGTCGCCTCTTCTGAGCCACGATAAATGAGCATCGCCCAAAATCCCGTTACATGCTGTACCGTTAAAGTGCGAGCTCAGATGGGCCGCCCGTACTTGATCATTGCTTGTATCGCGGTGCAGGGTGTTTGTTGATCCGAGACGCAGGGCCAGCTCGCTGGTATGGAATCATTCGTTGCCGCATTGGATGCGATACAAGAGATAGACGTCGTTGGCTTCATCTCCCATCATCTTTATTCAGTGATCGCATCCAGCCGATGCCTCTTTTTATCTTTCCAGCAACGAGAATGAAGATGCCCAGCATGCCAGGGACCACACTTTCGACAATGTCTCTTCCCCACACTGGCATAGTGAGTACGACAGACCACAGCAACAACCTGCGCTGTCTTCTTGTCATCCATTCCTTTGGTTGTGTCTCGCTGCCATCATCCTGCCGCCGAGACCGTTCTTGTTCTCTACTGGCATCTGCCTCGAATGCCGAGTTGTGGTCGAGGGCTAAGGTAGAGATTTTTTTCCGAGTACTTCGCTCTCGCCGCCTCCTAGCGAACCAGGACTCTCTTGCGTTGTTGGGTGATTTGCGGGAGGAAGAAGGTATGGAGTCTTCGTGAAGGAACGAGGAGTGTCGGGACTGGCATTGTATCAGCAGCGGTAATTTCGTTTGCTGAGGGAAGCTGTGGTTTGTCGCCCTGGCATTGACGACCAGTCCGCGTTGCGCTGTTGTTCTTGCAGATTGCATCTTGGCCGGAAGATCCAAAATCTACGTCTCAGTGGTCTCAGGTTGCAGGTGTTTGTGATTGTATAATTACGATACTTGTGTCCGGTCGACTAATAGCTGTACGTGATATTCCGCTGACAGTTGCGCGTGCGAGTGCGTTTCTGGCGCTGATAGAGACCGACTTCCTGCGTTGTCGGAGTGTGCTCAATGCTACTGTAATATGGCCGTGGGCTACCGGGTGTACTGCCCTTGCGTGACTAGTAGTGGTATTTGGGAAAGGGTTCTAGACTAAGAAGCCAAAGGAATGCGTGCTCGTTCTTTGTTCTATGGTTCATGCAAGTGCCATGTTAACGTTCAAGAGCAATTCCTGCAACTCCTGATCATGCTGCAGACTCCAGTTCTGCCCAACCTCTGAGAGGCAGCCACGAATCCGACGATGAGGCTCATTGCAAGGAGCTGCAAGCCATCTTCCCCTTGGTCGCGGTCGCCAACAAGCGAGTCAAGAACAGACGGCATGTGCTTTCAGATCCACCTACGTCACACAGCGGTCCGCCAGGCATACCACAGCGAATCAAGACCCGGGGTCGGTGTCGAAAAGGCGAAAAAGAGGCGAGCTGTTTTCCGGACAAGATTAAGTTTGCACCAAGGAAGTGGGGAGTAGCTGCCTCGTGGAAGCACGCCTGTGAGTGATTGGAGGTGGTTTACCCATTCTGTGAGATTGTTCGGTGTATTTGAAGGTAAACTATGAAGGACCCGAACTCGTGGCCCGGCTTCAGATTCATGTATCTCTACAGAGACAGAAGCTCGGTGTTCAATACGGTACTCATAGTATTGAAAATATAACTAGTCTGGGGCAACGGCCCCGACATCGTGCCGGGCCCTGCTACTAAAAGGCGGGCTCACAGGGCACCCTCACAGCCTCCGTGCATGGTGCCCGTCCCGGGGTATCTGTTGCTACATTGTCACCAAACACCTTGCCATGGCAGATACTTCAAAATAGCGAAGCCTGCTCCTCATCCTGATTCGCGGCCTTCTTTTCTGACGCTTCACCCTTCTCGATGAAACGAATAACGTCAACAATAAGCCCCGCGATCGTGCGTTGCTTGCTGAAAATATTCCATAAGTTCTCTCTCACTTGAACACTAAAGAGTCTGCCCATCAAATCTTTTCTCTCTTGTTCGTTTCCACCATATCTCCCAACATATCGTGCCAGATTGAACAGCAGAAGCGCACTCATGAACGGTATGCCATTAGGAATACCACGCTCATCGGTGCTGGTCAGGTAGAAGGTATGCTTGACGACTGTATCTTCCGTTGGCTTGGTTTGCTCCCCTGCCCGCTTGTAGATCAGCTCCTTGTTTTGCTCGGAGTTCTCGGGCACATGCATTCGGAAATGCCGAGCCAATGCGCTGGGGTGGTCGATAGTATTGTTTTTCCGGCAATTGACCCATTTGCACTTGAACCCGCCTTCAGGCACTGCGATGTCCTTCGACTGGAATTTCCCGTCCGCCGTCTTCGGTATTTGTGCGTGGGTCTCCAACAGATGACGCCAGAGCATCTCAGGCGAGGCATGCCACGAACTGCAAGCACCATGCCTAGCTGATTGACCATTGACCGGTTGTTGCAGTAGTATTTCCCAATGACACTTGTAGTACGGTTGCCCATGCAGTCCGACAAGTACACGTCGAGGTCTTATGCCCTTAATTATAAACCTCGACTGGCCCTGAGGGCCTTGCACAACTTGGGCTTGCGCACCATTAATCGTCGCTGATACCTGCTTAATGAACTCAGCTGCGGGAATGTGTTGGTTGTGCAAAAATCGATTTTGGTATGCCTGCCAGATTGAGATCTGAGTGACATCGGCCTGTGGTGCTTCCTCAAAGCAGCATCTTAGCCATTTCGCTGATCGTTCAGGTTCGTTGAATTGCAGCATCTGACTAAAGAGATCAGCTGGGACAAGTGGTATATTTGCTGGTGTCGAAGCTGGCGCCGCGGATGCCCTGGCCATTATGACATTTTCTTCTTGAGCTGTAGCCCCATGCAGAAGCAAATTCGTAAGTCGCGGAGTAAGGTTGACAAAGAGGTTTGGTAACTTTCTAAGGGCCAATGTAAGGTTCTCCGGCGAAGCCGTCCAAGCGTACAACAGATTTATCACAGCCTCAACTAACTCATCATCGTCAAGGACACAATACTGGATCAGTTTCTCAATCGTGTCGAGCGGGATTTCCGAGAGAGTGTGGACACGGTCTGCATCAGCGTCATATCGAAATATGGCTCTCAATGCCGCTAACGTCTTTCCCCGGTCGGTTGAAGCAAGCTCTCTCACAAGCGAAGCGTAGAGTTCATCTGCAGACTCCATCACAAAGAACCTGGAAGTCATCTCGGTCATGTCCAGAGCATACTGTTTGATTTCGTCAAACCGCGACTGCTGTGGCAAGTTGAGCGCGAGAATGAGCAGGTCTCGAAAGAAAGCCATCCTCGACAGAAAGATAGCATTGTCCTCCAGCGTGACCATGTTCCGTAGCACCAAAGTCGCTTCGTTCACTTTCTCGAGTTGCAGACTGTAGGCTTCAGGTTCGAGTTCATCTTCGGCGAGTCGTGGTGGTAAGCTGGCCAAGCGCTGAGCAAGATTCTCCGTGCCGTGAACTGCATTGATGGTATTCTCGGCATTCTTACCTCGCGGATCCATGTATGAGACTTGGAATGGCACACCAAAAGCTAGGTCTGTGACTTGAATGATTTTCTCCATCAGCGATTCGGCCAATGTTGGGAAGCCTTCAAACTTGAACTTGTCCCCTCGCTCATGCGAGACTTTGACCGAATGATGCAAGGCAAACTCCTGTTCTCTCTGTATTCCGGACTTCAGACCTTGCACACAGCGAACATATATGTTGGGTCCATCAAAAGCAGCTTTCGGCAGAGCAAACTTCAACAGATCTTGCGGCTGCGGCGGGCGTTGTATTGTTGCAAGTTTCGACACTGCTTTACGTTGATAGAACACATCGGGATTACTGCCTGGTGTCACTAATGGCCGGAGTGTAAGTGGCATAGACGGCCGAGGTTCGTAGTTCTCGATCTTGAAGTGAGGATCTCGTGGATTGCTAGATGCATTGGTGAATGATTGTGTCAGCACCGGTGCGGGCTGCGGCGAGTTGGTGGTTCGCATGCGTCCTGCACGTGATGGCGTTGGCTCTGGCTGATAGAGTTGCACTGGCTTCGGCTGCTGTCTTAAGCGACTTGGATATCGGCTTGCGCTTCCTTGGTCGTCAGGCTCGGTCTTCTCCTGCTTTGGCGTTTGCTGTGGGGAGTGGACAGCCATGCGCTCGGCCTCTTGGTTGTTCGACGTTTCGTTGCCCATCATAGTCTCGTGTGTCCTCTTTCTCACATCACCACCTTTAGCGGTTAAGTGTTCTAAGATGCTTGGCGCAGGCGGTACCTCTCCCCAATACTTCTCGATTTCGTAGGCAGCCAGGTTCTTGTAGTACAGCTGCTTCAGCTGGTAGCTCATCGCACCGTCGTGCTGCTTGGGCAAGTTGAAGGTAGCTGCAATCTCCCGCCAGAGCATGCGAGTAGCTGTGACAGCATCATAGCCTCCTCTTGCCATGACGTCTCTGTACAGCCTGTGTAGGGGCACTGGGCGGCCGGCGACTTTCCCATCACGATCGAATGGCACGCCGCGCTGCTTCATGTACTCGTCCACATCGTCCAGAAAATCTTCCTCATCATCGATGATAGCGCGCGGATGCGCGCCGTTTATCTCCATTCTAGCAGTACTGTACCATCAGAAGGGCTGGCTTGTGGCACTAATGCTGATACCAGCGCGACAGCGCTCGATCAACAGGAGCACGACATGCACGGCCAGTCCGTGAATGGTGATGGACGCTTGGCCTGACCAGACGGTACGGAAGGTTGTCAGAAGCTCTTCTGGACGCAGATTCTGAGCCTGTGTCTGTTCAGGTTTTGGGGTGCCGCTTATTGATAGTGGCAGTGCCGTGTCCGTTGTGCAGACCAGTCGATGCCAGTGAACGAGGAACGCGTTGTGGAAGTTGTTCTCGAAAGGTACTATTCGTGTTGAGAAGTGGCTGTTGCAGAGAAAGAATGTCGATCCGGTGATTCTTTTCTCCAGTCTCTACTGCTATCTGGGACCGTGTATCGTGCTTGACAGTTACCTTGCCTTTCTGCGCATGCGAAGACAAGAGCTCCAGTCGCAAAAAGACACTCCTGCGATCGCTCTTTCCCTTCATGCACAAGTTTCTGGCCAGGCGGCAGTACCCGCGTGTTAGTGGCTTGGCAAAAAGGACCTTGGCTTCCTCCTCCCATCGCTTTCGTCCAACATGAACTTCATGCTAAGTTCCTTGATGAGCTCACACCTACCACGATTATTCATGCACGATTACGCCTGGTCCAATATCATCTGTTTGATCTGTCATTCCAATACCACATAAGCTACCATTTACAGCGCTGCTATGCATTCACGAGCACAACTTTGTGTTTTTTGACCATTAACACGCCCACATCTTCAGCATTTACCTGATCCGAGCTTTCTTATCGTTCTCCAGCTCAATATACTGCTTTGATCGTTTCTCATCATGGACTCACAAATGCTGCAAATGCTTCCGTCGACTCAACTGACTATGGCTTTGACAAAATTCTCTTCTGCTACTACATCGCAAGGCTATCCGGGACCAATCCCCTGGACGCACATCATTCGCGAAACTGGCCTGTTTGCAATCTTCGAGTTTCCTGCGTCTCAAAGTGTATCTCAAGGCTCAGGGAGTGCGAGATTCAAGATTGTCAACGAACCAGAAATCCTGGTAGAGTGTATGTCCGAAAAGTTGACGGTCGTACTAATCATGACAGGAAGATATCAATCTAGGCGCACTAGGCGACGAAGCCCGGCGGGCAGCTTAGGATGCTGCAGCTAGAGGCTTGACAAAGAAAACACCCGAAGTCTGCATCGTCATCAAATGTCCTTGCATCGCTGTGAGGTATCCCACAAATGAGGACCAAGTACTCAATCGGAATGGCTATAGCAACAGCTGATACTGACAAGTTGTCAGGTGCGGAGATTTCAGATCCGCCTCGCCCAAAAAGATCAGTTCTATGAAGCTGTTAAGATCTTCTCGAGGGCGAACGTGCCGACTACCGATGCAGGGCATGATAATGGTCATCGGTCATTAGGTTCGCAGAACTCCATCTCTCAGATCGCACACAGGACTGCTCCCCAAACCATTCTATCAGCCTCAAGAGTAGCACCAACTCCTTTCGGCGATGTTCATCCGTAAGTCTCCTGTCCTGCTAGTGGTGGCAACCGCCAATGACTTTCAGGAACTTCTCCGGTCAAGCGCTGGCTCCGACAGTGTCAGACTTTGCGAGTCAATCGAGAGCCCAGGACAAGAGACCTACTTCCTCGATCCTGCAGCAGCAAGGCGTCGTACCAGGATCTCGCCGTTACCGCGATGCGGCAACTGAAGCAGGAAGATGGAATACCCAGCCTAAGACTTCACTCGTAACCTATAACAAAGCAGTCGACCAAACCAGCTCAGCTCCAGTTCCTGGAGGTGTGCAAGGAAGTGGCTACATCAATCTACACGATCCCAGGCCCTCAACAGCTCCCATTCTTGTGCCAAGAAGTCCGGTTACAGACATTCCCCCTCAGAGGGAGCTGCCATTTGGTCCAAAGCTAAGATCCGCAAACGGAGGACCTTCTCCATCACCAGCTGTGCCTGCGACGAGCAACAGCCTGGCCAAGCTCAACGAGGCCGAATACCAAGAAAGCCGAACTCAAGTCCAGAACGTATTTCAGACAACTGAACCTGAAAGCACGAGCGCACGGCCTGCTCCAAGCGCGATCAAGGCGGTTGTCGATGTTAAGAAAACCCTGTCAGCAGGCCCGATCAGGGCAGAGGATATAGATACCCAACAACTGCTTGAAAAGGTTGCCACAAGACGATCTAACTCTAGAAAGAAGCAGCA